>OLQA01000337.1_pt1 | contig 44649 bp, 40 predicted proteins | sample 1673151 | NCBI WGS metagenome assembly OLQA01 (sample SAMEA3136760, study PRJEB25190) | human gut metagenome | biome: human gut; feature: human-associated habitat; material: faeces | place: Austria | collected 2013
TATAAGCTATCAATTCTCCGGACGCTACATCCTACTGAAAGAGAAAAAAGGACAAAAGCCCGTAAGCCGCAAGTTTACTATCAGCGGATATGTCACTGACGGGACGTCTTCCGAGACGTTGATTGGCAGTAACATCATTGAGAGTCATCAATATCAGGGAACCACCACCAATCCTTACGGCTTTTACAGTATCACACTGCCTGAAGGAGAAACCGAACTGCGTTTCTCCTATCTGGGTTATGCCACAGAAGCGCATCGTTTTACGCTCTCACAAGATACATTGCTGAATATCCGTATGCAGGGAAATACGCAACTGGAAGAAGTTATCATTATTTCCGACAAAGCTGAAGCCGGAGCAATAGCCACGCAAATGGGTGCCGTAGGTTATCTGCGGGCGTACAAGAGCGTCCTGTGTATGAAAAACTGCGGCATAAACCGCCTCCAGCGTTTCTCTTCCCAAATCATTATAGCCATATCCGGTGGTTCCCAGCAGGCAGGCTTCGCTGACCTTGTTTTCCTGCAGGGCCTTGAGCACCTTCATTTGGTTATATTCCGCGGTTTCATCGATTTTTTTAAACCGGCCTTCCAGTTCTTCCAGTATTTGCTGTCCAAAATGGTATACCTGTCCGGAAATTCCCATTTCACGGTAAAAATCAGAAATATTGCTTTCGTTCATCTTGTCTCCCTTTGTGCTGTGTATTCCAATCCTTCCACAGACACTTTTATATTTTTAAAGGCATTTGTTTTTCCCTGCATTTTTCCAGCATAAAGAGAAGGATATCTTCTTCGGAATCAAATTCCGGTTTTTCCACCCATATCACATCCCGCTCCCTCCTGAACCAGGTAAGCTGCCTTTTGGCAAAATGGCGGGTATCTCTCTTGATCAGGTAAACAGCCCTTTCCAAATCATATTCGTCTTCCAGGAACCCTAAAATTTCCTTATAGCCCAGTCCCTGCATGGAAACCATATCCCGGCGGCATCCGCGCTCCCTGAGCCTTTTCACTTCCTCCACAAGGCCTTCCTGAAGCATTTTATCCACTCGTTTATCGATACGGTCATAAATGGCCTCTCTCTTATCATCCAGGACAAAATAGCAGGCATTATATGCGGCCTGCCTTTTGCGTTCCTGTTCGTTATGCTGGGATATTTTTTTACCTGTCTGCATATAGAATTCCAGAGCGCGGATTACCCGTTTCACATTGTTGGCATGGATCTGCTCTGCCGATTCCTTATCCACGGCAGCCAGCATTTTATGAAGATATTCCGGACCTTTTTCATCGGCAGCCTGTTCCAGCTTTTCCCTGCAGGTGGTATCCTCCGGGTTTTCCGTAAAATCAATATCATACAGCACAGACTGGATATAAAATCCGGTTCCTCCTGTAATGATCGGGATTCTCCCTCTTTCCCTGATATCCGCAATGGCTTTCTTTGCCAGCTGCTGAAAGGTGACCACATTAAATTCTTCTTCCGGCTCCATAATATCGATCAGGTGATGGGGGATTCCCTGCATATCCCGGCTTTTAATTTTTGCGGATCCGATATCCATCTGCCGGTATACCTGCATGGAATCTGCAGAGATAATTTCCCCGTCCACCCTTTTCGCCAGCTTCAGAGAAAGGTCTGTCTTTCCTACCGCGGTAGGTCCGGTCAGAATGATGAGAGGTTCTTTCTCTTCCATTTGCCTTCTCCAATCGTACTTTTATATAATTCTTTTAAACTTCTTTTCCAGCTCATACTTACTCATTGTTATGATAGTAGGCCTTCCATGAGGACAATGATACGGATTATCCAGCTTCAGCAGCTGATCCAGCAAAGCCTCCATTTCCCTGAAGGACATGGTATGATTCCCCTTTACCGCGGATTTACAGGCCATGGAAGCCAGCTTTTCCGCAATGACGGAAGGAGTTCCATGAGGCGGCTCTTCTTCCAGTTCATCCAGGATAGCTTCAATGAATTCCTTTTCGTAATGACCGTACAGGTCACAGGGGACCGAACGGACCGTATAGGCATTGCCGCCGAACTCATCTATCTCAAAGCCCATCTGCGCAAAATAGGATTCATAGCGCTCCAACAGATGGGCTTCCCTGGCTGAGAGGTTCAGGACAATCGGCGGAGTGAGCATCTGGCTGTCCACTGTCCCGGTTTTTATCTTGTTGATCAGGGCTTCATACTTCACCTTTTCGTGGGCCGCATGCTGATCAATAAAAAGCAGCTTATCCTCATACTGAGCCAGCCAGTAGGTATCGAACACCTGTCCGAGTATCCGGAAGCTTTGCACCGCTTCCTTTGTCAGAAGCTTTTCTTCAAAAAGCTCCATCTGTTTGACATCCTGTACCTGGTACAGGCCTTCCTCTTCCCTAAGCATCTGGCTTAAACGTCTTGTTTCAAATGGCTGCGGAGCCTCCGGCCTGATGCGGACGGACGGTGCCGGGGAGCTTTCGGGAGCTTCCGATTGAACAGAGGCTTCGGCTTTTTCCTGGTTTTCCGAATGGACAGCGACTTCGGCTTTTTCCTCGTTTTCTGGTTGGACAGAGGCTGGGAGGCTTGACAGTGATGGTTCTTCCGTCTGCTCCGGCTGAAACGATGTCTCCGGCACTTCCGGCGCGGAATTTTTTATTTCTGCCCGAATGATGGCCTCCGGTTGTTTTTCTGCCGCATGGAGCGCAGGAGCTGCCGCAGGCATTGCAGCGGCTTCTGCTTCCGTTGGATTTTGGGGGCTTTCCGAATTCACTGTTGAAGGCTGTTCAGCAACCGGCCTCATGGGCCTGGGAACATAAGTCGAAGCGGCTTCTTTATTCGGAGTCTCGTTACTTAGAGTTTCCTTATTCAGAATTTCTTTATCAAGACCGTCTTTATTCGCCACCCCTTTATCCGGCCCCTTTTTCGTTTCCTTCCTGTCTTCCAGCGTCACATCCGGAATCATTTCCCTGCGTCTGAGCGCTTCCCGCACTTTTTCTTCCAGAAAGGCATAAAGGCCGGGCTGATCATGGAACCGGATCTCCATTTTGGAAGGATGTACATTCACATCAATCCGATCCGGATCAATTGTAAAATGAAGCAGTGCAAAGGGGAATTTATGCTGCATCAGATATGCCTTATATCCTGCCTCCAGCCCTTTGGAGAGCAAAGGGCTCTTAATATAACGTCCGTTTACAAAGAAGAACTCAAAGTTCCTGTTGGAACGCACAACAGACGGGCTTCCCAGGAAGCCTTCTATCTGCAGGCCCTCTGCCTGTGCTGAAAACGGAATCAGCTCCTTTATGATTTCCCGGCCATAGATACGGTACAGAATCTCTCTGATATCCCCGTTCCCGGAGGTATGAAAACGAACCTGCCCGTTCATCATAAACTGGAAGGCAACTTCCGGACGGGAAAGCGCCATATGCTCCATCAGGTCAGAAATATAGCTTCCTTCCGTGGCATAAGATTTCAGGAATTTTTTCCTTACGGGCGTATTGAAAAATAATTCCCTCACAATGATGGTGGTGCCCTCTGGCGCTCCCACCTCTGAAAATTCCCGTTCCTTTTCGCCCTCAAGACGGTAATGGATTCCGGTCAGTTCATCCCTGGTTTTGGTTATCAGCTCCACCATGGAAACCGCCGCTATGCTGGAAAGAGCCTCTCCCCTGAAGCCGAGGCTTTTTACCTGGTACAGATCCTCTACGGTACGGATTTTACTGGTGGCATGCCGGAAAAAAGCTTTCCGTACCTGTTCTTTTTCGATTCCGCCGCCATTATCTGTCACACGGATGAAGGAGCAGCCCCCTTCTTTTATTTCCACAGTCACCGCCCTGGCGCCTGCGTCCATGGCGTTCTCCACCAGCTCTTTTACCACGCTGGAGGGGCGCTCCACCACTTCGCCGGCGGCAATTTTGTCAATGGTACTGCTGTCAAGCAGCATGATTTCCGCCATATTATGCTTCCTTTCCTTTCAAAAGCCTTGCCTTTTTATCATTTACCATCTGTTTTTCAGTTTATTCTGCAGGCGGTACAATGTATTGAGGGCATCCAGCGGGGTCATAGTGCTTACTTCCACATTCTTCAGTTCTTCCAGCACATCCGCGTCCGTAACGGTATCAAACAGGGATATCTGATCCAGATCCAGTTCATCATAATGCTCCTGCTTTTTGGAAGGGGCATTGTTTTCCGCTATGGATATGCTCTGCACCTTTTCGGTTATATCGTTGTCACTTAGCTGTTCCACAATTTCCTTGGCCCGGTCAATGACCAAATCCGGGACGCCTGCCAGTCTGGCCACCTGAATTCCGTAGCTCTTATCCGCGCCGCCTTTGATGATTTTACGGAGGAAAACAATATCATCCCCCTTTTCCTTTACGGCGATACAATAATTGTTTACATTGCTCATTTTGCCTTCCAGCTCAGTCAGCTCGTGATAGTGGGTTGCAAACAGAGTCTTGGCACCCAGCAGCTTCCTGTTGCTGATATGCTCAATCACCGCCCACGCAATGCTAAGTCCGTCAAAGGTCGAGGTACCCCTGCCGATCTCATCAAGTATCAGAAGGCTGTTTCTGGTGGCATTACGCAGAATATTAGCCACCTCACTCATTTCCACCATAAAGGTACTCTGACCGCTTGCCAGATCATCCGATGCCCCCACACGGGTAAAAATACGATCCACGATTCCGATATCGGCCTGACTTGCGGGAACAAAGCTTCCGATCTGCGCCATGAGCACGATAAGCGCAGTCTGCCGCATGTATGTGGATTTTCCCGCCATGTTGGGGCCTGTAATAACAGCAATCTGACGGGTGTTGTTGTCCAGATGAGTGTCATTGGGGATGAACATGTCATGCTCAATCATTTTTTCCACCACCGGATGGCGGCCGTCTTTTATATGTATCAGTCCCTTTTCGTTCAGCTTGGGCCTGGTATACTGGTTCTGCTCCGCCACCAGGGAAAAAGAACAGAAAACATCCAGTCTGGCCACGGCCTTTGCCGTTGTCTGGATCCTTTCGATTTCACCCGCTATCTGATCCCTGATTTCACAGAACAAATCATATTCCAGAGTACAAAGCTTGTCCTCAGCATTTAAGATCGTATCCTCAAGCTCTTTAAGACGCGGGGTGGTATAACGTTCCGCATTGGTAAGAGTCTGTTTCCTGACATAATCCTCAGGGACCATGTTCAGATAGGATTTGGTCACTTCCAGATAATAGCCGAATACCTTGTTGTATTTTACCCGGAGGTTCTTGATCCCGGTTCGTTCTCTTTCTGTATTTTCCAAATCCGCAAGCCAGTTCTTTCCTTCCGTCTTGGCCCTGCGCAAGGTATCAATGTCTTCATTATACCCTTCCCGGATCATACCGCCCTCCCGGATGGTTATGGGCGGTTCCTCTTCTATGGATTCACCTATCAGCGCAAAAAGATCCTCGAGCCCGTCAATTTCTTCTTCTATTTTCTGGTTGGCCGCACCGGGCAGCTCCTTTAAAACGGTTTTGATATGAGGCAACATTTCCATAGAATTGCGGAAAGCGATCAAGTCCCTGGGGTTAGCCGTCTTATAGCTCACCTTTCCCAGCAGTCTTTCCAGGTCATAGATGGGATTCAGATACTCCCTCAGCTCATCCCTCGCAAGAGGATTATTGCAGAAGGCCTCCACCGCATCCAGCCGTTCTTCCATTTCCGTTTTATGTATCAGCGGCTGCTCCAGGAAGCTGCGCAGCATTCTTGCCCCCATGGCTGTTTTGGTTTTATCCAGTACCCAGAGAAGGGAGCCTCTCTTCTGCTTCTCCCGGAGAGTTTCGGTTAGCTCCAGATTCCTTCTGGTGGAACTGTCCAAAAGCATATAACGGTTTGTAAGATAAGGCTCGATATGAGTAAAATGGCTTAACGGTATTTTCTGAGTATCATATAAATAGGAAAGAAGTGCTCCGGCCGCTATGACCCCATTAGGGAATTCATCCACTCCAAGCCCCGACAGGGAATTGACCCCGAAGTGCTTCAGGAGGCACTTCCTGCACAAATCATCATCAAAATAATGAGGCTCCAGAGAATATATGGCAATGCCCAGCCGCTCCTTCAGATCCTCAAGATCCACGCCGCTGACCAGGAAAGCATCATTGCATATGATTTCCGAGGGCATATATTTCATAATTTCATCCAGCAGCTTCCTGTTATCCTCAACCTCTGTCAAAAGATAATCGCCTGTGGTGACATCTGCTACAGATATGCCGGTTTTTCCGGCAAAATAAGCGATGCACATGAGAAAATTATTTTTATTCTCTTCCAGGGACTGGATATTCAGGTTGGTACCGGGAGTGACTATACGCACCACTTCCCGCTTGACAAGCCCCTTTGCCAGCTTCGGATCCTCCACCTGCTCACAGATGGCAACCTTATACCCCTTGCTTACAAGACGGCTCAAATAGCCCTCCACCGCATGATAAGGGACGCCGCACATGGGGGCGCGTTCTTCCATACCGCAGTTCTTTCCGGTAAGCGTAAGCTCAAGCTCTTTGGATACCGTAAGCGCATCCTCAAAAAACATTTCGTAGAAGTCTCCGAGACGATAGAAAAGAATACAGTCTGCATACTGCCTTTTCGTCTCCATATATTGCTGCATCATCGGCGTCATTTCTGCCATGTTTTTCGTTTCTCCTTTGCATTTCCCAATAAAATCCGCAAACGTACATCAATAAAATATAGCACAATTTGGCTAAAATGTAAATCGTAAGAAACGTCGTATACAGCAGTTTTCCCCGCCCGGCACTATGTATCCGCCCGCCGTCCTCAATACCTTCCCGCTGTGTGAATCCCTAAAAATGCATAATAAAAAACAGTTCTGCACAACATCGGCAAAACTGCTTTCTTACTCATTCCCTGAACCCGGAAGCTATGTGGGTTTGTTGAGAATATTTGATGCAACAGCTTGGAATAGATAATACATTTTGGGGGAATGATATCAAATAAACAATTTTTATCAATTGTTACTCCAATGTTCTCTGCACTATATTCTCAACCCACAATATGCAGCATCCCTGTATCCAGAATGCAACAAATGCATTATAACACACTTTTTGTTAAAATGGTGCACAAAAATGAATTTTATTTCATTTACTACTAAAAAGTAGTGTTCTCACGTAACGGACATATGTTTTTCTGTTACACATTGTTTCATTTTTCAGAAAAGTATACCGACTCATTATTTTTATACGCCATACTGTTTTTTCGGATATTTATTTCCGAGATAACGGGTGAAGGCTTTATGGAATTCTTCTTTGCGGGACCGGGAGATCGTGAGGGCTGTCCCGTCCATCAGAACAAGCAGGTTTCCCTCCACCTTTGCCACATATTTCAGGTTTACTACATAACTATTGTGGGCATAGGCAAAATTATGCATCTCCAGGCCGGCATAAATATCGGCGAGACGGGAATTACAGTTTATGGGAGACTCTTCTTTTTCCTGATTCAGCCAAATCTGACAGCCTCTTTTTTTCAGGGAAATATAAAGGATTCTGTCGGAATCAAGCTGCATCATTTTTCCCTTATAAAAAGCCGTGAGGTACACATGCTTCTTCCGTTCCGCCGCCTTTTTCAAAATGGCGGACATATCCTCCCGTCCTTTGGAAAGCAGCTCCTGTTTCAGGAGATAACGATAGGGATAGACCTTAAACATTTCCGGCGTGGGGACAGCCACTCCGGTAACAAAAACCAATACGGCATTCCTGTTCTGGCTTCGGAAAGCGAAGGCAGTCTCCTGTCCGTCCATTCCTTCCATCTGGATATCCAGAAAGAGAATATCATGTTCTGAAAGAATATCCTCCATCAAATTCTCGCCGGAAGCATACTCCTGAATATGCACAGGTATTCCCATATCATCAGCGGTCTTTTTCACAAGCTGGGACAAAATATTCCTGTCAGCCTGGGAATCATCACAAACCGCTACCTTAAGCTCCGTTTCCACATCATTTTCCCTTTCCTTTCCCTTTTCCCGATACACATCCTCAGCCCGCCTGACGGGGCGGAACGGACAGACAGACCGTTACACAAAAGGTATTTGTATGTACATCAAAATCTATGAGGCCGTGATTGCTCTCTATCAGCTTTTTCACATGCTTCAGGCCTATCCCGTGACGCGCCCGATCCGCCTTTGCCGTAAGGAATATTCCCTGACCGCTGACCGCTTTGTTTATACAGCTGTTTTCCAGCCGGATAACTGCATAGCTGCGATCGGTATCCATGAACATTTTGAGTTCTATGCTCCGTTCCCCTTCCGGACATCGTTCCGCAGCCTCCAGGGAATTATCCAGCAGATTGCTCATGATACTGATAAAATCATAATCCTTTATATTTCCTGCCCGGAATCCTGGTTCAACAAAAATATCCATGGATATCCCCTTTGAATCAGCCCTCCGCTTTTTTTCATTCAGAATAAAGTTCAATATGCCGTTTGCGGAATAATGAGTCTCCTCCGCCCTGGAGATATCAGCATGGATATCCCTGACAATTTCCTGGATTTTATCGTCCTGATTTTCTCCTGCCAGATAGCTGAGAGTATTCAGATATCTGTTAATATCGTGCAGCACCTGTCGGTAATTCTGGGTGACGCGTTCCAGCTGGGCATAGTTTTCTGTCTCCATGCGGTTCTTCTGCTGCAGAAGCTTCTGTTCCGTTATCTGAGTCTGCATCTGCACATTCCTGTTATAGATTTCAAGAATCACTATATTAAAGACCGCGAGCAATGCACAGATAACCGTCAGCATCAGCCTTTCCACCGCCGTAACAGCCACATCTGCATAAAGAGTCACCTGATAAACAATCCGGATCAGCAGAAGGGATAACGCCGGACACAGCAGAAACGGGAGGGGGACCGAAGCCTCTTTATTCTGCCGCCTTCCCTGCATGAGACGGATAACGGCATATACCAGCAGAATCGCAAAGAGCTTGGCGGCAAGTATTACGACGAATTTTCCGGCATTCATATCCGGTATGATATATCTTCCTCCATAACCGGCACCTATTACAATGTCCTCACAGAAAATAACAATAAGGATCTCAATAATATTAAAGTACAGCAGCTGTCTCCGGTTTCCTTCGAACAGATAAAGGGCTGATATCATGTATATGAAAACAGTCCCTGTCAGATTGACAGGAACATTCCCCACGCAATTGACAAGTGACATGAAAATAAGAATAACAGCTCTCATTCCAATACGCTGCGCAGTACTGTTAACCCTGTAATTGAAGAAGCTTCTCATAAACAGGTTCCATATATAGCATTCCAGAACATTGGTCAGTATAATAACGGACATTTCTTCCAGACCCATATCTAGACCTCATTTCCTTCCTGATGTTAATATATGCAAATTTTTCCCCTAAGGCTGCATTTTTTTCCGATCGGGTTGCTTATTTCCATGAATTCTTTCATAATTCTAATATCTTATTTATGAAATGACTGAGGAGGAATTATTAAAATGAAAAAACAATGGACGGTAACCGCAGCTGATGGAATGAATCATGTTATTGAATACAAGGGACGCAGCCTTCTTGTTGACGGCCAGAAGTACCCGCTGAAATCATCTAACTGGTTTATTCAGCTGATCGATTATGCCATCAATTTCGGAGAAACCCAGTGCCGTCTTGTGGTTATGGGAAATAAAGTGGACCTGGCTGTTAACGGCCGGTACCTGGGAAGCGGCGAACCTTATCAGCCTATTGCCAGCCTGCCTGTATACGTATCCGTTCTCGCAGGTATCAGCTGTGTGCTCGGCTTTTTGATGAACAGCTGGCTGGGGCTCTGCCTTGGCGTACTTATCGGAGTTATGTATTTTAACCTGGCTCTTAAGAAGAAAAATGGTATCATCGTAGTCGCTTTCATCATCGCTTCCATTCTTCAGGTTGCTTTGGGAATCGGCGTTGCTTTCCTTCTTTCCTGATCGAACATAGGAGTATGACTTAAATGGATAATTATAATTATCAGCCTGATAATAACCAAAGCTTTCAAAACGGATATCCCCAGGGGGCTCCGGTTCCCGGGCAGCCGCAGCCGGGCCAGATGCCTGGCGGGCAGAATCCTTATTACAACAATCCCCAGGGCGGCGTTTATCCCGGCCAGGGAAATAATCAGCCTTATCAGGGGCCGGTGGTTATTAACCAGCTGGAACATAAAAAAGATAACCTGGCCGTATGTTCGCTCGTATTCGGTATCATGGGCGGAATATTCTGCTGGATACTCGTTATCCCTCTCGTATGCAGTATAGCAGGCCTTATAATGGGGATTATAAGCCTGATAAAAACAGGCCAGCATACGGGACTGGCACTGGGAGGCGTAATTGTTTCGGCAATCAGCCTCGTCATCAGCGTTGTTTTTACTCTGCTTTACATCGTTCTGATATAAGAAATTCATTATTCAAAGCAATATGGCCGGGAGCAAAAGCTCCCGGCTGTCTTTCTTTACCGCCATGTGTTCCAGAAGGGTTTCATAAAGGCGTAAACCGCAAGCGGAACTACTGCGGAATTTATGAGAGACATGATGATATCGCTGCCGAACAACGTAACATTCACCGCAAAGATAACCACTTCCGACAAACAGATAATATAAAAGCCTGTCTTACGACGGTTAAACAACAGGATGCTGACACCTGCAATCTGAATCAGTTCAAGGATCATGCCGGCCGCTGCTGCAGAAGCATCTGCCAGCAGGAAGGTCCTTCCATAAAACAGAAAGGTCAAGATATCCATAACCAGGACAATCCAGAGACAGATTTTCAGGCCTTTGGACATCAGCCCTCACCTCCCGCCATTTCACCAAGGAAATAAAACCCTTTATATTCCTTCAGATATACCGGCACAATTCTGCCGATTAAAGAAGCATCTCCGGGGAAATGAACCAATGTATTGTTAGAAAGTCTGCCTGTGACCAAAGCGGAATCCTGTTCGTTCTGTTCTTCCACAAGAGCCTCCATAGTCAGGCCGGAAAGAAGCCTCACACGCTCTCTTGCCGTTTCCTGAACCGTCCTTAATACCCTGTCAAAGCCTTCCTTTACCACTTCCTCCGACACCTGATTCTCCATGGCCGCGGCCGGAGTCCCTGTCCGTTTGGAATAAATAAAAGTAAAGGCATTGTCAAACTGAACCTTTTTGATAACATCTATCGTTTCATCCACATCCTCAGGTGTTTCACCGGGAAAGCCTACGATGATATCCGTGGTCAGAGCGATATCAGGCATGGCGGTGCGGATTTTATCAACAAGCTCCAGATACTGCTCCTTGGTATACCGGCGGTTCATGGCCTGCAGGATCCTGGTGGAGCCTGACTGCAGGGGAAGGTGGAGGTGCCGGCATATCTTGGAGGAGGCGGCCATAACCTCAATCAGCTCATCTGATAGATCCTTGGGATGGGATGTCATAAAACGGATCCTCTGAAGTCCGTCTATTTTTTCCACCTCCCGGAGCAGCCCGGCAAAGCTCATGGGCTCCTCCAGATTTTTGCCGAAGGAATTCACATTCTGGCCGAGCAGCATGATTTCCACCACGCCGTCTGCCACCAGGTTTTCGATTTCCTTAATGATATCCTTCGGGCTGCGGCTTCTCTCCCGCCCTCTTACATAGGGTACAATACAATAGCTGCAGAAATTGTTGCAGCCAAACATGATATTGATTCCCGACTTAAAAGAATATTTTCTTTCTACCGGCAGATCTTCTACAATCTTATCCGTATTCTGCCAGATATCGACGATCATTCCCTGCTGTTCCCAGGCAGAAGCCAGCAGCTCGGCAAATTTATATATGTTATGGGTACCAAAAATCAAATCCACAAAGCGATAGCTTTTCCGTATTTTTTCAATGGTTCCCGGTTCCTGCATCATACAGCCGCATAAGGCGATTTTCATATGCGGATTTTTTTTCTTAAGGCCGTTCAAATGTCCAAGCCTGCCGTATACGCGCTGGTTTGCATTATCGCGCACGGTGCAGGTATTGTAGATGACAAAGTCTGCCTCCTCACTGTCGCTTAAGGTGTAGCCGACCTGTTCCAGAATGCCGGAAAGCTTTTCGGAATCTCTCGCGTTCATCTGACAGCCAAAGGTGGTCACACAGGCCGTCAGCTTCCTGCCAAGCCTCTTTTCCTCCTCCGACACAAAAACGCGGCATTTTTTCAGGAAGTAATATTGTCTGGCCGGCTCCTCAAGAGGCGGCTGTGAAGAAAGGTCAATGCTTTCCAGTATTTTATCTAAATTTTCGTTATTCATCCTTTGTTCCTTACTTTATTTTCTTTTCGATGCCATGCTCCGCGTACAGCGAAATAATATTCAGAATTATTTCCACGCACTTTTCCATGGATTCTATACATACATATTCATATCTTCCATGGTAATTCATTCCGCCGGTACACAGATTAGGGCAGGGAAGACCCATAAAGGAGAGCCTGGAGCCGTCCGTACCTCCCCGGATGGGGGCGATGAGCGGCGTAACACCGGCTTCTTCCATCGCTTTCACAGCGGTATCAATCAAATGGGCGTTTTCCGGATAAATCTTTTCTTTCATATTGTAGTAGCTGTCCTGCATTTCCACAGTGAAAATTTCTTTTCCATATTTCTTATTGAGGAAATCGGCGGCCTCTCTGAAATAGGCTTTTTTCTTCTCAAACAATTCTCTGGAATGATCACGGATAATATAATCTACCTGCGCACTTTCCACAGTTCCTGTCATTCTGTCCGCATGATAAAAACCTTCATAGCCTTCTGTAGCCGCCGGGGTTTCAAATACCGGCAGAAGGGACTGGAACTCCTGGGCAAGCAGGATGGCATTCAGCATTTTATTTTTAGCGCTGCCCGGATGTACGCTGTATCCATTGACATGCAGTCTTGCACCGGCCGCGTTGAAGCTTTCGTATTCCAGCTCTCCCAGCGCGCCGCCGTCCACAGTATAGGCATAGTCCGCCTGAAATCCTTCCACGTCAAAATGATCCACCCCTCTTCCCACTTCTTCATCAGGAGTAAAGGCTATCCGGATGGTGCCGTGTTCCTTTTCCGGATGGGCGAGCAGCGTTTGGGCCATTGTCATGATTTCCGCAACTCCTGCTTTATCGTCTGCGCCTAAAAGAGTGGTTCCATCCGTAACAATCAGCTTTTTCCCTTCATATTCCAGAAGCTCCGGATTTTCCTCAACGGGAAGAATAATATTCAGTTCCTGATTCAGGACAATGTCCTTCCCATCATAATTTTCCACAATGCGGGGCTTGACATCCTTACCGCTTACAGCCGGGGAAGTATCCATATGGGCGATGAATCCGATAACCGGAACCTCTTTTCCTTCCTCCTTCAGAGTGGAAGGAATGGTGGCATATACATAGCCGTACTCTTCATCCATCCTCACATCAGAGGCGCCCATTTCCTTAAGCTCTCCCACCAGCAGACGGGCCAGGTCTTTTTGCTTTTCCGTACTGGGAGAGGTGGTGCTGTCCTCGTCCGACTGGGTATCGATTGTTACATATTTTAAAAATTTATCAACTACTGTACTCATATTTAAACCTCCTGCTGCTTTCCTTCCCGCGTGCGGCGGGGTATTTGACTGTTAAGGCCGGATTTGGCCGTTTCCTCGTATTGCATATTTATAGGTAGTCAGCTCCTTCAGCCCCATAGGCCCTCTTGCATGGAGCTTCTGGGTGCTGATGCCGATCTCAGCCCCGAAGCCGAATTCAAAACCATCGGTAAAACGGGTGGAGGCGTTCACATAAACACAGGCAGAATCAACCTCATTTAAAAACCGCTCTGCATTTTCCGCATTTTCCGTGAGAATGGAATCGGAATGCCCGGTATTATAACGGTTAATATGGGCAATTGCCTCATCCAAACTGTCCACGGTCTTTACGGAAAGAATATAATCCAGATATTCTTTTCCGAAATCCTCCTGCGCGGCAGGAACCGCTCCCGGCACACAAAGCAATGTCCGTTCGTCTCCTTTGATCTTCACGTTCGCCTGCTGAAGCGCTTCGGCAAGCGCAGGCATGATTTTTTCCCTGATTTTTTCATGTATCACAAGGGATTCACAGGCGTTGCATACCCCGATACGCTGGGTTTTGGCATTCAGTATAATGGGGATCACCTTTTCCATATCCGCGAATTCATCCACGTAAATATGGCAGTTCCCCGTACCTGTTTCAATCACCGGCACCGTACTGTTTTCCACTACGGCACGGATAAGGCCGGCACCGCCTCTGGGAATCAGCACATCCACATATTCATTTAATTTCATGAAACGGGAAGTGGTTTCCCGGTCTGTGTCTGTAATCAATTGGATGGCATCTTCACAGGAGCCGCTTTCTGTAAGGGATCTCCGGATGCTTTCCGTGATGGCTGTATTCGAGTCAATGGCATCGCTTCCGCCCTTCAGTATACAGGCGTTTCCCGCTTTAAAACAAAGCCCGAAGGCATCTGCCGTAACATTGGGACGGGATTCGTAAATAATGCCGATCACTCCCAGGGGGACACGGCGTTTTTCGATTTCCAGCCCATTGGGACGGGTAAAATGTTCAAGCACCTCTCCCAGCGGATCCGGAAGATCGCAAATCTGAAGCAGGCCTTCCGCCATGGCTTCCATTCTGGCATCCGTCAGCCTCAGCCTGTCCACCATTCCCGGATGCATGCCGCCCTTCTCCGCCCGTTCCACATCCTGTGCATTGGCGGCAAGAATGGCAGCCTTATCACGGAGCAGCCCTTCGGCAACAGCCTTCAGGGAGGCATTCTTATCCTCAGCAGTCATTTTCTGTACTTCATATTTTGCAGCGACGGCCGCTCTTCCCATTTCAGTCAGATCCATACATTTCCCTCACCTTCCGCCTTACCGGCTGATCTAAATCCATCCCTCTTCTGTCAGAATACGGTCCGGGCGTACATCGGTTTCTTCCTCAGGCAGTTCCGGAAGCACCTGGCAGTTAAAACAGACAGCTATTTTTACCGCAGAACAGGCATTTTGGAGAAATTGATCATAAAAGCCTCCTCCGTAACCCAGCCTGCGCCGCTCCCTGTCAAAAGCGGTTCCGGGCATGAGTATCAAATCCTTCCCGGAGCTTCCTTCCCAGTTTCTTCCTTCCGTTATTCCCGGTTCCGGGATCCCCTGGTATCCTTTCACCAGTTCATCCCTGCAGAATACCCGGTAAAAGGCCATTGTTTTCTTTTTCCCGCCCGCCGTGGTTTCCGTCTCCGGACTATCTTCTATTTTAGGACAGAAAACCTGCTTTCCGTCCCTCCAGGCCTGTTCCATGATTTCATAGGTCGGCACCTCATCCCGGTAAGAAGCATATATCAGTATCCGCTCCGCATTCCGGTAGGCGCTGTCGGCAAAAAGCAGCCCGGCGATCCGCCGGCCCGCATCGGTCCGTTCCTCCATGGTCATTCCGGATCGTCTGCACAATGCTTCTTTGCGGCATTCCTTTTTATTCAGCATTCTTTTTCCCCAGGTTGGTGATAGAGCCGTCTTCATTCTGGATATTAATGTTATTCAGCTGAGAGCGCAGATTAACTTTTACACTGTTGATATATTCCTTGCGCAGCCGGGCCTGCTCATCCTTTTCTTCCGCACTCAGGCCTTCCGCCTGGGATTTATGGTACAGTTCATTGATTCTCTTTATTTTTTCATCCATTGTCATCGGTTCTGCCATGGCAATCCACTCCCGTCGGTTTATTCCCGCGAGCAACGAGCCAAAGCCAAGCTCGCTTGGCCTTGGCGACTGCCGCGAGGGTCCAATTCCCCGCAGCTTGCTGCGTTACAAGTTTGATACCCCATCAGCTCACTGCGGGGGATTGGACTTATTCAGTTTGCTTACAAAGCCGGGAAGATCAAAATTTTCATCCCTTTTGGCAACAAACAGGGTTCCGTAATTTCTGCCGTCCATCAGCCTATGTATAATACGGATATCCCGGCTGTTGGCAATCAGCATGTCCGCTCCCGCCTTTGTGGCTATTTTGGCGGCGGTAAGCTTGGTATTCATGCCTCCGGTGCCCACATTGCTTCCTGTGCTGCCCTTACCCATATCCATATAGGTATCATTCAGCTCTTCCACGATTTCCACGAATTTAGCCTCGGGGTTCTTCCGGGGATCGTCGGTATAAAGGCCGTCGATATCGGAAAGCAGGATCAGCAGATCCGCCCCTATCAGCGCCGCAACGATGGCGGACAGTGTATCATTGTCCATTTCCAGCTCATAGGTCGCTACCGTATCATTTTCATTGACTACCGGTATCACCCCCATCTGCAGAAGCTGGGAGAAGGTATTGTGGGCGTTATAACGGTTAAGGTTATCCACGATTGTATTTTTGGTCATGAGGATCTGGGCCGTCACCTGATTATACTCGGAAAAAATACGCTGGTAGGTCATCATGAGCCGGGACTGTCCTATGGCGGCACAGGCCTGCTTCATAGCTATGCGGTTATGCTCCGTGATGTCCTCTTCCTTCAGGTTCATCGCCTTTTTCCCCTGGGCGATGGCTCCTGATGTGACAAGCACCACTTCCTTACCCTGGTTCTTCAGATTGCACAGCTCTCTGACCAGAACCTCCAGTTTGATATAATCCAGTTCCCCTGTCTCAGGATGCTGGAGGGATGAAGATCCTATTTTTACGACAATTCTCTTTTTATCCTTTAGTTTTTCGCGATACTGCTCCACTTAACCGTCCTCCGTAGCGTTTATCTCAAGTCTTCCCATTATTTTATATAATTTTAAAACGTTTCGCAATAGCTTCAGCGATTTTCATGCCGTCTATGGCGGCGGACGTGATGCCGCCCGCGTAGCCGGCGCCTTCCCCGCAGGGATACAGCCCCTTTATCGTTGACTGAAAATCATCCTGCCGTGTAATACGAACAGGCGATGATGTCCTGCTTTCCACACCGGCAAGACATACCGCATCATCCGCAAAACCGGGAATCATTCTGTCAAAGGCTTCCATTCCTTCCATAAAAGCCTTTCTCAGCGGCGCGGGAAATAACGGCCGCAGATCGGCAAAGGTATATTCCCCTTTCATACAGGGAAGAAAATCCGCGGGAACCCTCTGCTTTTTTTGTCCCTTCGGTTTTTCAGCAAACTCCCCATATCTTTGTACCGGAATCCGCCCTCCGCCAATATTCCAGGCTTTTTCCTCGAGCATGCGCTGAAAAGCGATGCCTGCCAGCGGTCCCCCGGAAGAACCGGCATATAATTGGAAATCCTCCGGTGTGACTGTCACTATGATGGCGCTGTTGGCATTTTTCCCGTCCCGCCGGCTGTAGCTCATGCCATTAACCGCAAGCCTTCCTTCTTCGCTGCTGGCATTGACTACATAACCTCCCGGACACATACAGAAGGAATATACGCCCCTGCCCTCTTCTGTCTTGGCCGTCAGTTTATAGGAGGCAGGAGGAAGCTGCTCCGGCCACTCGTCCGCATACTGCGACAGATTGATCAGCGCCTGTGGATGCTCCACACGCAGACCTACGGCAAAAGATTTTGCCTCCATGGGAATTTGCTTTTGTTCCAGCATTTCAAAGGTATCTCTGGCACTATGGCCAATGGCAAGAATCACTGCTTCCGAAAGGAATTCCCGCCCGTCGGCGCACGTTACCCCGATTATCTCATCCTTTTCCAGAAGGAGCTGATCCACACATGCATTAAAATGGACTTCTCCGCCCCAGGACAGGATTTGCTCACGCATGTTCTTCACTACTTCAGAAAGGATATCCGTTCCGATATGAGGCTTGTTTTCATACAGGATCCGGGATGGAGCCCCATGCTCTACCAGGATGCGGAGCACTTCGCCGCTTCTTCCTTCTTTATCTTTAATCAGCGTATTCAGTTTCCCATCGGAAAAGGTTCCCGCTCCGCCTTCCCCGAACTGCACGTTGGAATCAGGCAGACAGGGGCCTCCTCCCCAGAAATTCTCCACATCCCTGGTTCTGGACTGCACATCCTTTCCCCGTTCCAGCAGGATGGGGCGGTATCCGGCCCTTGCCAGCAGATATCCGCAGAAAAGCCCCGCGGGTCCCATCCCGATAATGACCGGGCGGTGCCTTGCGCTTTGCGTTCCAGGTTCCGGGAAGCGGTAAACGACAGGCTTCACCAGGGAAACACTATTATTGCGGCACCTTCGAATCACATTTTCCTCACTGCCGTTTTTCAGCGTTACGTCCACTACATAGGAAAACCATATCTCCGGCTTCTTTCTGGCATCTATGGACTGCTTCACCACATTGCAGGAAGCGATCTGTTCCGGGGCAAGACGCAGGATTTTGGCGGCTTTTTCTTCCACCGCCTCCGGCGTATGGCCTGGTTTCAGTTTCATCTGCTGTATCCTAATCATATTTTTTCCTCTCAGTCCTGATTGAAAGCGCTGCCGCCTGTCCCGCAAGATACCCGCTTGTCCAGGCCCACTGGAGATTATAACCGCCGCATCTGCCGTCTACATCCAGCAGCTCTCCTGCAAGATATAAGCCCGGACAGCAGCGGGATTCCATCTGAGAATCCACTTCCGTAAGAGGCACGCCTCCGGCACACACCTGGGCATTGGCAAAGGGATTGGAAGCGGTCACCGTCACCTCAAAATTCCGCAGCATGAAAAAAACTTTTTCCACAGCAGGAAATGTCTCGGACGAGACAGTATCTTCACCATGCAGCCCGTTCAGCTTCCACATTGTCTGGATTATTTTTTTATTTACCAGACCGTTAAACAGCACTTCCATGCTTCTTTGGCGGCAGTCCCTGCATTTTTTCTTTATGAGGGCCTGCCAGTCATCGTCTTTGTCCCGGAAGCCAGGCAGAAAATCAATGGTGGCTTTCACCTTACGCCCCTGAGAAAGCGCCGCTGATGCGAATCTGCTCAGCTGGAATACCGGAATTCCTGAAATCCCGTAATCCGTCAGCTGAAGCTCTCCCTGTTCTTCATACTCTTCTTTCTTTCCTTTTCCTTCTATGGTAAGAAGGATACCGGCCTCTGTCCGCACACCGGCAAGTCCTTTCCAGAAGTTTCCGGCACAGCGCAGCTGTACCAGCGCCGGAAGCGGAGTTATCAGAGTATGTCCGAAGCCTTTGGCAAGCTCGTAGCCCCCCAAATCGGCATTTTTTTCGCCTGCCGCACTTCCGCAGGAAAGAATAAGGCGCCTGCAAAAATAGCTCTCATCGGTAGTCTGCACATAAAAACCGGCATTACGTCCTTCCCCTCGGTACGCTGCCCGCTCCACCCTGCATTCCGTAACTGTATGTACTTTCCTTTCTTCCAGTGCAAAACGCAGGGTGTCCAGCACTGTTGCCGCCTGGCCTGAAAGGGGATATACATAGCCGTTTCTGTCCGTTACCAGCATTCCCAGCCGTTCGAATTGCTTAAGAGTATCCTCCGCGCCGAACCGGGCAAAAAAAGAAGCCAGCAGCTCCGGGTTCCGGCTTCTGTAAAAAAGCCCGGGTTTTTCCACGGAAAAAGACAGGTTGGTTAAATTACATTTCCCATTCCCTGTCGCCAGCAGTTTTTTTCCCACTCTATCTTTTTTTTCAAAAATTATGATTTCACAGGGCCGCCCCTTCACACTGTCAGCCGCCGCGACAGCCGCCATCAGGCCGGACGCGCCGCCGCCTATAATACCAATATCTATTCTCTGCATGGATACCGATTCCTGTCCTCAAATTATTCCCATTATAATACTAACTGGAATAAGACTCAAGGAAATTATACAGTTCGGCCTCACTTCCCACATATTTGAACTGAAGAATTTCCTTCGCCAATTCAGCGGAAAGACTCTGCAGCGGGATTCCTGTAGACATATACTTTGTCTTTTTATCCGCTTCATAAACCACTACATAGTTATTTTCCACGGCCAGGTAGAACTCGGTACATTTCTTTTTGCTTTCATAATTTTTCTGGATAACCACTTCCTGTGCGGAAAACTTCTGAACATCCAGCGAAAGGAAGCCCTTATTCAGGTCATTCAAAGATGGCGATTCCGAATAACTGTTCATCGCCGAAAGAAATTCGTCTCTGTCCATTCCGATATACTGCTCCGGTATCGGACTTTCCTCCTCTTCCCTGCTGGAATCAGTCAGATCCAGGCTTTTTACGACAAAACGGGTATCGCAGGTAATCACCGCCCCGCCGGTACCCAGCGCCTCCATACTTTCCTGGTTTTCCGCCGTGTCCCCATTTCCGCCATCCTGCACATACTGCTGTTCCTGTTTGGCATTCTGGCTTGGATAAAAGAAATCATGAAGCTTTACAGAGGCCAGAAAGCCTACAGCAAGCATCAGAATAGGATAAATAATATATATGCTGATTTTTTTCCACAAACGCATAAGAACCTCCTGCTCTTACTGTCCCTTTTGTATCAAGTATCAGCATTTTTTTAATTATTTATACAAAAGACAGCCGCAAACAGCGGCTGTCCCTCAAATTTCCCGTCCATTCCGGCTACATCAGCCGGAAAGCTTTTCCAAAAAAGATAATAATTTCGCCTCCGGGAATTTCCTTTAATTCCCTCTCCGATATTCCATGGAGCGCTAAAATCAAAGCAATATAAATAAGTGTTCCCACAAGGAAGCAAATCCATGACATAACGCCGCTGGATATTTTTTCCGTAAGCAGTCTGTTAATCAGGAAAATAACCACTCCGGATACTCCGGCGGAAATGACAGGGATTCCGATCATACGCCCCCAGTCAATACGCAGAGCCAGCCTTCTCTGTATCGAAACGAGATTGAGGATAAACAGCAGTGCAAAAAGTACTATCACAGCCACCACCACACCCGTTATATCCATTTTCACCTTGCCAATAAGCACATAAAGGGTAATTACATGGACGCAGAAAGAAATAAAAGAATTTATCAGCACATTCCGTTCCCTTTCCAGTCCCTGAAGCACACCGGAAAGAGCCATGGACAGCGCCTGGAAGACTATGGCAATGCTTCCGATCCGAAGAAGCTTTGCCGCCAGCTCCATTTCCCCTACCTTAAACAGGGCGGGAATTAACGTATCCGCCATTACGGCAAAAAACACGGCGGCAGGAAGCGCGAGCAGAACCGACAAACGAATCAGCATCTGCGCCTTGTCCTTCAGCCTTCCGATGTTCATGCTTGCATTGGAAACAGAAATAGCCGGTACAAGGGATGCGCATACGGCGGTAATCACAACCCCCGGCATATTTGCCAGGATCCTGTATTTGCCGGAAAAAACCCCCCATTGTGTTATGGTATCCCGACTTGTCGGGCTCAGCTTGAGGAACATAATCTGATCCACAATTACACTTCCCTGTGTAACCAGGGCTATCAATACAACCGGCAGGGTGGAAAGAACCAGGATTCTTACAATCCTGCGGTAACTTTCTGTACCCTTTCCCATGTCCTTTCGTTCCTTCTTCCGGAAACTGCTCTGGAACATGGCGAAGACCACCAGTAAAAACAGAAGCGGCACTGCGCTTCCTATCGTAAGGCCAAGAACTCCTCCGGCCGCGCCGAAAGCCTGTTCATAATTCCTGTTCTGAAGCAGGGCGCCTACCTTGGCCCCATATTCTCCCATATTGCCGGCAGCAATGAGCATCACTGCAAGACAGAGCACCTCCTCCAGGAACCGGGATACGGATGTGGGTACCATTGTACCCATTCCCTGGAAAAATCCCCTGTACAGGCCCAATACGGAAGCCAATACAATATTTATGGAAAGAATCTTCATGGCAACAGCGCTCAGGGGTTCTCCGTAAATGCTTCCTGCGAGGAAATCAGAAAGAAACAGCATTAAAAGGGTACATAACAGCCCGCCTCCCAAAGTAAGGGCCATTGATACATTCCATACCCGGCGGGTATTCCGGAACTGTCCCTTTGAGCATCTGGCCGAAGTCATTTTTGCTACTACTGCAGGTGCGGCATAGCCGCAGAATAAAAAGAAAAATGTATAGGTATCGAAAGCCATGCTGAAATAAGCATTTCCATTATCTCCGATGATATTGGTAAGAGGAATCCTCTTTATCATGGAGAGCAGGCCTGCCAGGGCTCCGCAGCACGCAAAAAAAGCGCCGTTTCCCCCGATACCTTCCTGTTTTCTCCTTTTTCTTTTTTTCTTATGGTTATCCATAGCCACTCTCATTCGTATTGTAATCCATTCTTTAAGTCATTATGTCAATCACTGATATCTCTGGTAATTCCCAGCCTGTCCAGAACATGGTTCTGTTTTTCTTCCATAACAGATGCCTCATCGGGTTCTATATGGTCATAGCCGCACAGATGAAGCATGCTGTGTGCTATTAAAAAAGCATATTCTCTGCGGATACTGTGGCCAAAGCTTTCCGCCTGTTCCAGAATCCTGTCACAGGAAAGAATAATATCCCCAAGAATCAGCTCCCCGCTGTCCGGCTGGAAGCAGTCGGCCTCCATTTCCTCCGCCACCGAAAAATCGGAGGGAAGCTCAAACGGGACATTGGGAAAAGACAAGACATCCGTCTCCCTGTCGATATTCCGGTATTCCCGGTTATACATCCGGATTCCTTCATTGTCCGTAATAAGGATATTTATTTCTGTCTCATAGGGGCAGTTTTCCTCTTCAAGAACCTCTCCCGCCACTAGGGAAGCGGTTTCAATGGGATCAAAGGGAAAGATATAGTCTGTTTCATTTTCAACAAAAATGGTCATCTGTTAAATCGTCCTTTTCCTTTTCTGGCATAGGAATTATCTTTTGTGTCCCGCTGCTGGGGCCTTGTCCGTTCTCTGGACAGTTCTTTATTTTCGTAGGCCTCATAAGCCTTGACAATCTTCTGTACCAGCGGATGTCTGACAACATCCCTGCTTGTCAGGGTACAGAAGGCTATGTCATCGATCTTGTGCAGCACCTTAGCGGCCACATCCAGCCCCGAATTCACGCCTGGCATCAGATCCTTCTGGGATGCATCCCCTGTTACAATCACCTTGGAGCCAAAGCCGATCCTTGTCAGGAACATCTTCATCTGCGCCGGTGTGGTGTTCTGTGCTTCATCAAGAATAATATATGCGTTATCCAGAGTACGTCCGCGCATATAAGCAAGAGGGGCGACCTCAATCAGCCCCTTTTCCATATTTTTTACAAAACTCTCCGCTCCCATAATCTGGTAAAGTGCATCATACAGAGGCCTCAGATAAGGATCTACCTTACTCTGTAAGTCACCGGGCAGGAAGCCCAGCTTCTCTCCCGCTTCAATAGCCGGCCGGGTAAGGATGATCCTCTCCACCTCATTATTTTTAAACGCGGTAATGGCCATTGCCATTGCCAGATATGTTTTTCCGGTTCCTGCAGGCCCCATGCCGAATACAATCATATTGTTCCGGATGGCGTCCACATATTGTTTCTGCCCCAGTGTCTTCGGCTTAATGGGCTTGCCGCTCACCGTATGGCAGATCAGATCCCCGTCTATTTCCAAAAGTGCATCATTATTGCTTTCCATGCTCATCTCGATTGCATAATCCACATTCTGTTCCTGAATCTGGTTTCCCCTTTTCGATAATTCCAGAAGCTGCCTTAAGATAGCCTCCATCTGCTCCACATGCTTTCGTGAACCGCTTATCCGCACGCCGCCGTCCCTGTCAACGATGGTAACATCCAGATATTTTTCCAGCTTCTTCACGTATTTATCATACTCGCCGAACACATTCAGGATATGCGCGGCATCCATTTCCACGATCGTTTCAAATTGCTCCATAAAATTTACTGACTGCTCCCGGATTCTGTCTCATTCTCAGCAACAGGCTGTTCGGCTTCAATACGCTGTGCTTTTCCGTCATTTCCCTGCACCGTCATATATCCATCCATAACCAGCGTATTGCCTGCTGTTTCTATTTTAACATCTTTTTCTATTATTTGTACCCCTTTTTCTTCTAAACTTACTATATTTTTTGAAAGCTTCTCATTCAGGAGCGCTTCTGCCTTGTTTTCCTGGTATACGGCCTCTACAGGAAGATATTCCCTGTGTACCTCAAAGCCGTAATAGAACGGCAGATAAATCTGGTTCAAAATGCAGAGCTGCCGGGTGTCCAGAACAGTGTCATATTTTAAAAATCCGCAGTCTCCCAGCTTTAAAACATATCTTTTATGGCCAAGGGAAAAGAAAACATCCTTTTTTTCCCGGTTGGTGTAATTCTTGTATTCGTACATGAGCGGCTGTTCCTCATGCACGGGAATCTCATATACCAGAGATACATCCGCGTCCGCATGGCAGAACTGATACTCCCTGACCGTTCCGTCATCCGCCATGACAGGCACTGCCCCGGATACGAGAACATCCCCTTTCTGAACCGGGGTACCCTCCGTAACAAGGGGAACTCCCTGTCGCGTCAATATGGAAACCACAATACCATCCTGCGTGGCGATAAGGTTGCTTCCCGGCCAGTTCTCTTTCTCATCCGGAGCTTCATCCGGCGCCAAATCATTTTCTTTTATTTTTACAATAAACCGGGTGCCTTCTATTCTGGCGGAGGTCCAGGTGACAATATCGAAATTTTCTCGCAGGCTGGCCTCCAAGGCTTCAATATCGATTTTATTTTTTGCCACCCCATAATCAATTCCCTTTTCCGCCAGGAAATCCATGAGTACATCGTCTGTAATGGAAACATTCCCTTCGAAATCTATGGCCCATACAAACTGGGACATGGCTATGAGAAAGGCCAGGCAGCAGGGAAGTCCAAGCGCAAAGATCTTCCTTTTTCTCATTTTCCGTATAAAAAAAGGCAGTCCGTATCGTTCCAGAACGGCTGCCCTTGTTCCGGTCTTTCTCACTATCGGCCGCAGCTTGTAGAAATCGGACAGGCTGATATACATGGTATAGCAATCCTCCTGCCTTGCAATATCCCACAACAGGATATGGTGATTGCTGCACAGGTTCATAAACCGTTCAGGAGAATATCCCCATACTTTTATCTTCAGATATCCCTGCAGATACCGGAAAAATTCTCTCATGATTATTTCCTCCTCAATTTAAAGATACCGGATACACTGGATCGTTCCGATTATCTTCATATCCTCGTTGGTATAATAATCAATGACAAGCCCGCATCCGCAGATGGAGATCTGTCCGGTCTTGGCCTGCAGGATTATAGATTCTCTGGTATATTCAATAATCCCCTTGTAATTTTCCACCCATAGCTCATGATTCCCGGTCATGGTCAGGATGGAAGCGCCCAAAAGCATATCCTTCGGAAGTTTGAGGGTATCGACAAGCTGCTCCTTCGGGCTCTTTTCCATTATTTTTTTCTTTTTGGAAGCACTGATTTTTCTACTCATACTGCATTATATGAGCGTTTTTACCTCTTCATAACCGGATTCTTTCCAGATCCATCGGTACGTAAACCGTGCCATGGAATGAAAGGGCGGCTTCCCGGCTGTAGGCTTCCTTTCTTTTTTCCAGACAGGTATCCTCCGTATGGTACAGCACAAGATTGGATACATGCAGTTCCTCCGCCAGCCTTCCGGCATCCAGAGCCGTACTGTGATGCTTTTCATAAGGATGGAATATCTCTTTATCCCTGTCCAGACAGAAGGCCTCGCTCAAAAGCCAGTCACAGCCTTCCACATAAGGTCTGGTTACCTCCTTGTAGGGTTCATCCCCCAGACAGGAAAGCACCATACCGTCTTCGAAGCGGGCCTGAAAACCAAACTGCTTTGTTTTTGTGGAATGAATATCAAAAAAAGTGAGCTTCATTCCCGCCGCTTTCTTTTCTCCTCCGTCCTTTACCTTTTTAATCAGTATCCTGTCTCCCAGAAAGACAGTGAATTTTTTTACCAGAGTAAGCGTACACAACTGCATAATGGTATCGGCAAGATCCTCATGGCAGTATATTTTAAAATTGCCTTCGTAAGCGCCGCTGCGCATCATAGTGGCTACCTTCCGTATTACCCACACAACTCCCAGCACATGATCGGTATGGGCATGGGTAACAAACATGTAATGGATTTTATCCACAGGGATCTCTGCTTCTTCCATACGGCCCAGAATCCCGTTTCCGCCTCCGGCATCCACAAGAAGATATTCCTCTCCGTTCTGAATGGCAAAGCAGGTATTATAGCATTTCGTTACCATAGCATTTCCTGTACCAAGCATTATCAAATTCCGTTCCATCTTTTGTGCTCCTTTTATTTGCTTTAAAAATTCTTACCAATAACAATTTCGTCGTTCTTCCAGTTCAACCAGTGCATTTAACAATTGTTCCTGCAATTCTGTTTTAGACAGTCCTTTTACATACTTCTTAAGATCATCATAATGCTGCTTCTCCCGCTCAGCCTCCTCGGCCTCCCATTGTTCCACCTTTTTGAGAAAATCTTTTGCAGCCTGGGGTTCTGCCGTAAAATACAGAGCAATCATATGCTTGCAAACTACACGTCTGCCTTCCGCAAAGGGACAATTACAAGTGGATTTTCTTGGATGTGCCTTATCAATATGTACAAAATATTTGTTATTCCCACTTCCGGAAACTTTACCATCATAAGTATCAGTCCCTGACTTCTCCCAGGCAATAACTTTTTTGTTTTTGTAGTAATCCATTCCCCGCCAGACGGAATTTCCACTTGCCATTTCAATTAATCCCATACCATATCTCCCCTTAGAATTCTGCTGTTAATCACCCGCTATTTATTATAGTTAATTTATGTTTAATAATCAAAGTATTTTTTAATAATATATGATCCTGAAATAAGTTATTATATTTTCATCACTATAGTGGTATTGATCCACTTCTTGACTTACATCTCCTTTGTGCTATAATCTATTGAGTAAGTCATAACTAATCATAATTCAGAAACGGTTGGCTACATAAAATGATTATACCTATTCTGCAGATGTATTTTCATAATGTAATGCAGGCATTTATCACGATGAAATAACAGATATTCATATTGCTGATTTCCGGCGTCCAGGCCGGGCGCAACCGCACAGTCTGCTGATATACTGAAATCCCACAGAAACTGCGGAAGGTATCTCTCCATGGCAGTTTCTGTGGGATATTTTTTCTTTTCCGCTATTTTCTGACATATTCTCACTCTATAAAGCCGCTCTGCCCTTTTACATTCCTTATCAGAAATCAGAACGTTGAAAAATACGCTTATATTTGCAGTAATTCCGTGACAGTACCGCAGTACGTCAAACTCAATTTATGCATGGCTCTGGTACAGGCAATATACAGCAGATTTCTGTCAAATTCGGTTTGATAAGAGCCCGCATTCACAAAAGGAATGAGCACTTCATCAAATTCCAGCCCCTTAGAAAGAGGGATCGAAGTAATGTGAATCCCATTTTCAAAATGAGTACTCTCATAATTCAAAAGATGAACCGGATACTGTTTTGACAGGTATTCATAAAGAAGATTTGCCTGCCGGAAATCTTTGCAAAGTATTCCCATCGTCGCATAGGAGCTTTTTAAAAACGCTTCAGCCTTTCGGCGGATGATTGTTAATTCCTGTTCAGGATCCGCACAGCAGACTGCTTCCGGTGTCTCTCCGTGGCGTTCAACCGGCTGAATTCGCTGATCACTCTTGATAGATCTTGCAAATTCAATGATTTCACAGGTAGAGCGATAGCTTTTAGTAAGACTGACAAACGTTGCTTTTCCGAATATCTGCCGGAAAATTTCGGGAGAACAGCTGTTATAGGGGGTAATGGACTGTCCGACATCTCCGAGAATGGTTTTCCTGCAGCGGAACAGTTTGTTTATGACGGCGTACTGAATCGGTGTATAGTCCTGCATTTCATCAATAACAAGATGCTGAATGGTACTTTCTTCACCATTCCCCTCCACAGCCAGGTACATATAAAGATACGGGTAGACATCCGGCCATTCCAGCGTATTCCCGGCGGCAAGTCCAAACAGCTCCGTTGTTCCCTGACGGAAGTAAAAATCACGGTAAAGCTCCAGCGTTCCGTCCATTTTAAACATAGAACGCAGTTTCCTGACAATCTCTCCTTTGGGAGGCATTTTTGTTTCCGAAAAGGTATTCCTCCTTTTCAGCATTTCCAGAATATCATCTGCCATTTTAGGAAACCGCCGCATGATTGGGTAACTGCGATAAGAGTTATAGAGTTTTTGTATAAAATCAGCGGAAACAGCCATGCATCCGATTGTACAGTCACAAGGGATAAAATATCGCTTTTCCGCATCCATTAGATAGTCATCTGTCTGCCGTACAAAATCTGCAGATGATTTGTATTCCAGCTTCTTCATCCACTCCTGGGAGCGATCCTCCGCGTGAACAGCATACTTTTCAAAGAATATCTTATTTCCAAGAATCATTTTTGCAATCTCTTCGAAACTGAGCTCTGAAATCGGCTCTTCTCCCAGTTCCGGAAGAACGTTTGAAATGTAGTCTGCAAAAACCTTGTTCGGAGAAATAATCGCGACATTCTGAGCTCTCAGACACTCCTTTTGATGATAGAGCAGAAAAGCTATCCGGTGCAGCGCTATAGAAGTTTTTCCTGATCCGGCCACGCCTTGTATAATTAAGATTTCGTCATTCACATTACGTATAATCCGGTTTTGTTCCTTCTGAATAGTGGCGATAATATTCTTCATTTTTTCATCTGAGGTGGAGCTTAATTCCTTACGAAGAATATCATCATCAATATTCATGGTGTTTTCCAGGACATAAACCAGATTACCTTTTTCTATCTTAAGCTGCCGCTTACGTACGATTTCCCCCTGAATTCTGCCTGCCGGAGCTTCATAAGCCGCAGGCCCTGTCTGATATTCATAATACATGCCGGAAATAGGGGCTCTCCAGTCATAAATAAGCGTACGTCCATGGTCATCTGTAAACCCAAAGAGGCCAATGTAGATCTCTTCGGCGTTTGTATCGCCGTCAAATTGAAAATCTATGTGTGCAAAGTACGGAGACTCTCTGAGTTTTTTTACCCTGTTATATGAGGCAAGCGTATGATTGCCGGTAGCTTCTATACAGCTTATGGATCTCTCATTGGAAAAGCGTTCCATGGGATCCATCTCATTCCAGCAGCCTGTCAGATATCGCCTCGCTTTGTTATAATCCTCTTCATACCCGGCTGCCGATTTGTCGTATTTATCCAGAGCAGCCTCCAGCTGCTCTTTTACCATATCCAGATATTCAGCTTCCTCAAGAAACATATTTTCCATGAAATTACCTCCTCTTTACCACACTTGAATGGAATACCGATATAGTATAAACCATCCGAAAAGGCTGGTGGTAAAGTGGAGGCTTTGTTTCCCGGAGCCTTTTATAAAACGGACATGCTCTCGGCTTTATTTATGATACGGTTCCCCGGCATTAATCCGAAAACCTCTGTAAACCTGTTCCAGCAGGATCACCCGCATCAGCTGATGAGGAAAGGTCATATCGGAAAAGCTCAGCTTTTCATCTGATTTCTGCAGGACAGACGGATGAAGTCCCAGAGAACCGCCGATCAGAAACTGTATATGGCTGACGCCTTTTACTCCCAATCCTCCGATTTTTGATGCGAACCTTTCAGAATCCATCTTTTTCCCTTCAATCGCCAGAGCAATCTTGTACGCATCATCCCTGATATAGCGGTTCATGCGCTCTCCCTCTTTCTTCAGGATCTGCTCCTTCATAACATCACTCGGCCGGTCGGGCGTCTTTTCATCTTCCACTTCCAGTATTTCCAGTTTACAGTATCTGGAAAGCCTTTTTGCATACTCTGCAATCGCTTCCCTGTAAAAGTTTTCTTTGACCTTTCCCACACATATTACTGATATTTTCATATATTTATCCCTGATACGCTTCAACAGCCCCTGAATAGTATTCAGAGGCTGCTGTCCGCTCCTTTTATTCCGCGCATCGCCTGACTCCTGACGACTCAAACGAAAGTTTATTCCCGCGTTTTTTATTCATCTTCTTTGTCATCACCGAAAATATCCGGGTAAATTTCATCCACAAAATTTTCAAGATAACCGGACTCCAAATTCAGAAAATTTTTGGAAATCATACTGCGGATTTGCTCCGTACGCTTAAAATATCGTAATTCTTCCTCTTCCGGAAGATCCGGTATCGAGGAATCCACCTTTGATGAGGTAAGATTTTCGTCACACCATCTGCGGAGTTCTTCCTTCAATGCAGATTCTTCCTTTGCCTTTCCTTCAAATTTTCTTGAAGATTTCAGGGAAAGGATACCCATAACAATAAATAACAGGAAAAGAGCTCCCATTACACCGCCGGTAAGATATCGCGCACTGCCGTAGAATCGGATGGGCAAAACTTCTGCATAAACACATACAAGAAGTATCATCCCGGCAATTCCCGCCACAAGAAGGGTATACGCTCCCGAACGGAAATTTTCCGCCTTCTGGGAAGCCGCTTCGTAAAGCGGTTCCGATACAACGGTTTCCGCTTCTTTTTCTTCTTCCACATCCAAAAGAGCTTCCGTTTCAGCCGCCATCTCTTCTTCAGAAAGTTGAACGCCTTCTTCACCGGCCTTTTCCTTTCGCTCCTTCAGATTTTTTTCCTTCTGGAAAACCTGAAGGTAACGGGAAGCCCTGACCTTCTCTTCCGAAGCTATGAACAATTCATACAAATCCTCTGTCTCATCGAAACGGATTTCTCCGCTTTTCAGTCCGTTGCAGGAGAAGAAGGCGAGCAATTCCTCCATCTCCTCCTCACTCCCGAAAATGAGTCCCTCTTTCTCAAGTTCATCCAAAGAATCTATTAATTCACAGCCACAGTCCGTACAGGTTTTCACGCCTTCCACATATTCGTTCTTACATTTTGGGCACCAGGGCATAGCGTTACCTCCTTGTTTTTTCCTTTTTACAGGCTTTCGTAGTCAAAACAAGCCCTGTTACAGGTCACTTCTTTAATATAGGCTCCCGCCTTCACATGATCCGGATGGATCTGATAGGCATTCAGAGCCTCAACCGACTCAAAAGAGGAAAGCAGGGCAATATCCTTATTACTGGATGCCAATTCATTGACACGAACCTCCAGGCTGATAACGCCCTGTGCCTTTTCCTTAATGGCCTCCAGGCTTTCCTTGATTCTCCTGCCAGCTTCCGCTTTCTGCTCTTCGGTCAGCGTTTCATTAAAATTCCATAATACAATATGGTTTACCATAGTAAACTCCCTTATTCGGATAAATACTCATCGATTCCCTTAGCGCCAGCTTTGCCAGCCCCCATTGCAGGCAATGGTATTACTTGGATAAATACTCATCGATTCCTTTAGCGCCAGCCTTGCCAGCCCCCATTGCCAGGATTACTGTGGCGGCTCCGGTTACGGCATCACCGCCGGCGTAAACACCTTCCTTGGAGGTCTTGCCGAACTCTTCATCTGCAACGATACATTTCCACTTGTTGGTTTCCAGCCCTTTGGTAGTGGCGGAAATAAGCGGGTTCGGAGAAGTTCCCAGGGACATGATAACTGTGTCACAGTCAATTACATATTCAGAATCCGGAATTTCCACAGGACGTCTTCTGCCGGAAGCATCAGGTTCGCCCAGTTCCATCTTCACGCATTTCATGCCGCATACCCAGTTGTTTTCATCCTCAAGGATTTCCACAGGATTCGTGAGGAGATCAAAGATAATTCCTTCCTGCTTCGCATGATGGACTTCTTCCACACGGGCAGGAAGCTCTTCTTCACTTCTTCTGTATACGATATGTACCTCAGCGCCAAGGCGGAGCGCTGTTCTGGCAGCATCCATAGCCACGTTTCCGCCGCCTACTACGGCAACCTTTTTCCCGCGCATGATAGGCGTTTCGGAATCTTCGCGGAAAGCCTTCATCAGGTTGCTTCTTGTCAGATATTCATTGGCGGAAAATACACCGTTGGCATTTTCTCCGGGAATTCCCATGAATTTGGGAAGTCCTGCTCCGGAACCGATAAATACTGCGGAAAATCCTTCTTCCGTAAGAAGTTCGTCAATAGTTACCGATTTTCCAACAATAACGTTTGTCTCAATAGTAACTCCCAGAGATTTTACGTTCTCGATTTCCTTCTGAACCACATTCTCCTTGGGAAGACGGAACTCGGGAATACCATAAACCAAAACACCGCCAGGCTCATGAAGGGCTTCAAAAATAGTAACCTCATAACCCATTTTTGCAAGATCACCCGCACAGGTAAGGCCTGCAGGGCCGGATCCTATAACGGCAACTTTTTTTCCTTTTTTCTCTTTTGCGCCTTCAGGCTTAATGTTATTTTCTGTTGCCCAGTCGGCTACAAAACGTTCCAGCTTACCGATGGAGATAGGCTCTCCCTTAATTCCCCTGATACATTTTCCCTCACACTGGCTTTCCTGAGGGCATACACGGCCGCACACCGCGGGAAGGGCTGAGGATTCGCTGATCACCTGATAAGCAGCCTCGATATCCCCTTCCTTTACCTTTTCGATAAAACCGGGAATATTGATGGATACGGGACAGCCCTTAATACACTGCGCATTCTTGCAGTTAATACATCTGACAGCCTCCTCCATCGCCTCTTCTTTATTGTAACCCAGGCACACCTCTTCAAAGTTGGCAGCCCTCACCTTTGCATCCTGTTCCCTTACAGGTACTTTATTTAAAACGTCCATAATCATCCTCCATTTTGTCAATCAACTCGTAATTGCATTTCATTCCGTTCAGCCTGCACAATTTCCGCATCCGCCGTGATGGGTTGCTCCTTCTTTGGCTTTCAGGAAAGCCCTGCCTTCTTCTGTCTTATAAATCTGCTGGCGTTTCATGGCTTCATCAAAATTAACTTTATGTCCGTCAAATTCAGGGCCGTCCACACAGGCAAACTTCACTTCGCCGCCTACTGTTACACGACAGGCGCCGCACATACCCGTACCGTCCACCATAATGGGGTTCAGACTGACAACTGTGGGGATATTCAGTGTTTCAGTCATTTTACAGGTAAATTTCATCATGATCATGGGACCGATGGCAATACATACATCATAGGTTTTGCCTTCCTTTTCCACGAGATCCTGGATTGTCTGGGTAACCATACCGCTTCTTCCATAGGATCCATCGTCCGTGGTCACATAAAGATTACCAGCTACGGCCTTCATTTCCTCTTCCAGTATAAGAAGATCCTTTGTTTTGGCGCCTACGATAACATCCGCTGCGATTCCGTGCTCATGCAGCCATTTTACCTGGGGATATACGGGAGCCGTACCCACACCGCCTGCTACAAAGAGGATCTTTTTACGGGACAGTGTTTCCAAATCCTCTTCCACAAGTTCAGAAGGACGTCCCAAAGGACCTACCACATCATGGAAAGCATCCCCAGCCTTCAGGGAGGACATTTCAAGGGTTCCTGCTCCAACAATCTGGAAAACGATAGTAATCGTTCCCGCTTCTCTGTCATAATCGCAGATTGTAAGCGGAATTCTTTCCGCATCCGCATCCTTTCTTACGATTACAAACTGTCCTGGTTCACAGGATTTTGCAACCCTTTTCGCTTCCACTACCATCAGAAAAATGTTCGTGGTCAGTTCTCTTGCCTGTAAAATCTGATACATTTTTTCCCTCCATCTGCATTTGTTTATTTATGCCTTATAATAGTTACTCCTCCGGAAGGTTTGTTCCGGAATTTATATCTTGCAGCGTCAATGTGGGCCAAGGTTCCTTGCGCGTTTCCTGTCCCTCATCACCTCCGGAATCAGGCAGAGTCTGTGAATCGTCTGCCTTAACACCTGACGCCGAAGCTTCTTTAACAGCCTGTACAGCTTTATAACACAATCCATCCATGATGCTCACCACATAATCTGTGCCGGTACCGGCACGGTTTCCCGCATCATCTTCGTAATATTCCCGGTAAAGATAATAATCCGTTCCGTCGATGGTCACCGCGTATTTATAACCGTAAACATTGTGACCGGTTCCCGTCTTTACGCTTCCGCCCATATTCTGGATAATTCCCGCATTTACTAATTCAAAAAGAAGCTTGTTCCTTGCAGCTTCTATGCTCAGAGATGCATGCAGGTTCAGCGAATATTTCACCTGTGTTTCTTCTCCCGCCACCCCTGAAGCACTGTAGCAGACAAAACGGAAGGTGTTTACACCCACGGGCATAGGAAACGGCCCGGTATACTGCGTGCTGTCCGCCGTAGGCAGCGTTCCGTCTGTAGTATAGTAAACCGTATAATCCTCCTGGGCTTCCACCGTTATCAGAGCAGGACGGGTATATTCCCCTTCCTCCGGGGCAACAAGAGGAGCCTCCGGTACAGTCACATCCACATAATAATATTCACTGGCTTCCTCGCTCTTTACACCATAAGCGTTGATGAACACCGCCTGGATATCATACTGCCCGGATTCCAGGAAAATTGGGGAGGAATATACCAGGCTGTTTTCATCCGGCACACTCCCATCTGTTGTATAATAAATGGTTCCCTTCGTATTGGCAATAATTTTCACGGACAGCGTTTCATTATAAACACCGCCTTTATAAGAAAACTCAGGCGGCTTGGCTATATAAGCCGGATACTGATTTACAATCTGTTCATTTCCGCAGGAAAGAAGCAGTTCATTAATTATATCATATTCTTTTCTGCTCTCATATATGGATATCAGCCGTTTATAGGCCGCCTCGTTACTGTTATCCATCTCAATTATTGTATAGCAGAGAGATATGGTATCCTCTTCATTACCGGCCGCATAAGTACAGCCGGCCAGCCGAAGCAGATAATCCACATTGTCCGGTTCCAGTTCCACCGCTCTTTGTGCATAGGCACAAGCCTTCACGTAATCTTTTTTATCTATGTATTCCATCGCCTTATTATACTGATAATCTGCGCTGAAATGCCTGACCCCCGCCACCGCAGAGCCTCCGGCCCCAAAGACCAGCAGCAGAAGGATGATTACCGTAACAATTCTCCGCTGTATAGACAAAGACAGAAAACGCTTTTTTATACGCCGGATTTTTCCTTTCAGGAAAGGTTCTGTCCCGGGAGCCTTCATGGAACCTCCGGCATCCTTGGGCCGCGCGGATTCCATCCTGTCGGACAGAATTTCATCCATGGGAAAATCCTCTTCCACGGAGAAGGTTTCCGTGGAAAAGGTTTCCATGTTCATCTCCATTTCCGGTTCAAAATCCTGCACAATCCGGATTTCTTCCCCGCAATGTTCGCAGAACAGCATTCCGTCCTTAAGTTCATTTCCACATCTGGGACATTTCATATAAAACCCTTCCTGTTACTTTCCCTGCAGTTTTACGGATTCCAGACAATTATGCATCAGCATGGCAATTGTCATAGGGCCCACACCGCCGGGTACCGGGGTGATGGCTCCCGCCACCTGAGATACATCTTCAAAATCCACATCCCCGCAAAGCTTATTATTTTCGTCTCGATCCATGCCCACATCAATTACCGCCGCGCCGGGCTTTACATACTCACTGGTGATCATCTTCGCTTTTCCCACAGCAACAACAAGGATATCGGCTCTTTTAGCCACCGCTTTCAAATCCTGTGTCCGGGAATGCGCTATCGTAACGGTGCCGTTCTCCCGCAGAAGAAGGATGCCCATAGGCTTGCCCACAATATTGCTGCGGCCGATAACCACACATTCCTTCCCGGCAATTTCAATATCCGAACGCTTCAGAAGCTCGATAATCCCTGCGGGCGTACAGGATACAAATCCGGGCTGGCCGATGCACAGTGCGCCCACGCTTTGGGGATGGAATCCATCCACATCCTTCTGCGGGGAAATCGTGCGTATAACCGCGTCTTCATCCATATGGGAAGGAAGCGGAAGCTGAACCAGAATACCATTTACATCCGCTCTGGCATTGAGCTCCTCAACCAGGTCAAGAAGCTCCTCCTGTGTAGTTTCCTCCGGCAGTTCATATGCCAGGGAACGGATTCCCGTATACTCACAGGCTTTCTTTTTATTATTCACATATACGGTGGATGCCTGGTTATTTCCCACCTGAATCACCGCAAGGGTAACCGTAATTCCCTTTGCCTGCAATTCCTCCACCTTCTGCTTTACTTCATCCTTGATCGCTTTGGAAACGGCCTTGCCGTCTATTATCTTTACCATAAAGCATAGCCTCCTGCCTGCCAAACTGTGACTGTTTTTGGTGTCCATACCACAAATACTGTCTATTTTCTCAGAAAAGACCGGTTATACGTCCTTCCTCATTCACATCAATATTAAATGCGGCAGGCGTCTTGGGCAGGCCCGGCATTGTCATGACCGCTCCGGTCAGCACCACCACAAACCCTGCTCCTGCAGATACATAAGCCTCCCTTACACTCATTTCAAAGCCCTCAGGCCTTCCGAGCAGATCGGGATTATCAGAAAGAGAATACTGAGTCTTTGCCATACATACGGGCAGGCCGCCGAATCCCAGCTCTGTAAGCTTTTTCAGCTGCTTCTGCGCCGCAGGGGAATATACCACGCCATCCGCTCCGTAAATTTCCCGGGATACCGCATTAATCTTTTCCTCAAGACTAAGCTCGTCTGCATACAAAACATGGAAATGGCTTTCCTTCTTTTCCAGAGTATCCAGAACCTTTTCAGCAAGGGCGATTCCGCCTTCCCCTCCCTTTTCCCATACCTGGGAAATAGCGAACTCACAGCCCCGTTCCTCACAGAAGCTCTTTACATACGCGATTTCCGCTTCCGTATCAGATACAAAAGAATTTAATGTGACTACCACAGGCACATCATATTTCTGCAGATTTTCAATATGCTTCTCCAGGTTCACAATTCCTTTTTCCAGCGCCTCAAGATTTTCCGTTCCCAGATCCGCTTTGGCGGACCCTCCATTATACTTCAATGCCCTGACCGTAGCCACAAGGACTACTGCGTCGGGTTTCAGCCCGGACATCCTGCATTTGATATCAAAAAACTTTTCAGCTCCCAGATCGGCGCCGAATCCGGCCTCCGTAATCACATAATCAGCCATTTTAAGGGCCGCTTTCGTAGCCCTGACCGAATTACAGCCATGTGCAATATTGGCAAAAGGGCCTCCATGCACTATGGCAGGGGTATGCTCCAGCGTCTGGATCAGGTTGGGCTTCAGGGCATCCTTAAGCAGGGCTGCCATAGAACCTACGGCATGGATATCTCCCGCAGTAACCGGCCTTCCGTCAAAGGTATAGGCAACTACCATACGGGAAAGACGTTCCTTCAGATCATCCATATCTTCCGCCAGACACAGAACGGCCATAATTTCCGTAGCTACCGTAATGACAAAATGATCCTCTCTCACCGTGCCGTCCATTTTGCTGCCCAGGCCGACCACAACATTGCGCAGAACCCTGTCATTCATATCCAGGCATCTTTTCCAGACCACCTGCCTGGTGTCAATTCCTAATTCGTTTCCCTGTTGAATATGATTATCAAGAAGAGCCGCGCATAAATTATTGGCAGACGTGATTGCATGGAAATCCCCGGTAAAATGAAGATTCAGATCCTCCATGGGAACTACCTGGGCGTATCCGCCGCCCGCAGCTCCTCCCTTAATCCCAAAGCAGGGGCCTAAAGACGGCTCACGCAGAGCTATCACGGCTTTTTTTCCCAACTTGCCGAAGGCCTCGCCCAGCCCTACACTGGTAGTCGTTTTTCCTTCCCCTGCAGGAGTGGGGTTAATCGCAGTTACCAGAACCAGCTTGCCATTCGGCCTGTCCTGTATACTGTCTATGAATTCATCGGAAATCTTGGCCTTATACTTTCCGTAGAGTTCCAGATCATCCTCCTTTATCCCCAGCTTTTCCGCAACCCGCACTATGGGCTCCATAACCGCTTCCTGTGCAATTTCAATATCCGTCTTCATTCGTTTCCTCCTAAGCTTAAAGAGATTCCTCTATGTATTGTTCAAACTGCTCCGGACTCATCAATACTTTTCTGGGCTTGGTGCCTTCCTCTTCTCCTACCACGCCGGCTTCAGCCAGCTGATCCATGATGCGCGCCGCACGGTTAAACCCGATTTTAAACACTCTCTGCAGCATCCCGATAGAAGCCTTGTCCTTGTCGATAATAAACTTCCCGGCTTCTTCAAAGTAGGCATCCCTTTCCGGTCCGCCCCCTCCGGAAGCACCGCCGGCACCTCCTCCTGCGGATTCCATGGTTTTCACCTTTTCTACGATCTGATCATCATAGACATTCCCTATAACCTGGTTTTTCAGGAAATCAACCACATCGGAGACTTCTCCGTCCGAAACAAAAGCTCCCTGTATTCTTGCGGGTTTGGAATAGCCCTGGGGATAAAAGAGCATATCACCCTTTCCCAAAAGCTTTTCAGCACCATTCATATCCAATATAGTCCTGGAATCCACGCCGCTGGATACGGCAAACGCCACACGGCTCGGCATATTGGCCTTAATCAGGCCTGTAATAACATCCACCGACGGACGCTGCGTTGCTATGATCAGATGGATTCCGGCAGCTCTTGCAAGCTGTGCCAGACGGCAGATGGATTCCTCCACCTCGCCAGGGGAAACCATCATCAAATCAGCCAGCTCGTCCACAATAATAACGATCTGGGGAAGCTTGTCAGGCGCCGTCGGATCCCCTTTCGCCCTCTGTTCTTCCACCTTTTTATTGTAGCCCTTCAAATCCCTGACGTTGTGATCCGCAAACTTCTGATAGCGATCCGTCATTTCGGCCACACCCCAGTGCAGAGCGGCCGACGCCTGCTTGGGATCCGTAACCACCGGAATCAGCAGATGGGGAATACCGTTATAAACACTCAGCTCCACCACCTTCGGGTCAACCAGGATCAGCTTTACCTCATCGGGCCTGGCTTTATATAAAATACTCATAATCAGGGTATTGATACAGACAGATTTACCGGAACCGGTAGAACCGGCTATCAGCATATGGGGCATTTTGGCAATATCCGATACCACTACCTTTCCTCCGATATCCTTGCCGACTGCAAAAGACAGCTTGGAAGGGAAATCACGGAACTCCTTGCTCTCCATCAGCTCCCTGAGGGCTACCATGGTGTTTTCCTTGTTGGGAACTTCAATGCCGATTGCTGCTTTTCCGGGAATAGGGGCTTCAATACGAATATCCATAGCGGCAAGATTCAGCTTGATATCATCTGCAAGTCCTAATATCTTGCTCACCTTTACACCCTGTTCCGGCTGCAGTTCATACCGGGTGACCGAAGGACCCTGGCTGATATCCGTAATCGTCACCTTTACGCCAAAGGTAGCCAGCGTCTGCTGCAGCTTAGCCGCCGTATTTTTTAATTCCTTTACACCGTCTCCCGTATTTTTGCTTCCCGGTTTTTGAAGAAGGCTGAGGGGAGGGAAATGATAGGGCCTTTCCTTTTTAGGAGCCTCCGTATGAGTAACTGCGGCGGCGCCTTCCTTGCGCATTTCATCCATTGCCGCCTGCCCTGCAGGCTTACCGGTATCATACACACCCGGAGCTTTCCCCCCTGCAAAACGATCTCTTCCTTCCGGCAGACTTGCTTTGGGCCGTTCCATACCGGCGGCAGGCGCCATGGCTTCCTGCAGAAGAGGTTCCCCGGAATCCGGTTCTTCCCAGGGAAGGATTTCCTGCTCCGGCACCTGATCATACAATTCCCCGCCGGCGGGTTCTTCTTTGTCAGGCAGCGGCGCGTCAAAAATCGTACTGCGCGCCTCACCCGCAGGCTTGACGGTTATATGTATGGGTGAAACCTCCTTCATATCGCTGAACACATCGGAATTCCGATAGGTCTGCGCGAGAGGATCCGGCTCCGGCGCTGTTTCCGCCGGCATACCTTCTCCGAATTTATCATTTTCCTCCAGAGTCATCTGTGAAGCCGTATGTATCTGTATCCGGTCAAAATCGATGATATTGTCTGCCTTGGGAGCCACTTTGACAGCTTCCTTCTTTTCCGCAGCCAAATCCTCTACTGTAATCTCATGAATATCATTTCTCGTACGAGCCGGCAATTCTTCCGCCGGGCCGCCGTTCTGTCCTGCCAGTGTGGTATCTATCATGACACCGGAAACCCTCTTGTCCATCCGAAGGATTTTTTCCGCGTCTTTCCTGGCTTTTTCTTCTTCTCTGAGCCGGTATTCCTCTTCCCTTCTGGCTTCCAGCTCTTCTTTCCTTTTCTGTGCCCTTTCCTTCCGGACTCTCGTTTCTTCCCGGGCTGATTCGTAAACCTTGCGCCCGCCGACCCTGACTCCGCTTACAAAGGATTTTTCCGTTATAACTACCAGGCAAATGATTGCCAGCACAATAACAAGGAGCACCGCGCCGACCATTCCCATGAAATGATTGAGCAGATAAGCGAGAGACCCGGCCAGAACGCCGCCGCCCGCCTTGGAATCCGCGCTTACGGTATACAAAAGCTCCACGGAATATTTTTCCATGGAGGGAACCTGTCCGCCAATAAGCTCCAGAACCACACCGATTAAAAGTATCAAAAGAACAGCCGCCGCAATTTTAAAAGCCGCGAACATATTCCCCTTATTGGAAATTCCAAAAGCAATACCCAGAAAAATAAGAACGGGGACCACATAAGCCATCATGCCGAAAATACCGAACATCACATGGCTGACGGCGTTGCCGACGGGACCGATAATACCAAAATTACATAAAAAGAGCAGAATACTTAACGCAAATACACCAATCAGAATAATCTCATTGGTGATTGCGCTTTCTTCTTCTGTTCGTATTGTCTGCTGACTTCTGCTCTTTGAATTTGTCTTACTGGTTTTGCTCTTATTATTGGAACTGCTTCTCGTTCTGGAAGAAGATGAAGTATTCTTTTTACCCGCGCCTGACCTGCTTCCTGAAGTTGATGCCATTTTAAACCGCCTCCAAAATCTGTAAAACTACAGACTAAATCTAAATTAGTATACCACGAAATAGTTCCCTTGTCATCCTTAAATATTTCAGTCCTCCGCCAGTTCGTGGAGTTTGGCGATTGCTTCCTTAATACCTCCCACCTCATTGATTATGCCTGTTTTCACAGCTTCTTCCCCTACCAGAATCGTTCCCAGATCCTTGGTGAGCACTCCGGTTTCCATCATCAGCTCTTCCATCCGCTCTCTGGTGATATCACAGTGGGAACATACAAAGCCGGTTATCCTGTCCTGTATCTGCTTAAAATAATCGAAGGTCTGCGGAGCCCCGATAACCGTACCGTTCATACGCACCGGATGTATCACCATGGTTCCTGACGGAACGATAAAAGAATAATCCGCGCTCACTGCAATCGGCACGCCGATGGAATGGCCGCCTCCCAGAACCAGGGATACTGTGGGCTTGCTCAGGGATGCAATCATTTCAGCGATCGCAAGCCCCGCTTCCACATCACCGCCCATGGTATTCAGAAGTACCAGCAGGCCTTCTATCTGGCTGCTGTCCTCAATGGCTGCCAGCTGGGGAAGGATATGCTCATATTTGGTCGTTTTTGAGGAACTTCCCAAATTGTCATGGCCTTCAATCTCGCCGATAATGGTTATCATATGAATGGCTTTTTCATCTTCACCGTGCTTTTCCAGGGTAAGCTGGCCTGTCTGCTCGATTCTCTCATCTCTCTGCTTTTCTTCTTCTGCTTTTTTGCTGCTCATAATATCTGCTCCTGTCCTGCGGAAACAATGGATTCTGCCTGTTTCAGGCCATCCAGCTGTTTATTTATGGAGAAATACTGTCCGCATGTTTTTTGATATTGTCTGCAAAGGGAACAGATTTTATTCTGAAAAATGATGCCGCCATGCGCCGGCTGAAGGCAAAAAAGCGGCAGGAATTGCTTCCTGCCGGATATTTTATCCTGTTGCTGCCATATTTAAAGCAGATCGAAATCATCCTTCTCATCCAGATTTTCTATATCAAAACACATCTCCTGCTCATCCGGTTCGAAGGCATAATCCATTTCTCTGGGAACATGTTTTTTGGGGCCGGGAAGAGGATTGGGGATCGGTTCTCCCGGCTGAGGCACAGGCATCGGCACTGTTTCCACAGCTTCCTCCTGCCGCACATGCTCCTGCGGTATCATGTCTGCAGCATTTACTTTTTGTTTTTTCTTTTTTTCTTCATTAAAACAGCACATACTATGAACTCCCATTCCTGCAAATACCCCCCAGAAAAGGAGGGTTATTGTCTGTTTTTCCATCGAGGTCCCAAACAGCAGATCACTCACCAGAAGAAAGACAAAAGGTATGATCCAGATAATTCCCAGGTTTCCCTTTTGTTCAAAAAAACCAAACACATAAAAGAAAGCAAAAAACAGCAGCGGCAGGAAATAAAACAGCTCTTCCTGATTCGCAAAGCTTCCCCATCCTATGTACTGGGAAACCATGTTTCTTGAAAACCAGTCCTGCAGAAGCGTTCCGGCCTCTCCGCCGAACAAAAAGAGCTGAAGACCCATTGCCGCTCCAAAGCCGCATGCGCCCGCCGCCAAAAATACTGCCGCTTCCCGCACCGCCGTTCCTCTGCGTGATGACCTGCGTTCCAGATACAGGATACCCAGAAATCCCAGAAAAAACAGGCTCAGGAAAAAATAATCCATAAAAGATAAAAATCCTGCCGCAATTCCTGTCAGAAAAACAAAAAGCCCGGAAGAAGCCGATTTTTTACCGCTTTTTCTCAATTTACGAAGCAACAGCCCTATTAACAGTAGGGCGAGGGCAAAAAAAAGCATCCGCAGGCTTTCAGGAGTCGCCGCCAGACAATATTCCACATAAACAGGAAGCAATGCGGCGGCCGTAACTGCGGCAACTGCCACAATTCTGCCTGCGATCATGCGTATCGCGGGATATAAGACTGCAATAGCAGCTATCTGGAGTCCGATCTGAAGAAGAATACAGGTATTTTCCCATACTCCCAGCCGGGAAAACAATCCGGTAAGCAGATACAGAAAAACAGCCCGGAAATTGATTCCCTCCAAACCATTATGTCCGCCGGCCGCAGCCGCCGCGATTTCATAAAGAGATTTGTCACCAAACAGCTCCGCTCCGCCTGCCGATGCCATCCAGAGCCTGAGAGCCAGTGCTGCCGCTATCGCAAAGATAAGAAACAGGCATTCCCAAAGCTGGGCATGCCGTGCTCCCTCCTGAACATAAGAACGGCGCGAAGAGCGCGGCATACATTGTTTTTCCCGGCTTTTCATCCCGGCCAGCGTACGTATGGGCAGATATACCAGAAGAATGAGCAGAAACGCACAGCCCGCCGTGCCGAGGAAATAGAACATCCAGCCAAGGCCCAGCATGGAGCAGACAAGCGAAGTCTGTACGGTAAAATATATACAGATAACAAGGCCGTATACCGCCCACAATATATAATTAACTCTGTATCTGCTATACCTCATCATACCCCCATATATCCGGCCTTCAGATAGCAGCCAGCGCCTGTTCCAAATCCGCTATGATATCATCTGCATTTTCAATTCCCACGGAAAAACGAATGAGATCCGGGTTTACACCCGCTTCCCTGAGCTGTTCATCATTCATCTGTCTGTGGGTATGGCTTGCCGGATGAAGCACACAGGTCCTTGCATCCGCCACATGAGTCACGATGGCGGCAAGCTCCAGCTTATCCATCATTACCTCCGCGGCATTCCTTCCGCCCTTTAAACCAAAGGAAATGACCCCGCAGGTACCATTAGGCATGATTCTCTGTGCCAGTTCATAATATTTACTGCTCTTTAAGCCGGGATAATTTACCCACGCAACCTTATCATGGTTTTCCAGATAGGTCGCAACCTTCAGAGCATTCTCACAATGCCGGGGCATCCTTAAATGAAGGGTTTCCAGTCCCACGTTCAGCAAAAATGCATTCTGGGGAGATTGGATGGAACCCAGATCCCTCATCAGCTGTGCCGTAGCCTTGGTAATATAAGCTTTTTTACCGAATCTTTCCGTGTATACTACGCCATGATAGGAATCATCCGGCTGACATAATCCGGGGTATTTGTCGGGATACAGGCTCCAGTCAAAATTACCGGAATCCACGATAGCGCCTCCCACACACATGGCATGGCCGTCCATATACTTCGTAGTGGAGTGTGTGACAATGTCCGCTCCCCACTGAAAAGGATTGCAGTTAATAGGGGTGGCAAAGGTATTGTCCACAATGAGGGGCACCTGATGAGCATGGGCCGCCTTCGCAAATTTTTCGATATCCAGCACCACCAGGGCAGGATTGGCTATCGTTTCCGCCAGAACACATTTGGTATTATTCTGAAACGCTTCGCACAGAGTATCGTAATCTGAATCCGGATCCACTATGGTACAGGAAATGCCCATTTTTTTCATGGTCACTGCGATGAGGTTAAAGGTTCCTCCATACACAGTCGATGAAAGGACAATATGATCCCCCGCCTCACAGATATTAAATACGGCATAATAGTTAGCCGCCTGTCCGGATGAGGTGAGCATGGCAGCCACCCCGCCCTCCAGTTCACAGATCTTCTGGGCCACAAGGTCACAGGTGGGGTTCTGCAGGCGGGAGTAGAAGTAGCCGTCGGCTTCCAGGTCGAACAGCTTGCCCATATCCTCGCTGGTGGCATATTTGAAGGTGGTGGACTGGATGATGGGGATCTGGCGGGGTTCGCCGTTGCCGGGGGTGTAGCCGCCCTGCACGCAGATGGTATCACGGTTCATACAACATACTCCTTTGCTTGTTTTTTGGTCGGGAAGGACGATTCCCCGCAGGAGGGGCTGCCTCCGGCGGGGAATCGAAAATTCAAAGCTTCTTATTTCCGCAGGCGCTTATCGCTCTTGGTGGCCCACAGGGTGCCCACAGACTGGAACGCCTGCACCATCAGCACCAGCAGCACCACGCAGACGATCATGATATC
>OLQA01000340.1_pt1 | contig 44489 bp, 27 predicted proteins | sample 1673151 | NCBI WGS metagenome assembly OLQA01 (sample SAMEA3136760, study PRJEB25190) | human gut metagenome | biome: human gut; feature: human-associated habitat; material: faeces | place: Austria | collected 2013
TTCCACGTGGGCATTTCGAAATATCCACGTGGAAATCACTTTTCCCCGACACAGCACCGTTTTAATATGTAGTCTGTTCTAAATTATTGTAATGAGCTGGCGTCGGATTTCGCCAGCCAGGCTGACGCATTATAATCGCACTTTCAGGAGCTGCACATAACGACAAGCGAGGAATAGAGAGGTCGATAAGCTCATTGTATACAATGCGTCAGCCCTGCTTGATATGTCCTTTCAGACTTTTGTCGGACAGGAATAAAAAATATCCACGTGAGAAATTGGGACGTTTCTCACGTGGATATCTGAAAGCGGTTGTTTTGTAGTCAGAATGCCCGACGAGACCTGATTAGTTGCTCTCGGTGGCAAGCCACCTGTCGGATAGCTAAGAGGCTGTCTACAAAGCTGCCGAGACTGCCGACGTAGCAGCAATAGCTATGGCTACGAAGATAGCTATGGAAATACCTATGCACACAGCAGCTGCAATGGCAAGCCCCCTAGCCCACTGAAGCGACTTGCGACTTGCGTTCTCAGCCTCTGCGTAGTTGCCTCTATCATAGTGTGTAGAGACCTGTATCGAGTAGATAAGCGGTATGATCCCTAGCGGAAAGAAGAATAAGACGCAGAGGATGCTCCACACAAGGTTGTCGGGTGGCATTGCGGGTCGGTTTTGTGGCTGCATGGGGTTGCCATAGCCATACGGGGTGCCGTAAGCCGGAGCTCCTGCGTAAGGATTGGGACCAGGTGCTTGGTACCCAAAGAGGGGACGTAGCTCATCCAGAGTCTGAGCGGTACAAGCATCGCTCATTCCATCGACGCGTATTATAGTCTGGGGAGTAATCCTTCGTGCGGACAACTCCTCAAGCGTGTAGGGACCTAGTTCTTGTCCATTGCAGACGATGTAGTACAGCCTCATGCTTCTAGTTTATTTTATGATTTATATGAGCGAGATCGCAAAGCTTAGCGAAGCTCAGAATCTCTTTTTTGGGCTCAATCTATGTTCTTCGTACGCAAAGGTATGTAATCACTTGGACTTATACAATAGTGCTAGATGCTGCTTGTCGGGGTAGCAATAGCACGCTCGAAAGATGTGTCCCTCTCTAATATCTAACCTCTAATCTCTAATCTCTGATCTCCCCTCTCCCTTGACGGAAAAGTTGTACTTTTGGCACGACAACGAGCGAAAGAACTATGGATTCTGTACGAGCGAAGAAATATCTAGGGCAGCACTTTCTCACGGATCTCGGCGCAGCACAGCGCATTGCCGACTCGGTCGCGGACTATCTCGGCACGCCGATCCTAGAGGTGGGACCTGGCATGGGCGTCCTGACGCAGCCACTCCTAGAGGCGGGGCATGACCTGCAGGTGATCGACATAGATCACGAGAGTATCGAGTATCTGCACCAGCACTTTCCACAATTGAGCCAGGAGGGGCGAATCATCGAGGGAGATTTCCTCAAGCTCCCGGCGGAGGAGCTGATACCTGGTCGGGCGGAAACGCCTTTTGTGGTGATCGGCAACTATCCATACAATATCTCTTCGCAGATCTTCTTCCGTATCCTAGAGCTACGTGAGCGCATCCCAGCCGTAGCGGGGATGCTCCAGCACGAGGTGGCGCAGCGGTTGTGCGCCTCGCCTGGAGGGCGTGACTACGGCATTCTGAGCGTCTTGCTCCAGTGCTGGTACGACTGCGACTACCTCTTTAAGGTGTCTAAGCGTGACTTCAATCCACCGCCCAAGGTAGATGGCGGCGTTATGATCGCACGACGAAATAGTCGCACCGCACTACCCTGCGATGAGGCTAACTTCAAGCGGGTGGTCAAAACCGCCTTCGGACAGCGTCGGAAGATGCTACGCAATGCCTTGATGTCGCTCTTTGGCAAGGAGTTCCCCTACGCTGATCATGAGATCTTCACGCTTCGTGCGGAGCGTCTCTCGGTAGAGGACTTCATCGGCCTCACCTTAATGTACGAAGCTCTACCAACTGACAACCTAACAACACCTTAAATACAACCTTTATGAAAAGCATCCTACGTATCTTACTGCTGCTCCTCCCCACGCTCTCACTGCTGGGGCAGCAAAAGGAGTACCCCCTACCAGAGCGACCTGCGAAGAATGTGATCCTCCTCATCTCGGACGGCACCTCGCTACCGACAGTCTCACTGGCACGCTGGTACCAGAGGGCGCTCGACCCTCAGGCGCAGCACCTATCGCTCGATCCTTACCTCTCGGGGAGTGTCATCACCTACTGCTCGAATGCACCGATTGGGGACTCGGCTCCGACCACCTCTTGCTATATGACGGGAGTCCCCTCGATCGATGGCTTTATCGCGACCTATCCGTACAGCGAGCCACACAATGACTTGGTACCGCTCGACTCTTCGTGGGCTTATCGACCTGTCGTGACCCTTTTGGAGGCTGCCAAGCAGACGCAAGGCAAGCGTATCGGGGTCGTCTGCACGTGCGAATTTCCCCACGCTACGCCAGCAGACTGCACGGCTCACTCGTCCTCTCGTAAGCTCTACAAGAGCATCGTGCCACAGATGGTGGACAATGGCGTGGACCTCCTCCTAGGCGGTGGTACCTCGCTGATGACGAGCGAACTAAAGGAGCGTCTGAACCGCCAGGGCATAGCACTTTACCTCGATGATCTCGCAGCTATGCGGGTGCATCGAGGGGGCGGTATGTGGGCACTTTTCGACAAGATGGATATGCCGTACGACCTGGACAGGCGTTCGCTGGGAGACACGCTGCGCTATCCTTCGCTGGCTGAGATGACAGAGACGGCGATCCGTAATCTGGAGAACCCTAACGGCTTCGTCCTGATGGTCGAGGGCAGCAAGGTAGACTGGGCAGCTCACGCCAACGATCCCGTGGCGATGGCTACGGAGTTTCTAGCTTTTGACAAGGCGGTTGCGGTGGCGCTGGACTATGCACAGCGGGACGGGAATACGATCGTCCTCGTGACGGCAGACCATGGTAATAGCGGTATGAGCATTGGTCGTGTGGATCGAGGCTATGCGCGTCTGACGCTAGATGAACTGATTATGCCGCTGACACGCTTTCGTTATAGTTCGGTAGAGCTGGGTCGCAAGACGAGCCAGACGGCTCTCTCACACTTGGCCGACAGTCTCTACCGATGGACCAGTATACGTCCCTCGGAGGAGGAGCTGGCGGAGATTAATGCAGTCGAGGACTACGCCTGCTCGACACTATCCGCTGAGCAACGCAAGGCGAAGTATGCGGAGCTGGGCTGGAGCCAAAAGTATCGTCTGAAGGAGTACTTTGTGGACTGGATGAAGCGTCACCTGCTCATTGGCTTTACGACGCATGGGCATACAGGCGAAGAGGTCTTTCTCGCTAGCTACACGCCACAGCGGTTGACGCCCATCAGAGGTTGTGTGACCAACATTGATCTGCATAACTATATGCGTACGCAACTGGGGCTGGAGCAGACAATGCTGGAGCTGTCGGAGGAGTACTATGCACCACACGATGCGCTCTTTCCTCAAGCTCAGTGCGAGATAACGGGCGATCAGCCCGAGGAGAAGCGGATCACGATCCACTACAAGGGACACGCGATCGAGCTACGCGCCTACCAGCGCAGAGCATGGGTTGACGGGGTGGAGCAAGAGCTTCCGACGCCTGTTGTCTACGTCTCCGAGACGAACAAGTTTTACCTCTCTCGTAGCTTGGTGCGCCAGCTTTAGCTATACCTGCTTGAGTCGACGCATCAGTAGCGGCGACACGACTAGTAACAGGACCGCTAGTAGGACGACACCGATGCCGACACCTTGACCTAGGGAGAGTTCCTCGCCTAGAGCTAGTGCCCCCACGATGACGGCTGTGAGTGGTTCCAGCGCGCCCATGATAGCGGTCGGCGTGGAACCTATTCGCTGTACCGCCCAGACGAGCGTGATATTAGCGCAGACGGTCGGGATGAGTGCTAGCAGGGCGGTATAGATCCACTGCGTCGTATTGTCCAGGAGGAGGTTGGCGCCAGTCGCTTTGCAAAAGAGCGCAAAGAGTATGGCCGAAAGTCCCATGACGTAGGTGGTCAGCTTAAAGCTGCTCATCGGCTCTAGGCGAGAGTGCCGAAGGATCACGATGTAGGTGGCGTAGCAAAAGCCAGAGAAAAGTACCGTAAGCAACGGTCTGAGCGGTATGGAGGTCACGTCTGACTCGAAGAAGCCAGAGATGAGCGATACGCCACCTAAAGCTAAGAGGACAGCCAGCCCTTGCAGTACATTGATCCGCTGACGAAAGACGACAAACATGAGTAGCACCACAAATGTTGGGTAGCTGAAGTGTAGCACCGTAGCGACTCCGGACGGCATGTGCTGGTACCCCTCGATGAGCAGGAAGGAGGAGAAGAAGTACAAGACAGACAAGGCAAGCAGTATCAAGAAGCTTCGCCACGATACCCGCAGAGACTCTCTACGTATCACGACGATGCTACCGACGATGAGTGCTGCGATGAGAAAGCGGTACATCAGCACCGTCCCCTCTGCCACACCCTGCGCCAGCACGGGTATACTCAGCAGTGGTATCAGTCCAAAGGTAGCCGATGAGATGAGTCCCATCAGATAGCCCAGCCAGTCGGTCGAGGGGGTAGTTGTCTTGTCTGTCATATAATATGAGATTATTGGGTCGTATAGAAAGAGACTGTTGACTTTTGCAACAGTCTCAGAAAAGGAGCCTCATTGCTCTAGTTACAGTCGTACGCTAGACCAATGAGGCTCTTTATATGATAGCGTGATATGCGCCTCTGCTATCGAGCGAGACGACTATCCAAGATATGCCTTTAGGTATTCGCAGCGGTCAGACTGCTTGAGACGGCGGATCGCTTTCTCCTTGATCTGACGCACACGCTCACGAGAGAGCTTGGTGCGCTCACCGATCTCCTCGAGAGTCATCTCAGGACAACCGATACCGAAGAAGCAGCGTAGCACCTCCGCCTCACGATCTCCCAGCTGATCCAGGATACGATCTATCTCCGCAGAGAGAGACTCGTTGATCAGACTGCTATCGGTCGAGGGCGTGTCTTCATTGACCAGGACGTCTAGCATGTTATTGTCCTCACCCTCTACAAAGGGAGCGTCAAGCGACTGATGCTTGCCCTGCACCTTGAGTGCCTCACGGATCTTGTCCTCGGGGAGCTCCAGCTCAGCAGCTATCTCCTGCGGACTAGGACGACGACCATTGAGCTGCTCGAACTTGACGATCGCCTTATTCATCTTCTGCTGCAGTCCCACCTGATTGAGCGGCAGACGCACGATGCGTGACTGCTCGGCAAGTGCCTGCAGGATAGACTGACGGATCCACCATACAGCGTAGGAGATGAACTTAAATCCACGTGTCTCATCAAACTTCTCGGCCGCCTTGATCATTCCAATGTTTCCCTCATTGATCAGGTCAGGAAGGCTCAGGCCTTGGTTCTGATATTGCTTTGCCACAGAGACGACAAACCGGAGGTTGGCCTCCACCAGCTTGTTCAATGCACGCCGATTACCACGATGTATCTCACGCGCCAGCTCCACTTCCTCTTCGGGAGATATGAGGCTCGTTCGCCCGATCTCTTGGAGGTAACGATCCAGCGACGCACTCTCACGATTGGTGATCGACTGATTGATTTTTAATTGTCTCATTGCCATGGCTATACTCGATTTAAAGGGTTAACTCTACAATACGTTCACGCACTCCAATCATCCACAGAAGAGCGCTGTACGCAAAGGGGTACAAATACTCAGTGTACTCAAACCGGTTGCAAAGGTCGTAAAAACAAATGACATGAACGACATTTGTAAGACACATTAACCTTTGAAGGTCTGAGCAATACTCTTTTGAAGCTCCTAGAGAGCGTTGGTTTAAGTCTCTAGAGGTAGCAACAGCTCCATCTCTCTGGTCTTTAGAGAGCCAAACGTCTAAAAGTTTATTTCATCACTCTAAGGTCGACTCCATAATCACTCTAAGATATCCTCCATAACGTCGTCGACAGCATCATCGACAGCGTCGCTCAGAGACTCGTGTAGGTCGACCGTTGCCTGCTCGCCACATGGAGAGAAGCCCGCAGGCACGTTAAATGGCGTACTCGCCGAGTAGCCCAGCGATGGGTCTGCGTAGACAGCCTTCATAAAGTAGCCAAAGACGGGCAGAGCAGCCGAGGCTCCCTGACCATACGCCATGGAGCGGAAGTGTATCGAGCGCTCCTCGCCACCGACCCAGCAACCGGCCACGATCTCTGGAGAGAAGCCGACAAACCATCCATCGCTGTTGCGCTGTGTCGTACCCGTCTTACCACCCAGAGGCATCGTCAGATTGTGTCGGAAGCGCAGTCGGCCACCCGTACCGCCATCAACCACGGAGCGCATCATGTCGAGCATCTGCAGGGCTGCTCGTGCGGGAAGTACCTCCGTAAGATTGGCCGTAAAGGTCGCCACCACATTGCCATAACGATCCTCGATACGAGTCACAGGAATCGGATCAACGCGGATACCTTGATTGACAAAAGCACTGTATGCCGCCACCATCTCGCTGACCGTCACATCGGGCGTACCGAGAGCCACCGAGACGACAGGGTCTATGTCGCCCTTGATGCCGAAGGAGTGGAGCAGGCGAACAAAGGTGTAGGGTGATGTGCGCCCCATCAGGTAGGCCGTGACCCAGTTAGAGGAGTTTTGCAGTCCCCACTTGATCGAGACCATCTCGCCCACTCGCTTAGCTCCAGTATTGCGCGGCGTCCACGCCTTGCCATTGGCATCATAGAGCGTGATCGGCTGGTGCATCACCTGCTCACAGGGAGAGATACCCTGTATCATGCTGAGGGAGTAGAGAAAAGGCTTGATCGTCGACCCCACCTGTCGTCGTCCCTGCGAGACCATATCATACTTAAACGTGCGGAAGTCCACATCTCCGACATAAGCCAGGATATTACCATTGTGCGGATTCATCGCCATGAAGCCCGTATGGAGGAAGCGCTTGTAGTATAGTACCGAGTCGCGAGGAGTCATCTCCTTGTCGACCCAGCCATTGTAGCCCCAGACGCGCATCTTGCGCTTTTGGTCAAAGGTCTTGCGTATCTCCTCAGGCGACATGCCAAGCTTCTTGAGTGAGCGCCAGCGATCCGTGTTGTGTAGCGCACGCTCGATAGCATCTTTGCGTTGCTGTGCTGTCAGGTCGCTACTATAAGGAGCCAGCTTAGAGCCCCGCATCTCACGATCGAAGTTAGGCTGTACGAACTCGCTCATGTGCTTCTGTACCGCCTCCTCAGCGTACTGCTGCATACGGCTATCTATCGTGCCGTAGATCTTGAGTCCATCGGCATAGAGGTCGTAGTGAGATCCGTCAGACTTCTTGTTCTTCTGACACCACCCATAGATCGGCTGTGTCTCCCAGAGGAGCGAGTCGATAGCGTACTGCTCTTGATTCCACTGCGAGTAGTCACTTCTCTTAGGCTTCTTGGCCGTCAGTAGGAGGCGCACGAACTCTCTATAATAAGGAGCCAAACCATCGGAGTGCGTATTGCTGGTGAAGTTGAGATGTATCGGCTCAGCCATGGCAGTCGTGTAGGTCTCCTCGGAGATGTATCCTGCTTTCTTCATCTGTAGGAGTACCGTGTTGCGACGATTCAGCGGCGCCTCGCTGTCGGCGTGCAGGACAGGGTTGTAGAGCGAGGGGTTCTTGCACATACCCACCAGCATCGCTGACTCGTTTAGGTTCAGCTCTGAGGGCTTCTTGCCAAAGTAAGTCTGCGCAGCCGATCGGATACCGATAGCGTTGTAGAGGAAGTCAAACTGATTGAGATACATCGCTATGATCTCCTCCTTGGTGTAGTTGCGCTCCAGCTTGATCGCTATAACCCACTCGATCGGTTTCTGCAGGAGGCGCTGCAACGTCGATTTAGCATGAGGCGAGTATAGTTGCTTAGCCAGCTGCTGTGTGATGGTACTACCTCCACCACTAGCGGTATGGCGCAGCACACCACGCTTGATCACGGCACGCCCCACGCCTCGGATATCGACACCCGAGTGCTTGTAAAAACGCACATCCTCCGTAGCTACTAGAGCCTGCACCAGAGGCTCCGCCAGCTCGTCATAGCTCACGTAGATGCGATTCGTCGAGCCGTGCGCGTAGGATCCTAGTTGCACACCATCGTCCGAGATGAGCACAGAGGCATACTTGTCGATAGGGTTTTGCAACTGCTCCACATCAGGCATATAGCCTATGACTCCGTGCCAGATCAATATGAATATGATTAAGACCAAAGTCCAAAAGGCTCCAAAGAGCCACCACAGCACCTTGATGATCTTTCCTTTCATACGAAAGAGTTTTTCTACTATATTATAAGAGTGAGAAGCCGACTGACGCAGCTCAGAGAGACAACCTCCGAGACATTACTTCGCATGGATCTGAGGGAGAGATTTGCGTTCCTTGATCAGGCCAGCGTTGAAAGCGTGGAGGAGTTTCTCCAGATCGTCCACCTGCTGCTGTAGGTCAGTGCCCACATCAGTGTCGGCCACCAGCATGCGGTGTGTCGTACGCTCCGAGATGACCGTCACGCTCTTGATATCCTCCATCAGCTCTACCGCACGGCGCATCGTCGTAAAAGGCTCGTGCTGCACCAGCTGCATACCTTGCGAATTATAGATCAAAGTGTAGCCTGCGATGCCCGTACTGCTCTGATAGGCTCGGCTAAAGCCCCCATCGATGATCATCAGCTTGCCACCAGCTGCGATAGGCTTCTCGCCCTTGGCCACCTTGACCGGGACATGCCCGTTGATCACGTGACAGTCTTCGCCCTCTAGGCCAAACTCACGGAGGATCATCTCGATCGTCTCTCGATCCTGGCGATACTTAAAGTAGTAGCCCTTAGTCTCCGTATGAGTCTTCTTGTCAGCAACGAAGTAACGCTCGAAGGTGGTCATAGCAGACTTGTCAAAGAGTGGCGAGTCGGGACCGCACCAGAGGTAGAAAATATAGTCCACGGCAGCCTCATGCTTCGGATGACTATGCCTAGAGGGATGCGCCAGGCGCACCACACGATCTATCTCATCTAGGAGCGCACGACCACGTAAGGGCTGCGAGTCGAGGACACGCACCGCCTTGAGTTGTCCCGAGACATCGAGTGGCATCGAGGCGTGGTAGAGCAGGTTGCCGTTGCACACGAGGTACATACTACCGAGTCGATAGAAAGCGTCTATATGCGTATGAAGTCGCTCACTCGTAGCGAAGGAGCGGCGCAAGCGATCCATCACCTCCTCCTCTTGAGGCGTGAGACGATAAGGATCCTTCGGATCGATCGTGGGGAAGTTCATATCGAGCATCTCATGCACACCATAGTCTTCGTTGGGATTGGTATGCGAGAGATCGACCGTGCCAGCCTCAAAGTCTATCTTGTGGAGTAGGTCACGCTCCTGCATCTGCCACTCTGGGTGGCGAGCGATCAACTGATGCTCCAGTTTGAACTGGATAATGCTGATCGCCTTGTGCATCTGGCTAATCAGGTAAATGCCCTTCTCATCGTACGAAGCATCTGAGTCTCCCAGCTTGGGCTTAAAGTAAGTACACGGATCACCCGCATAGACCTCACTAGCTAAGCGAGATAGCGGCATCAAGTTGATCCCGTATCCATCCTCGATAGTGTCTAGATTGGCATAGCGCAGAGCGATACGTATGACGCAGGCTATGCACGCATCATTGCCCGCTGCAGCACCCATCCAGAGCATATCGTGATTGCCCCACTGTATATCTACATTGTGGTAGTCTAGGAGCGTATCCATGATGTACTGGGCACCAGGACCACGGTCGTAGATGTCGCCCACGATGTGGAGGCGATCTATGACAAGACGCTTGATCGTTGCTGAGATAGCGCAGATGAAGTCCTCCGCCTTGCCCGTAGAGATGATTGTAGAGATGATGCTAGAGATGTAAGCCGACTTATTGGGGTTGACCCCGTCCTCATGAAGTAGCTCCTGGATAATGTAGCTATACTGGGGCGGTAGCGCCTTGCGCACCTTCGAGCGGGTGTACTTCTCCCCCACCTTACGGCACACCTTGACGAGGCGATTGAGCGTCACCTTGTACCACTCCTCGTTAATTTGGTCCGCCTCGTGGAGCTGCTCCAGCTTAGCTTGCGGATAGTATATCAGCGTAGCTAGCTCACGCATCTGTAGCTCCATCATCTGCCCAGCAAAGACCTCGCGTATCTTACGCATCACGCTGCCGGAGGCATTCTTCAGCACATGATCGAAGGCCTCATGCTCACCATGCACATCTGCGAGAAAGTGCTCCGTACCCTTCGGAAGGCTTAGGATAGCCTGTAGATTGATGATCTCTGTAGAGACCTCGGCAGAGTTGCGAAACTGGTTAGAGAGGAGCTGGAGGTACCTCAAGTCGTCCTTTGCAGCCTGTATGTCAGTCTTGTCTTGCATCATGTCTATCTATTACTAGGGATATAACACGCCTCAAAGTTACTAAATAAAAGAAGACCACGAGCCAAGTCGTGAGGTGCTAGTCTCGCATACTGGGCTGCCCGATGTCAGGATGCACTGCCGGCACTTCCGTCCTCACAGGAGACTGTTGACTTTTGCAACAGTCCTCATAGATCGCTCCTCGTATCAGAGGTCTAGATGTTACGATGCTTTGGAGTAGTCTCAAGAGTTGCTCCATAGGTTTAGACGCTTGTCTATTTCATCTTTTGGCAAGCGGGTATTTCTGCTGAAGAGCTGTTGTAGCTTTTGGCAGGCGGTACTATGAGAGAGTATGCCTTGCTCGACTAGCTGGTCGAAAATATATAGTATGCCTCGGACGTCAATGTCCATCTCTTTAGCACTGCGCATCATCTTCTTGTCTCCAGTGAGTACGGTCGCGCTTAGCGTGATGCCTTGGTAGAGTACGGTGCAGTCTGTGAAGGAGAGCCCCTTGCGTTGTCTCTCGTCAAAGAATTGATACACCTGGGCCATAAAGCCTGGGGTGTCGAACTGCTCGACGATTAGTCCGCCTATGTCGTCGAGATAGGCTCTCTGCTGTTTGTCTCTCAGCTCGTGAAGTACAAATATATTGGTGTGTACCTGGTATCCTAACTGCAGAAAGTCTTTGTAGAGGTCTAAGTCGATTAAGTCTATAAAGATGTTTGTGTCGCTAACGACAACGAGCTGTGTCTGACTCATATATTGGCGTTTAGCAGATTGACGACTTGATCGGCTGGTATGCCTGCCTCTTGGAGATAGCTTTGAGCTTTAGCTTGGGTTATTAAGTCTAGGTCTAGCGCTTTGATGACCAGTCTTGCGAAGCGGTTACTCTGAGGCTCTACATACCTGCTTTTTTCTAAGATCTCCCGCAGCTCTTTGTTTTTTTTCTTGTTGATGAAATATCCTCTGCAATTGCTCTGAGAGATAAGCTGCATCTCACCTAAACGATATACGATAGCATCAATGGAGATGCCGTAGGCACTTTGCAGCTCAATGAACTCGGGAAGAGAAAATCTCTTCCTGCGACCTCCAAAAAACGCTCTGATGATCTCATCTGGGAGTAACAGATGACTAGCAAATGCGGTGCAGAGCCGCTCGCCGTCTTTCTCTGAGACGGTCTCTAGGGAGCTTTTGAGGAGGAGGTGAGCGAATTCATGCAGTAAGGTCAGTCGCTTTCGTTCGGTACTCTCTATATTACTATTGTATGCGATGACGGGTATGACTTCATTAGCTAAGAAGCTAACCCCATCGAAGCCTTTTTTGCCAGCTACACCAATGACTTTGATGCCCATGGTCTCGAGTAGATTGGAGACATTTGATATGGGGGATAGACCTAACTGATAAAGTTGTCGAACTTGCTTTGCAACCTCTTCGATGTCTGCGGGTGATGCGATGACGTCTCTAGTTATTGCGTCTCTATCGAAGGAGGTCTTGACATCCATGATCTCCTCTAGCTCTAGGTAATTCTCTAGCTGTCTCTCGATTTTCTGCCAGATCTTTTTGTCCTCTTTGCTGGAGAAGGCTTTTATCTTTCTAAAGTTTACTGACTCAATTATAGGGGTGTCTTGGTAGACGAAGTAGTCTATGGGTAGGTCAAGAGCTTCCGATAGTGCTATGAGTGTAGCACCTGTAATCTCTTTACCTCCTCGCTCTAAGTTACTGATATGAGTATGAGACACTCCGACTTTGTCTGCAAGCTCTCTTAAGGTCATACCCCTCAAGGCTCGTCCTTTTCTGATTCGTTCTCCAGTTGACCGCTCCATACGTTTTAGTTCTTTTGTTTCCACTTGGTGTAAACGCTTTCGTTTACAAAGGTAGCAATAAACTCCGAGTCTGTAAACAAGAAAAGGGGCGAAAACTAGATTTTAGAAGTTAGAGGAAAGGGCTAATTCCTGTTTTGAGGTGCTGGTGCTAGTCTAGACTGAAGCTGTCTAGTGAAATGAGCCCCGCCCGAAAGCGCGATTATGGTACGTTACTCCTGTCTGGGCAAATTCGACCCTCACTCGTTACAATAATTTAGAACTGGCTACATATCGATACGGGACTGTGTCGGGGAAAAGTGATTTCCACGTGGATATTTCAAAATCCCCACGTGGGGAATAAAAAATTCCTCGGAGGAATGAAATGAAACTTCGGAGGAATCAAATGAAACTTCGGAAGAAATGAATCACGCCCACGTGGAAAATAAAAAATATCCACGTGGAGATTTGAGATTTCCCACGTGGATATTCGAGAAAGGAGGGAATCAGACGAATTTCCCCGTAAAGATATGTAAATAGAGGCTAGAGGTTAGAGAGTGGGTGTGACCGCTTAACTATCAGATCGCTTTTTACCCTTGTGGATAGTGACCTGTCCGAGGGTCTTCCTCAAGCGAGTGAAGAGGTCTGCAGTAGGGATCTCTAGATACTGACGATCTGGCTCATTTCGCTCGGAGACGATCAGGAGGATGTCGTTAGGGTGCAGGTGTAGTCCACCCTTAGGCACTATGTAGCGATCATTACGACGTACGAGGATGACCAGCTCATCGGGATTGAGTGCTAAGTCTTTAAGCAGATGCCCCTCAGCGAGCATCTCCTCTACGACAATACGCTCCTCCATGCTTGTATTGGTCTCCTCAGGGATCTCAACACCCATGAAGTAGCCCTCAGGGGGAGCAGGCTCAGCGAGGTGCAGCGCACGAGCCACGGGCGTGATCGTCATGCCCTGACAGATGAGTGATACCAGTGTAATGACAAAAACGATAGTGAAGATGTGATTAGACTGGGGTACCTCAGCTAGTACAGGATAGGTGGCAAAGAGGATGGGCGCCGCTCCACGCAGACCGACCCAAGAGGTGAAGAGGCGAGCCTTGAAGGATAGCTGGCGAAAGGGGAGTAGCGTCACGAAGCAAGCGAGCGGACGAGCTACAAACATCATCAGCACAGCCATGATGAGCGTCGGAACCAATACGGGGAGCATGTCGCTCGGGTTGACCAGTAGTCCTAGCATGATGAAGAGTACGATCTGCACCAGCCAGGTGATACCATCGAAGAAGCCGTACACAGACCTTCGAGCCGTGATCTTACTATTCCCTAGATAGATGCCTGCGATATAGACTGCTAGATAACCATTGCCCCCTATATACCAGGTGCTCACGTAGGTGATCATGACGAGGCAAAGGAGTGCTATGGGGTAGAGTACTTCGTTCTGAATGTTTAGATTGTTGAGCATCTTGACGCATAGCCAGCCAAAGAAAAAGCCTCCGATGATGCCAAAGAGAAACTGCAGTACGAGACTTCCTGCCACGCCCCAAAGGGAGGTGTCGCCCCCCATGACGAAGCCAATGAGTGCGACGGTAATCATATAGGCCATCGGGTCGTTGCTACCGCTCTCTAGCTCTAGGAGTGGCTTGAGGTTTTCCTTAAGATGCACACGCTGCGAGCGTAAGATAGCAAAGACCGAAGCTGAGTCGGTACTGGACATCGTGGCCGCCAGTAGGATAGCGATAGGCAGCGAGAAGGTGAGCGAGGCAAAGAGGTAGTGCGTCACGCAGAAGATGAGGAGTCCTGTAAAGAGCGTCGTGAGCAGCACGCCTATGGTACTTAGGGCGATACCCTCGCCTATGACGGGACGTATCTGCGAGAGCTTGGTCCCCATACCTCCAGAAAAAAGAATGATCGAGAGCGCCACAATGCCGATGGACTGCACGACCCGCATATTGCTAAAATGTATACCGATACCATCTACGCCAAAGAGCATACCCGTCAGCAAGAAGAGGAGCAGGGCTGGTACTCCAAAGCGGGCTCCTACCTTACCTAGTAGGATACCGACAAAGATGACGATGGAACCAATAATTAAAAAGGTCTCAGTGGATAGAAGCATAAACTGATGCTAAGTAAATAATACAGAAAGGATTGTGTAATGAGTGCTGTACGCCTCTCACAGAGATCGCATAACTCCCTACAAATATACGGAAGAAAAAGAGAATCTCACGAGATAAAAGGCGACTTCCCTGTACGATGTCAGAAGGAGACGGAGATGCCTAGGCGAACGGAGTGACGCTGGAGCGGGGGGATGCCTTGGCCTGTGATGCGGTAGAAGTATTGGACGGAGAGCACCTTGAAGATGTTGCTCAGACCAGCCGAGAGCTCTAGGTGTAGGTCGTTGCGCATAGGCTCGGCGTAGGTGGGTAGGAGGATTTGCCCTGGGCGCGGGGTGATGTGTCGTGGCGACGTGTCGCCCCAGTAGCCGTGGATGCCGACGAGCTCTCGCAGTCCAAGACGCTTGATGAGCGGGATGCGGTTGAAGAGCAAGCCCTCCATACGATAGAGGAGCTTGAAGTCGAGGTATTTGTCGGCGATGAACTCGAGTGGCTGTATGGTCTGGAAGGCATCAGGGACGAGTAGCCAAGCGCGATTGCCGTATGGTGTGAAGAGTTGTGACTGTGGTGTATTGCCTAGAGCGATACCGCTCTGTAGAGTTATGTCTAGTGCACCAAATATGCTGAGATAGAGTCTCTGGTGGTAGGCGAGGTGGAGCGCACCGTGAGTCTGGTCGTTACCCCATAGACCTCGTGGGTAGATCGATCCAGAGAGTGTAAAGGAGGGCTTGTAGATGTCTGCCGAGACGATGCTGCCGGGCTTACGCCCTGAGTAGGGAGTGCGTCCAGGCGTCCAGCTTAGCGAGGCTCCGATCTCAGTCTGTCGTAGCTCGTGGACTTCGTATTGCTTGCCCTCGGCATCTATCGAGTAGTAGTGGAGCGTGCCTGTGGGACGCTGGCGCTGGTAGTCGACCCAGATATTGGAGTATAAGCTAGGAGACCAGTCGATCTCGTGCGAAGCGTTGATGTCCAGTCCGTAGTAGCGACGTGTGATGGTGTAGGTGCCAAAGATAGAGGCGATGCCATCTTTGTACAGTCCGTAGCTCTCCTCCCCAGGGAAGAAGAGATCGTTGCGTATGGAGAGCGCAAAGTTGTTTCGAGGGTACCTATGGGGGTGTAGCTCTTTTGGCTTAGTGGCATAGGTGAGACGAGCGTAGTACTTCCACTTTTTGTCCTTAAAGCCGTAGGTGACATATCCCTCGGCAAAGAGCTGATTGTGCAGTCGGGCCGTGGTCATACCACCGAGTCGCAGCCGTACGCCCTCGATTAGGTTGGCACTGATGAGGGTCTCTAGGGGACCCAGGTCTACATAGACACGCTCACGGTGTAGTGGCTCGGCAGGTATCGGGATAAAGCCTACGGAAGCCATCCTGGCGCATAGCGAAAAGAACTTGTACCCAGGGTCGTGGAGGATATAGTCAACGAGCTGTGTGGCGCGCAGCTCAGTGGAGTCGATCGGCTCGGGACGAACGACCAGACCGTAGTCGTCGATGACGCGTGTCATGAGTTGCTGGAGCGTATCGGCAGGGAGGAGGAGACGAGGATCGAGCGTCTCAGGTCGTAGCGCTGTAGCACCTGTCTCGTAGTGGCTGTAGAGGGAGGTGACGCGAGCTAAGGCGGAGATGTCTAGTCGCTTGGAGACGCGAAAGAGTGCATCGAGGCGCTGTCGCTCGGGGAGCCATAGGGTGTCGAGCCGTCCGTCTGGTCGTGTGATGCTCTGCGGGGTGTAGTCGATGGTGATCTCTAGGCGGTCTATCCAGTTGACATTGGCGGTGGTGGGGAGGCGCATCTCTACTCGGTGGATGCTGTAGTCCACGGTGTCTATCAGTAGCGTACCCGAAAAGCCTGCGTCACGCATCTCTATCGGTACGAACTGTATCTGATAGCAGGGATTGCCCGAAGCGTCTGGGATGGTGTCTCGTAGATAGTACTTGTAGAAGGTTATGCCGAGCTGCGAGTGCAGGGGGCCGATGATCTCTCTAGAGAGTAGTGGCAGATCGTTGTCGTAGATGTCTACGGGAGCGAGGAGGGCGTCTATATTGCTCGATAGCAGTCCCTCGTCAACGATCTGCTCGACCCCACTGTGTCGTGTGCCGAGGAGTAGCGGGTTCTCCGGGTGTCCACCTTGCTGTGCGTAGACGAGATGTCGCTCACGCAGGGAGAAGGGGAGGATGGGTGTCCTAGCGAGGGCAGAGCTATCAACGAAGCTCTTCATGCGCCACTTGGGGATGCCCCAGTAGCCTTTGCCTCGTGTGATGTCGCCCTGAGCGAGGAGGGTCTTCTGGTAGAGTTGGTAGGAGTAGTCGGGTAGGGCGGATAGGTGGTTGCGCTCCTTGTGCTGCATCACCTGTCGCATGATGGTTACGGCGGGATTGCCCTTGCGTCGGTAGCGCTCTTTCTTGGGCTTGACGACGACCGTCTCTATGTCTGTCGCTTTTCGTGAGAGCGGGATGCGTCCTAATTCGTAGTCTTGGTATTTGTCCAAACGCAATGTTCGCCCCTCATAGCCTATACAGCTGATCTGTAGCACGATGGTGTCTTGCGCGATCTCTTCGTATCGTAGCTTGATGGTGAAGGCTCCCTTGTCATCGCTGGCTGTGCCAGTGATGCTCTGGCGTGTCTGAGTAGAGATAGAGGCGTAGGGAACTGCCTCTCCAGTCTGCCGGTCGTATAGGATGCCCGAGATGGTGGTGCTACTCACGATCTGTGCGGGGAGCAGGGTGGGGAGTAGGCACAGGAAGCTCCAAAGCAGGATGAGGTAGCTACGCTTGACTGGCATGAGCGGGTTACTTAGTCAGCTTGCGACGCAGACGAGCCGTGGGGAGTCCGAGCTGCTGTCGATACTTGGCGGTGGTGCGGCGCGCTATGTCGTAGCCTTGGCGTGAGAGCGCCTCCGTTAGCTGGTCGTCTGTGAGCGGCTGGCGTGGATCTTCCCCGTCGATGATCTGCTTGAGGCAATCTTTGATCACTTTGGTGGAGACGTCACTACCATCCTTGGCCTGCATGCTTTCGCTAAAGAAGAACTTGACGGGGTAGATGCCCCACTGGCACTGCACGTACTTGCTATTGCTGACACGTGATATGGTGCTGATGTCTAGTCGGGCTAGCTCGGCAACGTCCTTGAGGATCATGGGGCGCAGGTCTACGATATCACCTGAGAGGAAGAAGTCTCGCTGTAGCGTCATGATGATGGTCATGGTGGTGCGGAGGGTGTCGTAGCGCTGCTGCAGAGCGGAGATGAACCACTCAGCGTCCTTGATTCGGTCGCGGGTGTACTGTATGGTCTCCTTGAGCTTAGCGCGCTCGCTCTCTGACGCATCTCGGTAGTCGGCTATCATCTGCTTGTAGCTTGGCGATACGGTCAGGGCGGGTATCTCGCGCTGGTCGGTGAGGGTCAGGGTGAGCTCGCCCTCATGCTCGGTGATGATGAAGTCTGGCGTCACCTTCGAGAGAAGGGTCTCTGCAGAGGAGTCAAAGCCGTTGCCCGGCTTAGGCGATAGCTGGTGAATGAGTGCCGAGACCTCCTCGAGTTGCTTCTGATCAAAGCCTCGCTTGGTGAGTCGCTCGAATCGCTTGTAAGCAAAGTCATCGAAGTAGCGAGAGACGATCTTCTCCGCATTGACGACGGTCTCGCTCTGCTCCATGCGGTGCAGTTGCAAGAGTAAGCACTCTTGTAGCGTCCTGGCACCAACGCCTGGAGGGTCTAAGCTCTGAATGATCTGGAGCAGCTCGGTGAGCTCCTGCTCGGAGGCATCGACGCCCTCTTTGAGGAGCAGATCCTGAGCGATGAGTGGTAGCGAGCGGTCTAGGTAACCGTCCTCACGGAGGTTACCTACTATATAAGGTACGAGTAACTGCTGCCGCTCGGTGAGCTCTAGGGTGGAGAGCTGGTTGTCGAGGTAGTCCGTGAGGGAGAGTCCGTGAGCGGCAAAGGGTATCTCCTCGCGCTGCTGTTCTCTCTCGGCGATCATCCTCAGCCGATAAGCTGGGATCTCGTCGTCATTGCCAAACTCGTTGCGCGCTTCGAGCCGATCTTGGTCGGACTGGCTTAGGGAAGAGTCGACTTGCTCGTTGGTTGCGTTGCTTTCATTGGAATCGTCACGAGCCGTATAGCCCTCTTCGAGAGCCGGGTTGCGCTCGATCTCAGCACTGATGCGTTGCTCCAGCTCGGTGACAGGTAGTTCCAGCAGTTGTATCTGCTGTATCTGCCGGGCGGTGAGGGTCTGTCGCTGCTCTAGTTGCTGTTGCTGGCGATTCTTTAGCATAGCTCCGCAATGGACGAGAGATGGTGCGAGTTAGAGCCTTTGATTAGGATAAAGCTGTGCTGCGGTTGGTGTCTGGTGAAGTATTGCTTGAGAGCAGTCGCTGAGGGGAAGAAGATAAAGTGCTCGCTCCCGTAGCGAGCCTGTAGGGCGAAGAAGTTGGGCCCGCAGAAGTAGGTGACCATCTTAGGATAGCGCAGGAGGTAGCTCTGTATCTGTCTGATGACGGTGATATGCTCGCTCTCGGCCGCATCGCCTAGCTCGTTCATATCGCCGAGGATAAGCATGCGGTTGAGTCCCTGCGAGTCCATCGTGAAGTAGCTGCTGAGTGCCACCTCCATGCTAGAGGGGTTGGCGTTGTAGCAGTCAAGGATGACACGGTTGCCTTGCGCCGTCGGGGGAAGGACTTGCGACCGCTCATTGTGTGGCTGGTAGTTGGTCACAGCCTCATTGATCGTCTTCGGGTCTAAGCCGAAGTGTAGCCCTATGGTGATGGCTGCTAATATGTTGTTGAGGTTGTAGTCGCCGACTAGCTTTGTCGCTAGCTGGTAGCTCTCGCCAGTCTCCTGGTCACGCCACTCTATCTTGAGCAGTCCAGACTCATCAGTGGGGAGTACGGAGCCCGTGATGCGTGGTGACGCAGTGCCGTTGTAGTAGACCGTGGGTAGCCCATTGAGGTTGCTGATGAGCGTCTTGTCCTCGCCATTGCAGAAGGCTTGTCCGTCATGCTCTCGCAGATAAGCGTACAGTTCGCTCTTAGCCTTGACCACCCCCTCGGGCGTGCCAAAGCCTGAGAGATGAGCCCGCCCTACATTCGTAATGATACCGTACTGCGGCTGTGCCAGCTTGCAGAGCGAAGCTATGTCTCCGATGTGCGAAGCGCCGAGCTCAACGATGACAAACTGATGCTCGGGGCGAACTTGTAGCAGGGTAAGCGGGACACCTATCTCGTTATTGTAGTTGCCCTGCGTGGCATGCACCCGATACTTGGCGGACAAGACCGCAGCGACCAGCTCCTTGGTGGTCGTCTTGCCATTGGTCCCTGTGATCGCTATGAAGGTCGCCTCGGACTTCGCCCTATGTAGGAGCGCCAGCTCGTGGAGCGCCTCAAAGCCTCCGTCCTTGTAGTAGATGAGTCTCTCCCGAAGGTCGGCTTCCTCGACCTCATCTATATAGCTAAGGTCGTCAACGAGTGCATACTTGCAGCCCTGCTTGAGCGCATCCACCGCAAAGCGATTGCCATCGAAGTGCGCGCCTCGCAGCGATACGAAGAGCGAGTCGGGACGCAGATGTCTCGTATCGGTACAGATACCGTCACTCTGGAGGAGTAAGTCGTAGATATGATTGATGTCAGCTGATTGTCGCATAGTAAGAGGATAGGAGATAGCTAATTAGTCAAAAGTCAAAGGCATGCCACTGGGTACGTAGTCGGATACATCTAGATTCCAGCTCAGCAGCTCCCGTACCATAGAGCTAGAGATGTGGAGCAGTCCTTGCGCCCCAAAGAGTAGCACCGTCATAGGTCCATGCAGATGGTCATTGATCTGGGAGATACTCTGCTCGTACTCGAAGTCGCTCGTGGAGCGTACGCCACGTATGAGAAACTGTGCGCCACACTGCTTCGCCGCCTCGATGGTCATGCCGCTATAACTCACGACTCGGACACGAGGCTCCTGCGCATAGACGGTCTCTATCTGTAGAGCGCGCTGCTCGGAGGTGAAGAACGGCTTTTTCGTTGGGTGCGTGCCGATACCTATGACCACCTCGTCGAAAATCTTGAGAGCTCGTGCCACAATGTCCGCATGCCCTAGTGTAAAGGGGTCAAAGGAACCCGCAAAGAATCCGATACGCTTCATATCTGTCTGCTAAGCTAGCTGGGGAGACTTAGACGATCTCCTCGTCGATGACTAGGTTGTCTATGATAAAGTCTTGACGGTCGGGCGTGTTCTTGCCCATGTAGAAGTGTAGCATCCGCTTGAGATTGTCCTCCTTGCGGAGCGACACCTGACGGAGCTTGATGTTTTCCTCTGTGATCAGCTCCTTAAACTCGTTGGCACTGATCTCGCCCAGACCCTTGAAGCGGGTGATCTGAGCCGAAGCTCCCATTCGCTCGACAGCTGCATTGAGCTCCTGATCACTATAACAGTAGGCAGAGGTCTCTTTTTCAGACTCAGGCTCGATGGTTATCTTCTTGCCGCTCTTCTTCTTACCCGCTGAGGCAACACGTGCCGTGATGCTCTTCTTACGCTTGGCTGGGAGCGAGACACGATAGAGCGGTGTCTCCAATATGTAGACGTGCCCACGCCGCACCAGCTCGGGAAAGAACTGCAAGAAGAAGGTCAGCGTCAGGAGTCGTATGTGCATACCATCATCATCGGCATCGGTAGCGATGATCACACGGTTGTAGCGCAAGCCGTCGAGGCCGTCCTCGATGTTGAGCGCAGCCTGGAGGAGGTTAAACTCTTCGTTCTCATAGACCACCTTCTTGCTCAGCCCGTAGCTGTTGAGCGGTTTGCCTCGCAAGCTAAAGACCGCCTGGTAGCGTGCATCTCGGCTCTGCGTGATCGATCCACTAGCCGAGTTACCCTCGGTGATGAAGATACTGGTCAGCTCGGGGTTCTTAGCCTTCGGATCGTTGTAATGCTCGGTGCAGTCACGCAGCTTCTTATTGTGCAGGCTCGCCTTCTTAGCACGCTCACGCGCCAGCTTGGTCACCCCGCTCATCGCTTTGCGCTCACGCTCGTTGGCTTGGATCGTTTGGAGCATCACATCAGAGACATCGGGGTGCATGTGGAGGTAGTTGTCGAGTTTCTCCTTGAGGAAGTCACCGACAAACTTCTGTACTGTCACGCCTCGTAGCGGCTCGTGCTCAAACATCGGGTCTTGAGGCACCATCTCTTTGGAGCCGAGCTTGATCTTCGTCTGGCTCTCGAACTCTGGCTCGATGATGCGGATGCTGATTGCTGCTGCCATGCCAGAGCGAATGTCACCATACTCAAAGCCCTTGCCCGAAAACTCCTTGATGACACGAGCCACCTGCTCGCGAAAGGCTGTCAAGTGGGTACCTCCCTGTGTGGTGTACTGACCATTGACAAAGCTGTAGAACTCCTCTCCGTACTGATCAATGTGTGTGATAGCGACCTCTATATCAGGCCCTGTGAGACGTATGATCGGGTAGAGCGGATCGCCCGTGATCGTGTCTGAGAGGAAGTCTTGTAGCCCGTGACGGCTTACATATTTCTTATCGTTAAGGTAGAGCGTTAGCCCCGTGTTGAGGTAGCAGTAGTTGCGCACGAGCGCCTCCACGTGGCGCAGGTCGTAGTGCGAGTTGCGAAAGACCTCAGCATCTGGTGTGAAAGTGACCAATGTGCCATGTGCCTCCTTGTCCTCCCACGGCTCTGTTGGCGTATGAGCGATCATCTCGGCCCGCTCGTAGGTGACTGAGGAGGTTTCTCCCTCACGCCAGCTCTGGACAGTAAAGGTCGAGGAGAGCGCATTGACCGCTTTGAGACCGACACCATTGAGACCGACCGACTTCTTGAAGGCTTGTGAGTCGATCTTGGCACCCGTATTCATCTTAGAGGTCGCATCGACGAGCTTGCCGAGCGGTATGCCACGACCATAGTCTCGTATCGTGACCTCGTTCGTCTCGCTATCTATCGTGATGCGTATCTCACTACCCACGCCCATGACAAACTCATCGATTGAGTTGTCTATCACCTCCTTGATAAGGATGTAGATGCCGTCGTCCGCCTGCGTACCATCTCCGAGCTTACCGATATACATACCCGGACGCTTGCGGATATGCTCGCTCCAGGAGAGCGTCCGAAAGTCATCCTCGGTGTACCCCGCTACGGCGCTTGGGGATAGCTGGTCTAGGTTATTTAGTGGTTCTTGTGTCGGCATGGAGGTGAGGGTAAATAAAGGAAGAGATTAGAGCTCCTTGATGAAGACACGGCGCGTCTTGTGGTGCTTACGCTCGAAGTAGCTCCACTGTAGCTGCACTGCCATATTCGTCTCCAGCTCAGGATTACTCTCAGCGGTCTCAACACCTAGCTTGTTGTAGATCGGTATTAGGTCAGCGAAGATCAGTGCATTGATCCCCTTGTTTTGATACTCAGGCAGGACACCGATGAGGTAGAGGTCAACCACCTTGGGCGGAGTCTTGAGCGCATTCAGTAGAGGTATGAAGCCAAAGGGGTAGAGCCGTCCCTTGGCAGCCCGCATCGCCTTGCTCAGGTTGGGCATCGTAATAGCAAAAGCAATCATCTGCTGGTCACGCTCTCGGACGATAGCGGTAAAGAAGTCTAGACGTAGCAAAGGTAGATAGGCATTGGCATAATACTCCATCTGTGCGGGCGACAACTCGCTAAAGCCGTAGAGCGGTGCGTACGCCTTATTGAGCGTGGTAAAGATTTCTTCAGCGTGAGACATGATCTCCTTGCGACTCTTGTACTTAACCACCTTGAGACCATACTTCTCCTTGACTAGATTGGCGATACGCTGATGCTTCTCAGGGATCTCCTTGGGGATCTTGATCAGGTACTCCTTCCAGTCGGTACTCTTGACATACCCTAGTCGCTCCAGCTGCTTGGGGTAGTACGCGTAGTTGTAGAGCCCTACGGTCGTACCCATCTGGTCAAAACCCTCCACGAGCATCGCCTCCTGATCCATATCGGTGAAGGACATCGGTCCGTGCATATAATCCATGCCCTTGTTGCGCCCCCACTGCTCGACAGTCTCAAAGAGCTTGTCGACCACCTCATCATCATTGATGAAGTCAACGAAACCAAAGCGAGCGTAGTTTTGATTCCACGTCTCGTTTGCCTTATGGTTGATGATACCCGCGATGCGCCCTACGATCTTGCCATCCTTGTAGGCTAGGAAGTAAGCTGCCTCACATACATCGAAGGAGGGATTCTTGTCCTTATCGAGTAGGTCTATCTCATCCTTGATGATGCCAGGGACGTGGTAAGGGTTGTTTTTGTATAGCTCGAGATTGAACTCAACAAACTTCTTCAGCTCCTTGCGTCCATCTATTTGTCTGATTTCTACTGCCATGATTTAAGCTTATGGTTTGCGTTACAACCCTCCACACAATAAGGTGGGGGTGCTGTGGGGCAAATGTAGCGTCTGTACTACAAGTGCAAGCAATAGCGGAGTGTCCGAAGCCGTAGCAAGTGAAGCTCCTTTCCTCTTACTGCTCTGGCGACAAAGTTAGCAAAATAAGCGATACAAATGACTCTCTGGCTGAGCTCATCACCCTTCTAGCGAAGCTAAATAGCCGATCAGCTGCTCCTCGCATCGTCATAATTCGTCGTCCGCTATGGAGACGAATGCAGTTTCCTACCCATGAAACTCCAGTTTCCTACCTATGAAACTCTAGTTTCTTCCGCATGAAACTCTAGTTTCACCCGTATGAAACTTAGTTTCACCTAGGTGGCACTGATAGTTACGTTGATTTGTCGATAAGATTGTCCCTACAATGACAAAGTCTCCGAGGAGAGGCGAAACATCAACATGGAGACGAGCTTTTTGCTAGAGTGCCTCGGATACCGCCTCCGTTACTGGGATATTGGTATTGCATATCTTCTGAAAGATTCCGACCTTTGCCCCCGAGTAATAACACATACAACTAGAGATGAAGAAACTATTCACACTTTTCGCAGGGCTACTAGCCCTCCTCTGGAGCTGCAGCTCTCTACAGGCACAGACCACAACGGACGAGCACGAAGACCACGCATCGTGGTTCGTGGGCGGTGTCGCCAGCTTTTGGGTTAATAGCGATGCCAAGACGACGTCGCTAGAGTTTCATCCTGAGCTAGGTTACTTCTTCAGCGATACCTGGGCCGTGGGACTGATGGCTGGCTATGGACTGAAGTCGCAAGAGACGGCTAGCCAGAAGGCGCTACAGCACGAGTTTTCGCTCTCGCCTTTCGTCCGCTACTACTACCTACACAGAGGCCCTTTCAACCTCTATGTAGACGGCAATGTCGGCTACAGCTATGAGAGACAGGGCGAACATAGTCACCAAGGCTTTGAGGTGGGCTTGCGTCCGGGTGCTTGTCTAGACCTTGCTGAGGGACTGTGTCTCTGTATGCGTCTGGGCTTCCTAGGCTATCGCAAGAGCTTCCACGGTGAGGAGCCTGGCGTGCCTTCAAATGGATTCGGACTTTCCTTCACACCAGAGCATCTGATGGTCGGATTGGAGCTCGAGTTTTAGCTCTCCTGCTCAGCTATCATACGGTTGAGCTGATCGATATAGTCGAGGAGTTCGTCACGCCCCATGCCAGTCGACGCACTGGTCACGAAAAGGGGCGGTAGCTCCTCCCAATCTTCTAGTAGACGAGATTGGTAAGCCTCTACAGCCTCCCGCTGTACCTGCTTGCCGATCTTGTCTGCTTTGGTGAAGACGATACTGAAGGGGATGCCTTTTTCGCCCATCTCGTTGATAAACTCGAGGTCGATGCGCTGTGGCTCATGGCGTATGTCCACGAGGACGAAGAGATTGACCAAGGCCTCGCGCTTCGAGACATACTGGGTGATCAGCTTGCGAAACTGCTCCCGCTGCTCGAGGCTCCGACGTGCATAGCCGTAGCCAGGCAGGTCCACGAGATGCCACGATTCATTGATGAGGAAGTGGTTGATGAGCTGCGTCTTACCAGGCTTTTGCGAGGTCATCGCTAGCCCTTTGTGCCCGGTGAGCATATTGATGAGCGAGGACTTGCCCACGTTGGAGCGCCCGATGAAGGCGTACTCGGGTAGTGTGCTTTGGGGGCAGGACTTTACTGAAGGACTGCTCTGTACGAAGGTGGCGGAGTGTATTAACATTGTGGTTTGGGTCTTGGTAGATGAATGGATAGGTGCTTTAGACTAATGTACTAGGCACTTGAAACTGCTCGTGCATCTCGTCGAAGCGAGCTAAGGAGTCAGCGCCATACTTGGCGAGCGAGGCGCGAACCTTCTCCAGGGGCTTCTGATGCTCTAGCTGGGTCTTGGAGTAAAACTTATCGGCATAGCAGATGATCCGCTCCTCGATGCTCTGGGGCATATAGAGGCGGTCGGTCGGGAGATCTAGCCCCCGAGCGCGAATGGTCTCGCTATCTAGTCCTGTGCCGGTGTGCCGCTCGGCAACCTGCGCATGACGCTCTAGACCTAGCTCACGTAGTAACTCGCCACCAAGGTAGCCGTGCCGTAGGTAGGGCTCGGTGCCGTAGCAACCGATCGTGGGGGCGTCGGTGAGGTAGATGCCGATGTCGTGGAGCATGGCTCCCTCGTAGACAAATTGCTCGTCGCACGCTAGCTCGGGGTGCTGACGGACAACTTCAAGTGCCAGCTCGGCAACCTGCTGGCTGTGGGTCAGCAGGATGCGGTAGCCGAGCGTGTCGGTAGGGTAGTAACGCTCGATGATCTGTATGGGGTCAATCATTTGCGATTACGGTGTAAGGGGTTGGCATGGCGGTCTGAGCGGAGTACTCGGTAGCGTAAGCGCACTGAGCCTGCGTGATACCACGCTGGTAGGTGCCTGGACGTACCACGCTCTGCTCGTAGCTGATCTCGTAGGAGCCACGGAGTAGGCTATTAATATGGTATATCTGCGCATAGTGGCGTGCCTCGACATAGTAGCCTAGACCGCCCTGCCACTCGTAGTGACTGAGCTGCTCTAGCGGCTCACAGCATGCGGGACGCATATCTCGTATGGTGACGAAGTCTAGGTCACGACGGGTTGTGATGCGAAGCTTCGTGATGAGGATCGTCCCGACGGTGAGCTTTTCGCCAGACTGGACGGGACGCTCTTGCAGTTGACCGTTGATCTCTTCACGAACGTAAGTCTTGCTCTCGATCATCAGTTCACCTTGCCGCTCGGACACTTCGCTAAGCGGTTTCTCGCCAACGCTTAGGATGCCACCCCAGAGGATAGCTTGCGGGTCGCTGTGGGTGATGACGATGCTGCCCGTGCGGTCTAGCTGGCTAGGCTTGTATTGTAGTCCGCAGTAGGAGTTGGTCTCGATGCGCTCGGTCGTACCATCGGCAAGTGGTATGGAGATGGTCACCTGGTCGTGCGTAGCCGTTTCCCCAGCGCCGTCCTCTAGGAGCGTGAGCAGGAGCTCTAGCTGCGTGAGGTTGGAGGCGCGCAGATTGGTGCGTAGGTACTCCATCGCCCAGCGACGCATCTGCTGTACCGTGTCGGGATAGAGACCTAGCAGCTCGAAGAGCTCAATGGTCTCTCGCTGTAGCGACATAGAGCGGTCTCGCCAGAAGTAACCGCCAACGAGGGTGTTGGCAAAGAAAGCTCCCTGAGCCGCTTCGTAGGATAGATGGTCGTGCAGGATCTCGGCGAGCTGTCGTGCTTGCGCCACGTTGCCCTGCTTGTAGAGCGTGTAGGCTGCTTGCGGTAGGGCGTAGAGGGGGAGCTGCTGCGCCTCTTTGACGAGGAGTGGCGTGAGGTAGTCGACGAGAGCCTTCGTGGTCTGGTCCTTTTGCAGAGCCTTAGCGTCACGCCAGCGGTAGGAGAGGTAGAGCCACTCGGCACCCCATGCGGGGAGGGTAGGTTTCCGCTTGCTCTTGGCTAGCTCTTTCTTCATCTCTTGCATCTGCTTGGTCGTGGTGCGGTCGTAAGCCTGCCATCCACGGGAAAGCATAGAGGTTATCTCAAGGTTTGGCTCTAGCTCACTGACCGCTGCGAGGTAGTCGAGGATGAGCGGCGTGAGGTAAGAGGAGCCTGGCATATCGGGGTACCACGACCAGTCTCCTGAACTGGTCTGTAGGTTGCGCAGCTGCGCTATGTCCTTAGTGGTGGTGCGCTTATTGGGCGCCTTGAAGAGTGTCCAGAGCTGCTCCTGTGCGCCATCGAGCCACCGCTCGGTAGCTCGCCAAGGAGTCTCGTCTAGCGGTAGGAGTGTGGTCTCACGGTTGCTGGTCAACTTGTTGGCGCCCTCAGTTGCTTGAGCTTGTGTCTGAACCCACTGAGCTATCTCCGGCTGGCGTAGCAGTTGCTGCGTACGGGTCAAAGTGTAGATGCGCATCACCGTATTGATAGCGTCTCGCTCCTCATTGTTAAAGAGGATCGGCAGTTGCTGCAGAGCGAAGTAACGTGGATTGCTCCAGAGCTGTAAGTGTAGCGAAGCTGACGGATCGCTTGCCTGCCCGAGCAACGCGCTGAGCGGGTAAGAGTAGCTCGCTTGTTTGTCCCACGCGAAGGGGATACTCTCGACGGTGCGTACCGTCGCTGGCTGTACGGGGATGACGTACTCCTCGCCATCGCTAAGTGAGTCGCTGACGAAGTAGACCTGTACCCGCAGTGCCGAGAGATCTGGCAGAGCGGGCAGGGCGATGGCGTAGGGCGTCACGCCACTGGCGGGAACGGTGAGAGCGAGCTCCCGTGTGCCGTCGGCAAGCGGTGTCGCCGTGCTGTCCGCCGCCAGAGCGTCGTAGAGCACTAGTCGGAGGTCGCCACTGAGAGCCTCTTCGGTGAGGTTGCGAATCGACCCCGTCAGGTAAGCTTGGTCTCCCTGCATGAGGAAGCGTGGCTGTAGCGTCTCGACCATCAGCTGGCGGTAGCTCTTGATGTCGGCCGTCGCAGCGCAGTCCGTCAGTCGGCTGTCGTAGCCAAAGAGCGCTAGGCGATAGCTGGAGAGCGCTTCGGGCATCTTACCCGTAAAGGTGACAACGCCCTCGTCGTCGGTGTAGAGGTCTGCTAGGAAGAAAGCGGTCTGAGAGAAGTCCTTTCGCAGATTAGGCGTAACGTCTGTGACTTTCTCCTCGGCTAGTCTGTTTTCGCTCATATCTTCCACTAAGACTTCATCATTAGCTAGCCCCATCACTTCACCCTCTATGGAGGCGCTCTTAGCAAGAGCCATCACCGGATAAGCGCCTCTTCCATAGCCATAAACCATCGGGTAGTAATCCTTCATATCGAAGCCAAAGCAAGGGTTCGGACTGACATCATGAAGGTAGAGCGGTATGTATTGAGCCAAGCGATCGATGCTGTGCGAACGTAGGCTCTCCAAGGCAGCGTCATACATCCACGCCATGACGGGGATGCGACGCGCTGGCTTGCCGTCGCTGTAGGTGAGGCGAGCCTGCCACGTATGAGTCTCGCCAGCGAGGAGCTTGTCAGGCATCTCAATCCACGAGAGTTGCAGGGTCGGCTGGTCAGCCGTATAGTGATACTCGAAGCTCTGAGAGGTGTAGCGTCCGTCGCGTACGCAGTAGAGCTCTATTCGGATCTGTCCCTTCGGGTCGACACTCTTGGGGAGCGTCGGCTGCCAGCGACCCACCTGTTGGGCTGGGAGTGCGGGGAGCTGTCCGTAGATAGCGGGCTGGTCTACCGTATTGATGACGTAGTAGATAGACTGCTGGCTCTCGTTGCTGGCATAGTATATCGTAGGCGCGCCACCTCGTGGATATTCCTCCGAGGGCGAAGCTGCCCACAGCGTACTTTGTGTCGGGAGACGCTTGTCACGCTCTGCAAAGAGGACTATCTCTTGCTCTTCCTTTAGCGTTTCGCCCGTCTTATCGTGGTAAATGTAAGTCAATCGGTAGGAGCCCGAAGGTAGGCGAAGCCACTCAGCGGGCAGGTGCTGCTCTTCGTTGGCGGGCACCTCTACCGACCAAGAGCTTGTCGTATCAGCGAGCGAGGTGAGTCGTAGCTCTAGCATCGTGGCTATGGGAGCTTCGTCATCGTTGGTCACACGAATGGTAAAAGGCTGAGCCTCCTCTGACCCGTCCTTGAAGAAGGTCTCCGCCCCCTCGTACTCCATAGATACAGGTGTCGAGCCGATCCAAATAGATCGCTCTAGTCGCTGCGTCTCGCCACTAGGCGCCGTGATGGTTACCTCTATGCGGTAGGTGTGCAGTCCCCAAGGCTGCGGGTTCTGACGCATAGCCTCGGTGCGTAAGTCTGAGAGGGTGATCGGAAACTCAAAGCTACCATCTTGCTCATTGACCTGGAGCGTGCCAGAGGAGAGTAGCTGGGTGGAAACATCCTCATCGTACCACCAGTTCCTATAGCTCCCCGTCACGCTGTAGGCTACAGATGCCTCTGCGAGCGGATAGCCACTGTAAGTCATCGCAGAGCCACGGACGGAGATCGTGTCTTCCAGCTTCATCTCTATCTCGGGCAGGGTCAAGGCACCCTCAAAGCTCGGACGCTTATACTCCGCTACATGAATGGTTGTCTCATATTCGTCGAAATCATCTAGATCGCTATCACAAGAGACCTCAATGGTGTAGCCGCCCGTCATCGCCTCTTTAGGAAGCTGGAGAGTCGCATGGAGACGTCCCCACTGATCAGTCTGGACTATGATAGAGTCGATCGTGTCGCCCTGTGGCGTGTATAGTTTGATGGTCAGATCAAGCTTGGGCAGCACCGTCGCTTGCTTCGGGTCGTAGCCCTTGCGGTAAGCGACAGCGTAAAGCTGAATCTCATCACCCAGCTCGTAGATACTTCTATCGGTCTGTAGGAGCGCCGTGCTTAACGTCTTGGATAGCTGAAGAGTGCCACGCTTGCCACGGTAGTTGTACTGGTAGCCACAAGTGGGTAAGAGCAACCGATGGTCTGCACTCTCCACGAGTAAAGCCACAGCACGATCCCGCTTCGCCGGCCGAGGTGTTGCAAAGATACCGAGCTTGTCGGGTGTTCGCTTGCCAATCTTGTCCAGTGTAGGCTGATAGTTCGAGTGCCACCCTGAGCGCTTGTCTCCATAGCTCCACAGCTGTATGGACTCAGTCTGAGCTTGCCCTGTGAGGGCATTTAGCAATTGAGTCTTTCCGTTGCCGAGGTTCAGCGTCCATAGGTCGCTTATGGTGCAGTCGTGGATAGTTGTATTGGTCTTTTTTATATACTCTACTTGTTGTGCCTCTGTCGTGTGATGAGCGACCGCTTGCAGGCGATAGTGTCCCGTTGGTAGGGTGGGGAGCTCTATCGAGTCACACTGTAGCACCATCGCCTCCAAACCTTGCTTCCCCTGATATGTGTGACTCCAGACGAGCTTAGCTTGCTCGGGAATAGTTTGTCCTTCCGCCTTGATAGCGTCTTGTGGCGTAAGCGCAAAGAGCTTGAGCTCCAGTCGCTCCACATTGGCCAGCTTCATCTTTACCATTCCCTGATGGTCGGCTAAGATAAAGCTAGTCAGAGAGATGTTTTCCTGTGGCGTAAATAGTTGTCGGCGGATCCCCTTACAGAACTCAGGGTACTTGCCCTGCTTGTCTAGCCACTCCAGGTAAGGCGTGATGAAGTGGTAAGCACGCAGAGGGTCAGAGCCGTTGGCATAGTAGTAGTGGAAGAGTCGCTTGTATATCTTCATCGTCTCAAGGTGCATCTGCTGACTCTGCTGGAGGAAGCCTTCTAATTGCTCCGCTACGGTACTGAGAGTTGCGCCACGGGTTGTCTCCTCGAGTGTCACCGCTTGGTAAAGGGCATAGAGTCTAGCCCCCTCGTCTGCTTGCTGGAGTTGATCTTCCGTTATGAGCGCACCGATCCGATCCGACCAAGTGGGTATGCGTCCGAGCTTTTGCTCTAGCTGATGCAACAGAGAGATAGGAAGAACCTTCAGCAGGTGGCTTATGAGCGTATAGCTACCCTCTTTGGGAAGGCGATCAGCGTAGAGCTCAGCGGATAGTTGCTTCGCCTCTTGCCGTGGTATCACCTTGTAGAGCTCGGCACTGGGAGCGAAAGCTATCTCCAGCAATGGATCAATAGCTCTCATATAGTCCGCATCGCTCCAGTAGCGAGGCGTGACACTGTCTTGCTCTTGGGTCGTGAGGCTTAGTCCCTCTGACCTCAGGGGCTGACTGTAGCTCCGACTGATATACTGATTCGCTATGTATAGAGCGAGGAAGCGCTGATCTTGCTCTGACAATTTATCCCGTTCTTGCCAAGCGGTGTGGAGTAGGGGGAACTGCTCCAGCAGACGGTTGTAGTCCAGTCTGCGAAGAGCCGTCTTGTGCGCCTCTAGAGCCTCGATCGTGTAGTAAAGATTGCCTTCACGGAGAGCCTGAGTGGCAAGTCGCTCAGCGCAGGAGAGCGTCTGCGTCGGCATCCGCTTCTTCTGTAAATCCTGTAGCTCCTTGTAGAGAGCTTGGCTAGATGTAGCTGGTTGCTGTGCCATAGTCATAGTGACAGATAGTAAAGTGGCAAACAATATACATAGTGTGGTGCGAAGTCTCATAATACAGTTACGTTTCTTTGATACCCCGAAGTTACTTGAAAAGATACAAACAAGCAAGGGATAGCGACTGACCGCTCAAGGCTAACGTGTCATAACGAGCAGGATCGTCGTTCGCTCTATGGAGGAAATGGTGCAGTCCCTCGGTGGGGATTGCTGATTCTCCACCGAGGTACGGACAAATTCCTCCGAACTTTGATTTCATTCTTTCGAAGTTTCATTTTTCGCTTCGGTGAAGGATCCCTGTTTTCTACGGAGCTATTTGGGATTTCCTCTGGGAAGATCCGAATCATCCTGACTGTAGGAGTACTCAGAGTTCGGCTGTAGCACTATGTAGTGATGCCAGGGCCACACATTCCTCGGTTATTCTCCTGTGCTGCTCCTAGTAGAGTGTTTATAATGCGTCAATCCTGCGGGTAACCCGCTAGGGGCGCTCGCAGGTGTCCCTATAGCGGGTTATTCATCTCACATTGTCAATAACGGACACAGATACAGCAAAGCCACCGTAAGACTGCGCGCGCATCCTTACGGTGGCTTTGTTTAGACAGCGAGCGCATCCTTAGCGTTGGAGCTTCTTGATCCAGCGGAGACCGTCGGTGGACTGTACGTCGAGCAGGACGACCTCTGTCTCGGGCATCTCGATCTCTACCTGCGTCTGACCATCGGTCGTAGCACGCTCTAGTAGATAGCCCTGTACGCTGTAGAGCTGGTAGCCTGCGATACCCTGACCATAGGAGATGCGATAGCCCGTAGCGGTGCGCTCTATTTGTAGCTCGTCTTGTGGATCAACCACCTCCTTGTTCGAGCGGACACCAGCATACGACATACGTAGCTCGAAGCGTCGTCCATCTCGGGGACTATAAGCGTAGCTATAGCTCGGATTAGTGAGCAGATCCTGCTCAGTACCTCGCAGGCGATCGTAGAGTGTCAGTTTGTCAAAGGGCTTCTCCGACATTGTTCTGAAGTCTAGCGTGAGCATACCATCGGTAGGCGCATAAATGCCTAGTTCGAGACTCGTATAGGGAGCATCAGTCTGTACGAAGTTACAGCTACCGTCAGTTGGATTGACAAAATAGGCAACTGGAGCGGTCTGCATCGTACTTGGAGCAATCAGTGCGGGTGTCGCACTAACGGTCGCTTCGGGCAGTAGCATAGCAAAGCCCTTAGCACCCTTGACATCAGAGACGGTCAGACTTACTGCTCTCTGATCGGCAAGGCTTGTTGCACTATTGCCATTACGTAGCTCATAGTCTGCTGTACCATCTGCCTTAGGAGGTAGAAGTACCGATTGATCTCCTGTCGTGGGGAAGTGAAGCTGAGAGACGCCCATCTTGACCTTAACAACAAAGGCCTGAAGTGGAGCAATCTGACCATTTGGCAACTGCGTGGATGTAGCATCTGGAGCAACTGCATTGACGTGATAGTAGTGCCACGCACCATCGGTGAATAGATAGTAGTAGGGCTCTATGTTATTAGCATTTGCCTCATAAAGCTTGTCAAAGCTAATCGGAGTCATAAATGGATTGCCCACAAGTGCCATCAGCTGAGGCACCTCGGCAATCTTCTTAAGCTTCAATGTGTAGCCCTCCGTGGCTTCACCAGCCGTATCATCGGCGATAGATCCGATAGCTTTGGTTGCACTATCCTCAAAGACAAAGCGATAGTCTTGTTCGGGATCTCTACGTGCTTCGTCTATCTTGCTGACTGGCTTCAAGTCTCGCTCGTTGAAATATACGAATAGCGACAGCAACTCATCTGGATTATATCGATGGAGTGGATAGAACTCTTTGCGTCGATTCAGCTCATTGGTCTCATAAAATGGCAAGCGTATGATACCCTGTAGACCATTAAGGTTCTTGTGATCAGAAGCACCAATTTTGTTAGATTGATAACCAACGACCTTGAGGGCTAATGCTAGGTTAGAGTCTGCTATAGGAGTCCTCTGAGTGTTGATAGCCTGATCGAAAGAAGCCTCCGTTAGTGAGCCATCAGCATTGACTGGCAGTAGCTTGAGATAGCGCTGATAGGTCAGAGGATAGCCTGCTAGCGAGAAGTCTCCTGCATAGACATTCTTGATTGGCGTAGATAACATATACCATCTATCACGCTCCAAGAGAAGCGCATTAGCCTCTAGATGCTGAGGATCTTCGTAAGGCTTAACTGTCCCATCGGCTTGCATAATGCCAAAGTTGTAATCGATGAAAGCTCGAGCATAGCTAGAGAGTAGCTGAGGATTGCCTAGTGCTGCGCCGTAATGGAAGTAGATATCGTTACACACAGGCTCTCCGAAGGACTGTCTCATAGTCTTTGCTGGATCTAAGTCTGGGAAGAACTTATCGACAACAGCTGGTATATGTACATTGGTACAAGATGCTGGAATAGCCGTTATCGGTTTACCTTGACTATCTGCCCAGTTCTCAGTTGAGTTCCAGTCTGCAGAGCCAGCGTCCTTACGCCACCACAGTTCAGGCGGAGAGATGATCAACTGAAAGTCAATCTCCTCATCTATCGCAGCTTGATCACACAAGACATTCGTGATATGAGCCTTGTAGTGTCCTGCGTGAGCTTTGGAAGCATTTTCTATCTTGAGTTCGGGGCCCTCTATAGTTGACCCATCAGGGAGAGTCCAGCTATACTTCGACTGAGCGGAGACCTTAGGTATCTTGAGAAGGATCGTGCTACCCTCACAATACTTAGGGAACTCTCCATTATGTATCAAGATGTGCTCACTGCTCAAGTCAATCAGCGTAATCTTTTCACCCTCATTCTCTCGATCACACTTCTCGGTACGCATATAGAGATAGTACTCAGGGCGGACTTGGTCTGCTGTTAGGTCGAAGACAATAGGTCCATTATCATCTGCCTCACGCACCTTACTAGCGATGACTGTCTTATTGTCCATCTCTCGTAGCTCGACAAAAACTCGCCCTGCCGTTTTAATCGGCATTAACGATATGTGTGCCCCAGCTCCACTCTTACAGATATACGCCTCGAAGTTATCTCGGTCATACGTTGGTTTCCCAACCTCAATCTCACGAGTATGTAGGAGATCTAAACAGGGGAGCTCCGTTATATCCCACCAAAATAGATCTTTGGCATTTTCAGTCGTGTAGGTAATCTCGATCTTGTAATCTGCCCAAGGGATGTCTACATAGAGATCCTCAGGACTCCGGCCATTAAGGACATCAGGGTCGGCAATAACCCTCACCTTAGTCCTTGGACTGCTCTCCCATTTAGAAGTCTCATTGGGGAAGAAGGCTTTGTTCATCGGATCGTATAGCTTTACAGTGGCAACAGTTATGACGGGCTTACCATCTCGAAGGATTATCTCGGGAGACTTAGCCCCACGAAATGGATATACACGCAAATTTTTACAGTCAACTGGATCAATAACTGGCTTTATGTTAGCTCGCTCAGGTCCATACTCAAACTTGGGAATACGATGATCATATAAAAGACCATGATCGAGAACGTGATCGTCACCAACCGATCTTATTTCCCCAAACATATCCATATAGGTAACCTTAAAATCGTAGTGACCTGGTGGAAGCTTGACATCCCAGCAAGGCTCCGCATAAGGATTATCTGCAGGAGCTGCATCGTTGGGGAATGGATAAATCCACCAAGAGGTATGATTCTTAGGGATGGTGATAGGCACATTGAGCTTGGGTTGATACTCATTTTGTGGCTCGTAGTCTGCTGGTGCCTTTATTAAGGTGATTTGAGCACCCGCAGCCGGAATCTGAAAATACCAGCCAAGGGCTCCATCCTCAATCGCTAAAGCAAAAACAACATCCATTGTACCCTCACAAAAGTAATGACCTTCTATATGAGGCTCTGCTCCAGGAAGAAAGAGATTCGTACGCTTATCAAAGGTATCAGGTCTAGTATCTCGATAATAATCTCTAAGTATAAGACCTGCCTCATCGTCAGTGGTTGAGATATCGGTTATTTTGTTACTAAACCGCATTGTTGCCACCTTCCCAGCAGCATCTTTCATTACGACAGTATTTGCCACCTCCCAAGACATCTCCTTATTAAATTCTTTCCATTCTCTAGCGTCCTCCTTGGTAAAGAATACAGGACCTAAAGGGTTCACACCGCCAAGTGCAGACGATCTCACCTCTACGGGAAATGTCAAAGACTCTATGAACTCTTCCTTGATACGAAACTTCGGTCTATACTCCATCTTATAAGGTCTCTTGGCTGGATCATAGAGTGGAAGATCGCTTGCTTCAAGCCAAGGATTAGGATCATACGCATTTTTGCCCCACACCTGAGTAATAAATTTAGCATACTTTGGATCTGTTGCTCCTTTCGGACGACAAGCGATAACCATTTGTTCATAAGGGGTGTGAGTAACCATCTCATTTGCAGTCATCCCATTGCTGATTTTGGCAAAGAGGTGTGGCACTTCTTTAGTTACGATTGGGAATTTCCCATCGCTGTCGGGGCAATAATCCTTAAACGAATCTGTTACTTTCCACAGCCCATATTCCCCTTGGAAGGTAGGCTCCTCGCCTTCATATTTATTGAGAGTTACCCAATTGATAGGCTTCGCATTTTCTTTGCCTGGGAAATTGAGATCGGGATTCGTATAGAGCATATAGTCGGCATACATGCAGAAAGCATACTCGAAGTAGTAAAAAATCGAGTCAACTGGATAGCCAAAATAGATTGGATTTGGGTCTTCTGAACAGACTCCGAACTGAAAGCGCATAGAGACCCAATCGGGGTGTCCAGCTGGTGTCGTAAAGCGCTGTGTCCACCCGCCAGTATCAGGAATCCAATGACTAGGCGTTGGAGCTTCTTCAACTTTCGCCTGTTTGGGTACAATAGATCCCGAGGCGTCGGATATCTCCAGCCCATAATTTCCTGAGGGAAGATTCCAAATGGTAATCTTTTCAGTTTTAGCGGTGTAAGTCTTTGGCTCCGCAAAGCCCTCAGGCACTTGAGTGAAGTGGATGGAATAGGGAGCCGTCCCCGACTCTATTTCAAGTTGTATGGTTCCAGTACCTCTAGGGACTCCTGGGAGACAAGGGCGATTTTTACCGACTTTTACCTGTAGCTGAGCTTGTGCTATTAAAGGTAAGGCACAATAGGAACAGAGGATTAGGAGGTATGTCCAAAATCGTTTGTTATATATCGTTCTTGTGAGATTATAGTGTTTCATAGCCTTTGATGGGGATGAATCGTATAGTCAAGTAGCTTAAGGTTCGTAAGGAATTAGAAGGTGTCTCGTCTTGTCTCTAGAGATCTAAAGTCAGCACGATATGGAGAAATTGCGATACGATAGCAACTATTGCGATAGACACTCTTTTCTGAGGGGGCAAAAGTAGCAGAGGTAGTAAGGTAATCATCAGCTTTTTCGTTCTGACGAACAAACGAAACCTGATTTGTATGTTCCTCTTTTTTGCTACTATCCCACGGATTGGGATAGTAGTTCCACGTAATCTTCATCTCTGTCGCCTGATCCGCTTCTTGAGCTTCTGCGACAAGACGCTCAGGCAGGTAAAAGCGTACTCGATAGTCCAGCAGATAAACTCCTCCAATAGACCCATCATCAGGGAGATTGTCTAGCCCGACCACAGAAGACTCATCTACTTCTTGGGAGAGTCTCACAGCTGTTGCATCTGAAGACGTTTCGAGAGAGGAGTATTGATTTGCGGGGAAGAGCGGAGTTTCGTCTGAGACTTTATCTAGATCTATAGTAACAACACGATCAAATCCCCATGGACCTATCCAACTACAATCAAACTTACCATCGCTACGCCTAGTAGCTTCGACACAATCCTTGATGATGAGTTCTACCTTGGCAAGTATGCGCAGTAGCTCTACCCCGTTTGTTGGAGTAGGGAGCTGAAGCTTAAGGGGGCTATCCTTAGAGCCTCCCTTTCGCATATCGACATTACTATATTCGGCAGTCATTGGGACATAAAATTTGGAAGAGACTTTGCGCTCTATACCATAAGTATTCAACGCGATTGACTTAATCTCATCTCGTGTTGTAACGGCAGGGAGGATTTTGGAGAGATCTTTTCTCCCTGAAGTTCTCAAAGAAGATTCATTGGCAATGATCATCATATCATAGATGTTCATCTCATCCTCTTCAAGCTTGAATGAGACTTCATTGTGTCCCGTAGTAAGTTTATTGGGGCTATGAGAGTCAGGGTCGAGAGCCCTAAAGTAGAAGTTCTTCTTTACCTCATCTCCTTGGAGTAGTATGACACGAAGCTCCTTGACATAGTCTTCTTTGTCGGTCTTGTCGGTGTTGATACTGTAGACTCCGTCCTCTTGAGCTCGCAGATTCTGATTGTGCGCTTTTCTCACTCTGAACCGGAGCGAGAAATAAAGGTCCTGGCCATCACCTATCAGCTCCTCGTTACAATCTTGCCGTACACAGCTGGCAAGGGAGAGCAACATGCCGATAGTTAGGAGTGTAGTGTATATTATATTGTATCGTGGTCGAGCCATAGTGATGTAACGATATGAGTATGCGGTAAAAAGTTATAGTTCAATTTCGTAGGAGTGCACCATCCAGCCATCGATGATTATTTCGACAGCGTAGTGCGTGTTGTCGGGAAGGTCCTTGAGACGTATCTCTACGTCGTACTCGAACTGGCACTCGGGTCGGTAGTCAGGTGTCTTGGCGAGCAACTTCTTGAGGTCGTAGGTAAAGATCTTAGCCCCCGTATCGGAGCGCACGAGACTAAGCTGAGGTAGCGTCTTAGAGTCATCTAGACGTAGCGTGCTGAGGCGTGTGCTACGTGTCGTCCCCTCATTGGGTAGCACAGCCTCGTAGATGACATGCTTCGTAGGATTGGGCAGCTCCCCCATGAAGTCGTAAGCTGCATTATTATCCTCGATCTCTATATGGAGCGGGTAGATAATCTGGCTGGGTAAGTCTGTCAGATGTATGTTAAAGTCATTGCTGTAGCGCGTCAGATTTGGCGCAATGGGCACTCTAATCGTGCTACCTCCAGGAGGCATCGGACACTCGACAGTGTCTGTAGCGAAGTAGAGCGACTCAGGGAGTAGTCCAGTGTGTCTGTCTTGCTCTGTGAGCTGAATTGCTAGACGGCAGTCGGGGTGTTTATTGCCCGATGCAGGAGCTAGGTCACTCATTGTGTAATGGTGGGGAGTAGCACCCACCCAGATAGTGTAGCGATAGGTCTCACCGCACTCATTAGGTACGGGGATTTCAATTTTAGAGGCTGCGGTTAGGTCTGCAGGCTCTAGGTGCTTGTATGCGATGATCTCTCCAGACGAGGGAACACTGATGACGATATCCATGTAGCCTGCCCTGCCTATGTAAGCACTGTCTGTCATACAAGGTGTCTGCATATAGGGAGTGAAGACCAATATCGTGGGGCACTCGCCTCGGTCATATACGAGCTTATCACAGCTCACGAGTGATAAGACGAGGAGGGGCAACAGGAATATACTATATATAGTGTGTCGCTTCATAAGATCTAGCAGTGATTGAGAGATCAAGTGTGTCGGTGTGAAAGGTAAGGCTAACGAAGCTGGGGAGGGATAGGGACGCACGGCTCGGACGCAGTCCTTCCGTGCGTCCCTATAGATGGGCGATTAGTGTATATCTAGTGTCACTAAGATCTCCATTCAGACAATCTGCCAAGCATGGATGCTCGTGTGTGCGTCCGCGCCAGCAGATCAAGGCTGTCATTCATTAGAGCGTAAGCTGGATCTCGAAACTGTGTACGTTCCAAGGAATGACATTAATCTCTACCGATAGATAGGTCTCCTTAGGAGTATTGAAGTCTCCTGGGACGTAAGGCGGTTCAGGTTCTCCCTTTGGCTTAGGATCAGGGTTGTCCTTAGGATTATCCGGATCCTCTGGATAGAGCGGGTTCCAGTTGAGACCGAGAGTCTTAAATCCCGAGACACTGATGTGGTAGATGTTGTTGCGATAGGCAGGTGCATTCAGCGTCTTATAGACTTCATCGGGATTGACGAAGACATGATAGAGTACCTTACCACCCTCAAACTTGGTGTACTTTTGCTTGGGGACATTTCTCTCTTGAACTTTATCCGGTTTATCTTTAGTCCTTATATTAACGTAGAAGAGACCATCCTCGCCTCTGTAGAAGGAGCCATTATGACCTACCTTTTGGAACAGTCTTTTCTGGTAGTCGTTGTAGAATAGATCTAGATTAGGCGTAAACTTCGTACGAACCAAGACATAAGGGGTGTTGCCACGACGGAATTTCCCCGTGTAGTTAGCAACCGTCTGACCATCTTCCCCAAACATATGGCTAGCCTCAAAGATGAAAGCACTGCTCTCGAGGCTCTTCTTTCCGATCTCTAGAGCTGACTTTAAATCTGCAGCTACAAGTGCTGTACGAGGGTTATCAGCGGTCGCCTTAAGATCACTATAGTCGTAAATCTTAGCCTGCTCCGCGTAGTTGGTCAGCTTGCTGGGGTTAGTCGCATCAACAGCTGGCAGGAAGTAATATCCTGGAGTGACGATGAGCCCCTCCTTATTCTTCTGCTGGCTAATGTAAAAAGCCTTCTCACCTTGAGCTACGGCATAGGTGATATTGCTGATTGTACCAAGCATAGTTCCATCTTCTAGTTCGATGGGATAGGTATCCTTAGTTGTCGTTAGGATCACACGAGCTACGACACGCTTCACATTTACCTTGGCGCGATTCTTCGTTCCTTGGATAGCCTCTTCCTTGGAGACACCATCCTCAACATCAATCTTGCACTCATCAGCATTGGACATCATAATGACATCCTCTTTCTCTCCGTTTGCACGAGCTACCTGAGCCGTCGTCATATTCTCAACAGCCTTGGCATAAGCTTTGTTGAAATGAGCGGGCATAGACATCTCAAGCATTTTGGTTATCTCCGCAGGCGCATTGATGAGGGCGTAAATCTTCTTCGACCCAGGTTTGGTGAGAATAGCATTCTTAGGCTTGATGGTGATGTTGGTGTCATCAGCGGCCTTGACGATCTTAAAATCAGCCATTGTGTATTGACCATAAGAGACTGAACCATCTCCGACGACATACACGGCAACCGTTTCAATGGCGTCCTTGCCATTCCAAGTACCCTTGAGGTTAAACTCATCGTCAGTCGTACCTGTACCAGCGCGTAGGCTAGATTGTAGGTTGATAGCTACGCTAACGTAGGTCGTTCCTTCGTTCTTTTGAGGCTCTTTGTCATCCTTCTTACAGGAGGTCAGAGCGACTAGACCGATGGTTAGAAAACCTAGCAAAATTGTTACTGCTCTGTTCATAGTATTGTTTAGTGAGTATGTATTATTGAGTTCTTAAATGCCATATGTACGCAACTTTCGTTCCGCCTTAGAGATTTCTCGTCTTAACAGGTTTAATTCCGAAAGGTACTTTCCATAAAAAATATCTCATCGTAATGAATTCTCCATCAAGGTGATGTGTAGAAACACCCCGTCCAAGCGGAAGTTTGCTGGATTCTTTTACTAAGTACAGTGCATCTGCATTCCACGAGAGGTGTCTCTGTGGAAGACTTTCCCACACTAGTGTATGCGGCGGGTGTGTGGGGGGGGGGTAAGAGGCTGGCAGTTAGCCACTTAGTTGAATTTACGTAGTTGATACATCCCATATCAGCGTTCTAAATTACAGCGCAAAGGTACGCAAAAAGACGATTAGCAGAAGTAGCTCTACTTGACATAGTTGGTATTTCGTTTGATATAATCGGTATTTCCTAGCAGAAATAGAGATTAGAGATTAAAGGCGAGTAGCGATATGACTGATAACGATATGAAAATTCCTCACTGGATAATCAAAAATAAGCTCCTTGAATTTTCGAGTTCCTCTATGGAGACTTAGACGAGATTACTTTATGTAATGCTTCAACTCTGACTGCAAGAACCTAATTGCTATCGTTTTCCTACTATTTCCTTCTTTATCCTCGGGTGAAAAGCAGAGAGTTGCTCCTATATATATTTGCTGTCTGAAAGGTATTATTCAAATCAAACAGAGTGAATTATGGAAGCAAATAGCAATGACATCTACGTGCTGGTCTTAGAGGATCGCACCGAGGTAAAGAACCAGCAAGAAGCGGGGAAACTCACTATCGTTTCGGGCATTGATGATAAGGGCAAGCTCAAAACAACTGAGCCTCTTGAAGCTAATCAGGCGGCATTTCTAAAGTTCAACAGCAAGAATGGACTGCTGAAGAACTTTATGACCAACTTTCTCAAGCAGTTCAATAACCCCTCCCATTTCGGGCTATACAAGGTGTTGGCGAACAATGTGGAGCAAGGTGTGGATAACCTGCGTACTCTGCTTCAAAGCCGAGAGACTCCTGAAAGCAGACAGAAGTTGGCAGAGGTCGGTGTACCCTTTGAAGACTATCTGCCACAGCAGAAGAAGAGCACAGCCATTGATGCAGACAAGGTAGACTGGAAGATGCTCGACAATCTCGGACTCTCCCGTGAGCGGTTAGAGCAGAGTGGTGAGCTAGAGAAGATGCTCAACTGGCAGAAGAGTAACCTCGTGACCATAGCCATCCCCATTGGAGATACAACTATCTACACAGAGGCTCGCCTTGCCTTCCGCACAGATAATGAGGGCAATATCGGGTTAGCCATACACGCTATGCGTAAAGAACCACAGCTCGACTATCCCTATATGGGCTACAAGTTCTCCCCCGAAGAGAAGGAGCAACTACTCGCAACCGGTAATCTTGGTAAAACCATTGAGGTAACACCCAAGAGCGGTGAACCTTTTGCAGCCTACGTCTCCATCGACCCACAGACCAATGAGATTATCGCCTTACGTGCCGACCGTGTAAGTATTCCTCAAGAGATCAAAGGCGTCACGCTCTCTGACCAACAATACAAAGATCTAGTGGAGGGCAAAGCAGTAAAAGTAGAAGGAATGACCGCTAAGAGTGGCAAGTCCTTCGATGCTACGCTTCAGGTCAATGCAGAGAAGAAAGGCATTGAGTTCATCTTCGGAGAGAACAAGAGTCTCAAAGAGCGTCAGGAACAGCGACAAGATCGTCAACAAAGCAAGGCACCTCGCAAGCTTTGTAGTCTAGAACTGTCAGAGAAGCAACGAGAAGCCTTAGACAACGGTCGTACGCTTTATCTCAAAAACATGATCGATAAAGAGGGGCAACCCTTCAATGCCTATGTCCGTATGGACAAAGAGCAAAACCGCCCCCGTTTCTACAAATGGAACCCTGACAAGAAGCAAGGAACGGGTAAGGTCGAAGCCGTGGCGGAAGAGCACAAGACGCAAGTAGCCGTCAATAACCACGGCAAGACCAACGAAGCTACCAAACAGGTGAAAGAGCCACTGAAAAAGGGGCAAACAGCACCCACTGCTGAACAAAAGCAGAAGCAGGACGAGAACAAGCAGAAGAAGTCTCGAGGACGTAAGATGTAACCCATAATCCATTCAAAGACTATGACAACATGTATTATTGCTGAGAAACCCTCGGTAGCACGAGATATAGCCCGAATCGTTGGAGCAACAACAAAGCAAGATGGTTATTTAGCGGGAAACGGTTACCTCGTCACGTGGGCTATGGGACACCTCATTACACTTGCCATGCCCGAAGCCTACGGCTATTCTAACTACAAAGCAGAAGAGTTGCCCATTTGCCCCAATCCCTTCCAGCTCATTGTCCGACAAGTTCGTAAGGACAAAGAGTACCACGAAGACCCTGCAGCACTCAAGCAACTGAAGGCAATAGGCTCCTGCTTTAATCAGGCAGATCGTATTATTGTGGCAACAGATGCCGGAAGAGAGGGCGAGCTCATTTTTCGCTGGATTTATCGACACTTAAACAGTCACAAGCCATTTGATCGCCTATGGATCTCCTCGCTTACTGACAAAGCTATCCGAGAGGGACTAGCGAATATCAAGCCGGGGAGTCATTATGACCATCTCTATTACGCAGCTCAAGCACGAGCAGAAGCCGACTGGTTGATGGGAATCAATGCCAGCCGAGCACTCTCCATTGCTTACCGTGGAGGCTACTCACTAGGACGAGTACAGACCCCGACTTTGGCCATGGTGTGTCATCGCTATATGGAGCATAGAGACTTTACATCTGTTCCTTATTGGAAGCTTACTGCGATGATAGAGGACGAGGGCTTATCCATCAAAGCCGTGAGCCTACAGAACTTTGATAATGAAGCTACTGCCCAAACTGCTCTCACTTCGTTACGCAGTATCGGCTCGCTTACGGTCACAGAGGTCACAAGAAAGGTGACGCATACAGCTCCACCCCTCTTGTATGACCTGACCGCTCTGCAAAAGGAGGCTAATGTACGTCACGGCTTTTCTGCAGATAAGACCCTCACCCTCGCACAGTCGCTTTATGAGAAGAAGTTTACTACCTACCCCCGTACGGGTAGCCGATATATCAGTGAAGATGTTTTTGAGGAAGTTCCCGACCTCCTTCGCAAGATTGGCACACCATTACCCCAAGAGCTGAATCGCCACTCCGTAGATGACAGCAAAGTTACCGACCACCATGCCATTATCCCCACGGGAGAAACCGCATCGGCATTGTCGGTAGATGAGACCACGCTTTATCAAATGATTGTTACCCGCTTCGCAGAAGCCTTCTCGGCAAACTCAGAAGAGGAGCGTATGCAGGTAGTACTCAAGGACGAGACCAACAGCTATGTTTGGAAAGCGTGCCGTCAAGTCTCTTTGGAGACTGTTGCACGTATTATCTGAGCGATCTATTGCATATCTCGCTGATTATT
>OLQA01000352.1_pt1 | contig 43931 bp, 54 predicted proteins | sample 1673151 | NCBI WGS metagenome assembly OLQA01 (sample SAMEA3136760, study PRJEB25190) | human gut metagenome | biome: human gut; feature: human-associated habitat; material: faeces | place: Austria | collected 2013
CAGTCAAGATAGCACTTCGCCGGTCCTTCTTGCCTCTAAACGAGGCTTTTTTTATGTTCAGACAGCAATCACCTTCTCTTCCTCTATGAAGAATCGTGTTTGCTTTTTATTGTTTTCTTTTGATCAGGGAGAAATTTTAGTGCAACATTATTTTCATTATTTTTTAATTTAATGATTGACAGCACATCGTTCCGGTGTTATTATTTGTAAGCTAGTGAAAAAATGGTCCCTGTGAATGGGATCAAAAATTAGAGCTAGAAATGACACACCCGGAAATGTGTGTTAGAAATGATTGCTTGAAAGGAGGATAACATGCCAACAATTAACCAGTTAATTCGTAAAGGTCGTGAAAGTAAAGTGTGGGTTTCTAAATCACCTGCTTTGAATAGAGGTTACAACTCATTAAAGCGCCGCCCTACTAACTTGAGCGCTCCGCAGAAACGTGGAGTATGTACCCGTGTCGGTACGATGACACCGAAAAAACCAAACTCTGCGCTTCGTAAGTATGCCCGTGTTCGTTTATCAAACGGAATGGAAGTAACAGCATACATCCCAGGAATCGGACACAACTTGCAGGAACACTCAGTTGTTTTGATCCGTGGTGGACGTGTAAAAGACTTGCCAGGTGTTCGTTACCACATTATCCGTGGTACACTGGACTGCGCAGGTGTGGCAAATCGTAACCAGAGCCGTTCTTTATACGGTGCGAAAAAGCCAAAAGCTGCTAAGAAATAACATCAGTGATGAAAGGAGGAAATTAAGATGCCAAGAAAAGGACATATCGCGAAACGTGATGTACTGGTAGATCCGATCTACAACTCCAAGTTGGTTACTCGTTTGATCAACAAAATCATGATTGATGGAAAAAGAGGTGTAGCACAGACTATTCTGTACAACGCATTTGATATTATTGAAGTAAAAACAGAACGCAATCCAATGGAAGTATTTGAACAGGCAATGGAAAACGTTATGCCGGTTCTGGAACTGAAAGTACGCCGTGTCGGTGGTGCAAACTACCAGGTGCCGGTTGAAGTTTCACAGGAACGCCGTTTGACATTAGGACTTCGCTGGATCGTAAACTATGCTCGTTTAAGAAATGAGAAAACGATGGAACAGAGATTAGCTGCAGAGATTTTAGATGCGGCAAACGGTTCCGGCGCTTCCGTTAAGAAGCGTGAAGATACGCATAAGATGGCAGAAGCAAACAAAGCATTTGCCCACTATCGCTGGTAGGAAAGGAGTCAACTATGGCACGCGAATTTTCATTAGAAAAAACACGTAACATTGGTATCATGGCTCACATTGATGCCGGTAAGACAACAACTACCGAACGTATCCTGTATTATACCGGTGTCAACCATAAGATCGGTGAAACGCATGACGGCGCTTCCACGATGGACTGGATGGCACAGGAACAGGAACGCGGTATTACCATTACTTCCGCAGCTACGACTGCACACTGGAAGGGTCATCGCGTCAATATCATCGATACACCGGGACACGTAGACTTCACGGTCGAAGTAGAACGTTCTTTGCGTGTATTGGATGGTGCGGTTACGGTTCTTGACTCAAAAGCAGGGGTAGAACCGCAGACCGAAACAGTTTGGCGTCAGGCTACGACATATGGCGTTCCCCGTATCGTATTCTGTAATAAGATGGATGCGACCGGTGCGGACTTCATTATGTCATGCAATACGATCATTGATCGTTTAGGCGCAAAATCTTGTCCGATTCAGATGCCGATCGGCGCTGAATCTGATTTCCGTGGAATCTGCGATATCATCGAACGCAAGGCATTCTTATATAAGAACGACTTAGGTACGGATATCGAAGAGATCGGCATTCCGGAAGATCTGGTAGCGATCTGTGAGGAATACCGCGGCAAACTGCTGGAATATCTGGCAGACTATGATGAAGATTTTATGATGCTGGTATTGGAAGGGGAAGAACCTTCTGTTGAAGAAATCAAGCGTGTACTGCGTATTGCCGTATGTAAAGGTGATTTCTTCCCGGTATTATGTGGATCTGCATACAAAAACAAAGGTGTTCAGTTAATGCTGGACGCAGTCATTGATTATCTGCCATCACCATTAGATGTACCGGCAATCAAAGGTACGACAGAAGATGGTACGGAAGTAGAACGTCATGCAAGCGATGAAGAACCGTTCGCGGCACTGGCTTTCAAGATCATGACTGACCCATTCGTTGGAAAACTGGCGTTCTTCCGCGTTTATTCCGGTACGGCTAAATCAGGAAGCTACGTATTAAATGCGACGAAAGGGAAAAGAGAACGTTTCGGTCGTATCGTACAGATGCACGCCAATGCCCGCAAGGAAATCGATACGGTTTACAGCGGTGACATCGCGGCAGCTGTCGGCTTAAAAGATACGACTACCGGTGATACACTGTGTGCAGAAGACAGCCACATCATCCTGGAATCCATGGTATTCCCGGAACCGGTTATCCGTATGTCACTAGAACCGAAAACGAAGGCGGATCAGGACAAGATGGGTCTTGCGCTGTCAAAACTTGCTGAAGAAGATCCAACCTTCAAGACTTATACCGATAAAGAAACCGGTCAGACGATCATCGCCGGTGTCGGAGAGCTTCATTTGGATATCATCGTGGACCGTTTGCGCCGTGAGTTCAAGGTCGAAGCAAATGTCGGTGCACCTCAGGTTGCTTATCGTGAAACGATTCGTCAGAGCGCTGAATGTGAAGGAAAATACATCAAGCAGTCAGGTGGCCGCGGTCAGTATGGTCATGTATGGATCCGTTTTGAACCGCAGGAAGAAGGAAAAGGCTTCGAGTTTGTCGATGCGACGGTCGGCGGAAGCGTACCGCGTGAATACATCAAACCGACAGGCGAAGGCTTAGAGGCTGCTTTAGAGCACGGTATGCTTGCGGGTTATCCGGTCATTGACATCAAAGCGACTTTATTCGATGGTTCTTACCATGATGTCGATTCCTCGGAAATGGCTTATAAGATTGCCGCTTCCATGGCTTTGAAAGAAGCTGCGAAAAAATGTAAGCCGGTTATTTTGGAACCGATCATGGAAGTAGAAGTAACAGCACCAAGTGAATACCTTGGTTCCGTTATGGGTGATGTAAGCTCCCGTCGCGGTCAGATCACGGATCAGGAAGAACGTGGTACGGCAATTATCGTTCGTGCGATGATTCCGTTATCAGAAATGTTCGGCTATGTAACCGATCTGCGTTCATTCACGCAGGGACGTGGAAATTACTCGATGAAGTTTGATCATTATTCCGAAGTGCCTAAGAGCATCGCGGAAAAGATTATCAAAGAAAACGCATCAGAAAATTAATTTAGAGGTTGCTTTTAGCGCATACTTGAATTAAAATAGTATCGTATAAATATAGGAGGATATTTAACAATGGCTAAAGAAAAATTTGACAGAAGTAAAACGCATGTTAATATTGGTACGATCGGTCACGTTGACCACGGTAAAACAACTTTAACTGCGGCAATCACTAACGTACTTGCTTCTAAAGGACAGGCTGAAGCACAGGCTTACGATCAGATCGACGGTGCTCCTGAAGAAAAAGAACGTGGTATCACGATCAACACGGCACACGTAGAATATCAGACTGCAACACGTCACTATGCACACGTTGACTGCCCGGGTCATGCCGACTATGTAAAGAACATGATCACCGGTGCTGCACAGATGGATGGTGCGATCCTGGTAGTTGCGGCTTCTGATGGTCCTATGCCTCAGACTCGTGAACACATCTTATTGGCTCGTCAGGTAGGTGTTCCTTACATCGTTGTATTCCTGAACAAGTGCGATATGGTTGACGATGAAGAATTGATCGACCTGGTTGAAATGGAAGTTCGCGAACTGCTGAACGAATACGGATTTGACGGCGATAACGCTCCGATCATCCGTGGTTCTGCATTAGGTGCACTGAACGGCGAAGCAAAATGGATCGGTGCGATCGACGAACTGATGGATGCTGTTGACAGCTACATCCCTGATCCGGTTCGTGAAACAGATAAACCGTTCCTGATGTCTGTGGAAGACGTTATGACAATCACTGGTCGTGGTACGGTTGCAACTGGACGTGTTGAACGCGGTATCGTAAAACTGGGTGAAGAAGTTGAAATCGTTGGTATCCATGATACTCGTAAAACGGTTATTACCGGTCTGGAAATGTTCCGTAAACAGTTGGAATTTGCAGAAGCCGGCGATAACATCGGTGCACTGCTTCGTGGTGTAAACCGTGATGAAATTCAGCGTGGACAGGTTTTGGTAAAACCGGGTACTGTTCATCCACATACAACTTTCAAAGCACAGGTATATGTACTGAGCAAAGAAGAAGGTGGACGTCATACTCCATTCGTTTCTAACTACCGTCCTCAGTTCTACTTCCGTACAACTGACGTAACTGGTGTAATCACATTGCCGGAAGGTACTGAAATGGTTATGCCGGGCGATAACGTAGAAATGAACGTTGAATTGATCGCGCCAATCGCAATCGAAAACGGTACAAAGTTCTCTATCCGTGAAGGTGGACGTACTGTAGGTGCCGGTAACGTAACTGAAATCGTTGAATAGTATAGTTTTTCAACAAATCAGAAGATAGAGGGTTTCCTAAGGAGATCCTCTTTTTGATTTGAAAAGACAAAATGGAAAGGCTGAGACTTCCTGTATTTACATTCGACGTGAAAGATGATACACTTCTATGCGCAAAAGATAGGTGATAGAAGTGGAAAAACAAATACGAAACTCATTTATATTATTTTTGACTGCGACCATCTGGGGAACTGCCTTTGTGGCACAGAGCGTGGGAATGGAACGAGTAGAACCGCTGACTTTTAATGCGGTACGATGCTTGATCGGCGGCTTGTTCCTGCTTCCTTGCATGGCGCTGCTCAATCACCTCTTTCCACAGCGAAAGCAGGCGCTTGCTTCACAGCTTCATTATCCTTCGCTGCGTCATAGTGCGTTATTTGGAGGAATGATCTGTGGTCTGCTTTTTACGCTTGCTTCCAATTTGCAGGCATATGGAGTGAAATATACAACGGTGGGGAAAGCCGGTTTCATTACCTCCAGCTATATTGTGATCGTGCCCTTGCTCGGGCTTTTTATGAAGAAAAAAGTCAAACTTAGGATCTGGATGGCAGTCGCCATCGCAATGAGCGGTTTATATTTGCTTTGCATGGGTGAACAGGTTACGCTTGCGCTGGGTGATCTATTGGTGTTTCTAAGTGCGATTTTGTTTTCTTTGCATATATTGGCGATCGATCACTTTGCGGCGCGCGTCGATGGTGTATTACTTTCCTGTATGCAGTTTATGATTTGCGGCATATTGACTTTGATCGCGGCTTTCTTATTTGAAAGCAGTGATATAGAGGCGTTGCTTGCGGCGGCGTTTCCGCTTTTTTATGCGGGGATCATGTCGTGTGGAGTTGCATATACGCTGCAGATTGTCGGGCAGAAGGATATGAATCCAACAGTTGCGGCGCTGATCTTGAGCTTAGAATCCTGTATTTCGGTAATAGCCGGCTGGATCTTTCTGCATGAAGTATTAAGCACAAAGGAAATGATCGGATGTCTGCTGATGTTTGCGGCGATCGTGATCGCACAGCTGCCGCAGCGAAAAAGCGTCAAAGAATCGGATGGTATTTCAAAGAAGTATAGCAGTTTATCTAATATGGAATAAGGAACAGGTTTTCTCATATTTAGATGAATGATGATGAAAAAAAGGATCAATGGCATCATCATGCGTTTTGCCAAGATCCTTTTTTTTGTGCATGCGGGCATAGAAAAACAGAGCGAAAATATTGTAGAGATGCTGGTGCTTTATACATGATGATTATAAAAATAAGCATAGAAAAAGCAAAATATTCCATAACTGTAATGATGATGGAGATTGCGAAAAAGTGGTGGACATCAATGGGAGAAAGGATATTGATCAGGGAATGCAAGAGTGGAAATATGCGTGATAAACTGGTCGCTTTCTCACTGCGGATCACTGAATTAAAAAAGTAAAAAAAGTGCTTGCATTCAGTTAGGAGTATTGCTATAATATCGTTACGACCGCACGGACGTGCGAGGTTGCCGACACACCGACAAGCGTTGTCATGGATAACGGTGTATCGGGGAATTCGCATCGAGCGAGTCAATCATGATATTGACGAAAGGAGTATTATTCATGGCAAAAAACAGCGTAAGAATTCGTCTTAAAGCTTACGAGCACAGAATCTTAGATGCATCAGCAGAAAAGATCGTGCAGGCGGCACAAGCTCACGGTGCCAAAAAGATCGTTGGACCGGTACCTCTTCCAACGGAAAAACAGGTTGTTACAATCTTAAGAGCGGTACACAAATACAAAGACTCTCGTGAACAGTTTGAAATCAGAACTCACAAGCGTTTGATTGAGATCGTCGGACCGACAGCAGAAACTATCGACTCTTTGAGCCGTTTAGAACTGCCAAGCGGTGTTGACATCGAAATCAAGCTGTAATGGTGGAGGTGAACATCATGAAAGGAATCTTAGGACGCAAACTGGGTATGACGCAGGTATTCACAGAAGACGGTACGTTGATCCCGGTAACTGTGGTAGAAGCAACACCAAACATTGTGTTACAGAAAAAAACAATGGAAAATGACGGATACGAAGCCGTACAGCTGGGCTTTGAGGACGTAAAAGAAAGACGCGCGACGAAAGCGGCGCTGAAGCATGCGGCTAAGGCCAATACTGCACCAAAGCGCTTTGCCAGAGAAATTCGTTCTGCGGAAATGATGCAGTATGAAGTCGGCGCGGAAGTGAAGGTAGACATCTTCGCGGCCGGTGATGTTGTCGATGTAACCGGAACAAGCAAGGGAAAAGGCTTTATGGGCCAGATCTATCGCGGCAATGGACACTTAGGTCCGGCAGCGCACGGTTCAGGACATCACAGACATGTCGGTTCATTGGCTACTTTGGGTATTACCTCTCGTGCAGGTAAGATCGCCAAAGGAACGGTTATGCCGGGTCATGAAGGACACAAAACAACAACAAACCAGAATTTGACGATCATCAAGGTGGATGTGGAAAACAACTATCTGCTGATCAAAGGAAACGTACCGGGACCAAAACGCGGTATGGTTATGGTTAAATCCGCAAAGACATCTAAAGGAAATAAACCGGCAGTTGCTTTGGTGGATTACACAAGTACAGAGGAGGAATAAAAGATGCCTAAGTTGGTAGTATTGAACCAGGAAGGCAAAGAGCTTCATGAAGTAACTCTTTGCGAATCTGTATTTGGCATCGAGCCAAATCAGCAGTGTATCTTTGATGCGATCGTGATGCAGCGCGCAAGCATGCGTCAGGGAACGCATGATACAAAAGGGCGCAGCGAAGTAAGCGGCGGTGGCCGCAAGCCTTGGCGTCAGAAAGGCACCGGACGTGCTCGTCAGGGTTCTATCCGTGCAACACAGTGGCGCGGTGGTGGAACGGTGTTCGGCCCTACGCCTAGAAGCTATGCTTACCGCTTAAACAAAAAAGTGCGTCGCTTGGCACTGAAGTCAGTTCTGAGTGAAAAAGTGCTGGAAAACGCGATGAGCGTTGTTGACGCTTTCAAACTGGAAGCGCCGAAAACAAAAGAATTTGTTAAGATCATCGATGCGATCAAAGCGCCGAAAAAGACCTTGTTTGTCGTTGACGGTGAAGAAGATTATGAAAACGCGTATTTGTCAATGCGCAACATCCCAAGCATGATGATGCTGACTGCTGATGGAATCAACGTGTATGATATTGTGAATGCAAATCAGATCGTGTTTACGGAAGCAGCGTTAAAAACAGTTGAGGAGGCGTTAGGAAATGAATAATTACAGAGATATTATCATCCGCCCAATCATCACTGAAAAAACCATGAAGTACATGGATGCAGACAACAAAGTAACATTCGAGGTGGCGAAAGGCACGAACAAGATTCAGATTCGTCAGGCCGTAGAAGCAATCTTCGGTGTGAAAGTAGAACAGGTAAACGTGATCAACGTGAAGCCGAAAACAAAGAGAATGGGTAAATATGTCGGTAAGACAAAGGCTGTTCGCAAAGCAATCGTAAAGATTACGGAAGGACAGGATATCAACTTATTCGGTGAAGAAGCCGAATAATCGGGAAGAAGAACGCTATTTCCCGACTAAATATTGCGTAAGGAGGAAAAATCATGCCAATTAGAGCATATAAACCGACCACTAACGGTCGCCGTGGTATGACGAGCTTGACGTTTGAAGAAATCACGACAAGCAAACCGGAAAAATCGCTGCTGGCCCCTTTGAAGAGCAAAGGCGGACGTAATAACAAAGGACGCATCACGACGCGTCATCAAGGCGGCGGACACAAACGTGCATACCGTATTATCGATTTCAAAAGAAATAAAGATGGTATCCCTGCAAAGGTAGCAACGATCGAATATGATCCGAACCGCTCGGCTAACATCGCCCTGCTGCACTATGCAGATGGAGAAAAACGTTACATCTTAGCGCCAAAAGGATTAAGCGTCGGTATGAGCGTGATGTCCGGCAAGGGTGCTGACATCAAAGTCGGAAACGCATTGGAATTAAGAGATATGCCGGAAGGTACTTTCATTCACAATGTGGAATTAAAACCGGGAAAAGGCGGACAGCTGGCTCGTTCAGCAGGTGTGTCTGCACAGATCCTCGGTATCGAAGAAAAATATGTAACCATTCGTTTGGCATCAGGCGAAGTGCGCAAGGTGCTGGCGAACTGCCGTGCTACGATCGGTCAGGTCGGCAACGAAGATCATTCTTTGGTGAACTTAGGTAAAGCCGGACGTTCCCGCTGGAAAGGAATTCGTCCGACAGTGCGCGGTTCTGTTATGAACCCGAACGATCACCCTCACGGTGGTGGTGAAGGACGTACACCGGTTGGACGTAAATCACCGATGACTCCTTGGGGTAAGAAAGCTATGGGTGTGAAAACTCGTAAGAACAAGCTGGCTTCTACGAAACTGATCGTACGTCGCCGCAATGCTAAGTAAGCGCAAAGGAGGAAAATGAGATGAGTCGTAGTTTGAAAAAAGGACCTTTCTGTGACGACCACTTGATGAAAAAAGTGGAAGCCCTGAATGCGTCAGGTAAAAAAGAAGTGATTAAAACTTGGTCACGCCGTTCAACTATCTTCCCACAGTTCGTAGAACACACTTTTGCGGTTTACAACGGGAAAGAACATCTGCCTGTATATGTGACAGAAGATATGGTAGGACACAAGCTGGGTGAATTTGTTCCGACACGCAAAAACGGCGGTCATGGAACAGATGACAAGAAGGCTAGACGATAGGAGGAGAAATCATGGAAGTAAAAGCTACTGCAAAAACATTGAGAATCCCACCTAGAAAAGCTCGTCTGGTTATCGACCTGATTCGTGGGAAAGACGTTGCGGAAGCAGCCGCAATCTTAAGATTTACGCCGAACGCAGCGGCAGTTGCCATTGGTAAAACCTTAAAATCAGCTGTTGCGAACGCGGTAAACAACAATGACATGGATGAAGAAAAATTATACGTGAAAGCATGCTATGCAAACGAAGGCATCACTTTGAAACGCTACATGCCACGTGCAAAAGGATCTGCAAGTGCGATCCACAAACGCACCAGCCACATTACTGTTGTGGTTGATGAGCGGGAATAAGGAGGTTTGCTCATGGGACAGAAAGTAAGTCCGATCGGATTTCGTGTCGGCGTCATTCGTGATTGGGAATCAAGATGGTACGCTGACAAGGATTATGCCGATCTGTTGTTAGAAGATATTAAAATCCGTGAATTCCTGATGGCTGAGCTGAAAACGGCTTCGGTATCAAGAGTTGAAATTGAACGTTCTAAAAACCGTGTGGAAATCATGATCCGTTCTGCTCGTCCGGGTGTGATCATCGGCACAAACGGTGAAAACGTAGAAAACCTGAAAAAGAAACTGGAAAAGATGACCGGTGGAAAAAATGTATTCCTGAAAGTGCTGGAAATTGCCAATCCGGATCTGGATGCAAGGCTGGTAGCTCGTTCGATCGCAGATCAGCTGGAACAGCGTGCGTCATTCCGTACAGCGCAGAAAAAAGCGATCCAGAGAACGATGAGAAGCGGCGCAAAAGGAATCAAGACACTGGTTTCCGGGCGTTTGGGCGGTGCCGATATGGCGCGCAGCGAAGGCTATTCAGAAGGTGTAGTTCCACTGCATACATTACGTGCGGATATTGACTATGCGCATGAAGAAGCAGCGACTACTTATGGACGTCTGGGAGTAAAGGTTTGGATCTGCCGTGGTGAAGTGCTGCCAGGTCAGATGGTAAGTGAACCGGAAGCACCTAAGGGCGGTAATGACCGTCGCCGCCGCAACAACCGTCGTCCTAGAGGCGGACGCAGCGACAATCGCAATGCGAACCGTGTAGAAAAAACGGAAGTAAAAGCAGATGCTCCTAAGACGGAAGGAGGTAACTAATTATGTTGATGCCTAACAGAACAAAATATAGAAGACCTCACCGTTTAAGCTATGAAGGGCGTGCGAAAGCAGGACGCAGCGTTGCTTTCGGTGAATATGGTCTGGTTGCTGAAACGGGTAACTATGTAAGCAATCGCCAGATTGAAGCAGCACGTATTGCCATGACTCGTTACATGAAACGTGGCGGTAAAGTTTGGATCAAAATTTTCCCTCACTTAGCAAGAACGAAGAAACCATTGGAAGTACGTATGGGTTCCGGTAAAGGTGCGCCTGAAGGATGGGTAGCAGTTGTAAAACCGGGCCGCGTAATGTTTGAGATCGCAGGTGTAAGTGAAGAAATCGCGCGGGAAGCATTCCGCCTGGCTTCTCACAAACTGCCTGTAAAATGTAAATTTGTACGGAAAGGTGAGGAGGAGTAAGACATGACAGCGAAAGAGATCAGAGAAAAAAGCAACACTGAATTACAGCAAGAAATCGAAACGCTGAAAGAAGAACTCTTTAACCTTCGTTTCCAGCAGGCAGTCGGCAACTTAACCAACACTGCCCGTATGAAAACCGTTAAGAAAACCATTGCACGTATCAAGACCATCTTGAGCGAACGTGAAAATGGTTCTCAGGAATAAGGAGGATCGTGTAAATGGAAAGATCTAACCGTAAAGTATATCGTGGAACTGTTGTTTCCGATAAAATGGATAAAACAATTACTGTTGTAGTTGAAACAAAGAAGATGCACCCATTATATGGTAAGCGTCAGAAATATTCTAAAAAGTTCAAAGCGCATGACGAGATGAATGAAGCGAAGATCGGTGATGTTGTAGAAATCATGGAAACACGTCCATTATCTGCAACAAAGCGTTTCCGCTTGGTTCGTATCGTGGAAAAAGCGGTTGTACTGTAAGTCAGGAGGTAAGCGTATATGATTCATAACGAAACAAGACTGCGCGTTGCTGACAATACCGGAGCTAAGGAAGTATTGGTGATCCGTGGCTTAGGCGGAAGCAGACGCAGAAGTTCTAACATCGGTGACATCGTAGTTTGTACTGTTAAGCAGGCAGCTCCTGGCGGAACTGTTAAAAAAGGTGATGTTGTGAAAGCGGTCATCGTTCGTACGAAATACGGTATCCGCAGAAGCAACGGCACTTACATCAAATTCGATGACAACGCTGTTGTAATCATCAAAGACGATAAAACACCACGCGGCACTCGTATTTTCGGACCGGTTGCCCGTGAACTGCGTGACAAAGACTTTATGAAGATCGTGTCTTTGGCACCGGAAGTACTGTAAGGAGGTGCCCCTAGTGAAAATCAAAAAAGGTGATAAGGTAAAAGTTATTACAGGTGCTTACAAGGGCACTGTTGCAGAAGTAATCAAAGCTATGCCTAAGGAAAACAAGGTTATCGTAGAAGGTGTCAACATCGTAAAGAAACACCAGAAACCGACTCAGGCAAATCCGGACGGCGGCATTATTGAAAAAGAAGCGCCGATCCATGTATCCAATGTGATGGCTTACGATGCCAAGGCAAAGAAAGCAAGCCGTATCGGGTACAAAGAAGAAAAAGGCAAAAAAGTTCGCGTCCTGAAGAAAACCGGCGCGACGATGAAGTAGGAGGGTTAGAGCATGAACCGCCTAGAACAGAGATATAAGGAACAGGTCGTTCCTGCATTGATGAAACAGTTTCAGTATTCTTCTATCATGCAGGCACCGAAAATTGAAAAAGTGGTAATCAACGTCGGTGTTGGTGATGCGATCGCCAATCCGAAAGCGATGGAAGAAGTTGTTGCGGAGATCACCCAGATCTGCGGTCAGAAGCCAATCGTAACAAAGGCAAAGAAATCCATCGCGAACTTCAAGCTGCGTGAAGGCATGGCCATTGGCTGCAAAGTAACCTTGCGCGGTGAAAGAATGTATGAATTCCTGGATAAGCTGATGAACATCTCGCTGCCTCGTGTACGTGATTTCCGCGGTGTTTCCAAGACGGCATTTGACGGACGTGGAAACTATACGCTGGGTGTAAAAGAACAGATCATCTTCCCGGAAATCAATTATGATAAAGTCAATAAAGTGCGTGGTATGGATGTTGTGATCGTAACGACAGCCAATACGAACGAAGAAGGCGCTGCCCTGTTAAGCGAAATGGGCATGCCGTTCAAGAAATAAGGAGGACTTGACTTATGGCAAAAAAAGCGATGATTAACAAAACAAACCGTCCTCAGAAATTCAAAGTGCGCGAGTACACACGTTGTGAACGTTGTGGACGTCCTCACTCAGTATTACGTAAATACAAACTGTGCCGTATTTGCTTCCGCGAACTGGCTTATAAAGGCCAGATCCCTGGAGTAAAGAAGGCCAGCTGGTAAAAAGGAGGAATAGGTCATGATGATTATGACAGATCCAATTGCAGATATGTTAACTAGAATTCGTAACGGCCTTCAGGCACGTCACGAAACAGTAGAAGTTCCTGCAAGCAAAGAAAAAGTGGAAATCGCCAGAATCTTAAAAGAAGAAGGTTTCATCACTGACTACAGCGTAGAAGGTGGTGTTAAGAAAACAATGACCGTTGTTTTGAAATACGGACCTAACGGTGAAAAAGTAATCAACGGTCTTAAGAGAATCTCAAAACCGGGTCTTCGCGCATATGCGAAAGTGGACAAGATCCCTCGCGTATTAAACGGACTTGGTATTGCGATCATCTCCACTTCTCACGGTCTGATGACTGATAAAGAAGCAAAAGCAAAACATGTCGGCGGCGAAGTGCTTGTCTACATTTGGTAAAATCTGGAGGTAAAATACAATGTCACGTATCGGTAATAAAACGATTACCATTCCTGCCGGCGTAGAAGTTACAGTAGCCGCTGGGAATGAGGTGACTGTTAAAGGTCCAAAGGGAACTTTGACTCGTCAGTTCTCTGACATCTTGGGCATCAAGATCGAAGAAAACATTTTAACTGTAACAAGACCGAATGAAGAAAAACATACAAAACAGCTGCATGGTACGACCCGCGCCCTGTTATTCAATATGGTGGAAGGTGTATCTAACGGCTTCAGCAAAACGCTGGAATTAGTCGGTATCGGTTTCCGTTCAGCGGTATCGGGAAACAAGCTGACTTTGAATGTCGGTTATTCACATCCGGTTGAATTCATTGTTGAAGAAGGCATTAAAGTAGAATGCAAATCACCAACGGAAATCGTCGTTTCCGGAATCGATAAACAGCGTGTTGGTGAATGGGCTGCAAATATCCGGGCTGTCCGCAAGCCGGAACCTTACAAGGGCAAGGGTATCCGTTATCAGGGTGAACATGTTCGTCGTAAGGAAGGTAAGACAGCCGGTAAGAAATAGTGGGAAAGGAGTTAGAAGCATATGTTAAAGAAAGTATCTAAAAACGTTGAACGTCAGCGTCGTCACTTACGTGTACGTAAAAAGATCAGCGGAACTCCTGAATGTCCACGTCTGAACGTATTCCGTTCAAATGCACACATTCATGCACAGATCATCGACGATGTGAATGGCAAGACACTGGTTGCCGCAAGCAGTGTGGAAATGAAATTAGCAAACGGCGGAAATGTGGAAGCTGCGAAAGCAGTTGGAAGCGAAATCGCTAAGCGTGCAATCGCTGCTAAGATTGAAAATGTAGTATTTGACCGTGGCGGTTATGTTTACCACGGACGTGTTCAGGCCCTGGCAGAAGCAGCCAGAGAAGCCGGACTGAAATTTTAGGAGGTAGCGACATGGAACGTAAACCAAGAAAAGATCGTAACGTTGAAAAAGAATTTGAAGAACGCGTTGTCACGATTAACCGTGTTACAAAAGTTGTAAAAGGTGGACGTCGCTTCCGTTTCGCTGCACTTGTTGTAATCGGTGATAAAAAAGGCCGTGTCGGTTTCGGAACCGGTAAAGCCAACGAAGTACCTGACGCAATTAAAAAAGCGATCGAAGACGCTAAGAAGAATGTGATCAATGTACCTATCGTCAATGGCACTACCATTCCTCATGAAGTTACCGGACGCTTCGGAGCCGGAGAAGTATTCCTTCGCCCTGCTTCAGAGGGTACTGGTGTTATCGCCGGCGGTCCTGTTCGTGATGTATTGGAAGTTGCTGGTATTAACGATATCCTGACGAAATGTATCGGATCTCGTACTCCAATCAACATGGTACATGCAACTGTATCTGCGCTGCAGTCATTGAAAACGGTAGAAGAAGTTGCTCGTCTCCGTGGTAAAAAACCAGAAGAAATTCGTGGTTAATAGGAGGAAACTGACATGAAATTACATGAAATGAAATACACAGAAGGTTCCCGCAAAAGCCGCAACCGTGTAGGACGCGGTCAGGGATCCGGTAATGGAAAAACTGCTGGACGCGGTCAGAAAGGACAGGGTTCAAGAAGCGGTGGCGGTGTTCGCCTTGGCTTTGAAGGTGGACAGACGCCGCTTGCAAGACGTTTGCCGAAACGTGGATTTACGAATTTTACACGTAAAGAATATGCAATCGTTAATGTTGAAAGCCTGAATCGTTTTGAAAACGGAACAGAAGTAACTCCGGAACTGTTAATTGAAACCAAGTTAGTTCGCAAAGAACTGGATGGAATTAAGATTTTAGGTCAGGGAGAATTAGAGAAGACATTAACTGTAAAAGCACATAAATTCTCTAAATCTGCTGTGGCTGTTATTGAGCAGGCGGGCGGAAAAGCAGAGGTAATCTAATATGTTCGCCACTGTGATCAGCATGTTTAAGAATAAAGATATTCGTAATCGCATTCTTTATACTTTGGCAATGCTGTTTGTATTTCGATTCGGTGCGGCGATCATCGTGCCGGGTGTAGATACGTCACAGTTGATGCAAGGGGTCAATACGGGATCATTCTTAGATATGATCAACCTGTTGGGTGGAGGTATGATACAGCAGTTGTCTATCTTCTCCCTCGGGGTCGGACCTTACATCACTGCTTCTATCATCCTGCAGCTGTTGTCCATGGATGTAATTCCTTATTTTACGGAATTAAGCAAACAGGGACAGAGCGGGAGAAAACAAATTGACAAATATACGCGCTATCTGGCAGTGATATTAGGCTTTATTCAGGCCTTTACGATGATGCAGGCATTAAACAGCCAATACAGCATCATTGCCGATACGGCGTTGTCGAATTATTTGTATATCGCAACGATCTTGACTGCCGGTTCGATGTTCTTATTATGGATCGGTGATCGTATTTCGACAAAGGGCATTGGAAACGGCGTTTCCATTTTAATCTTTGCGGGAATCGTTGCGCGTATGCCATCTGAATTCGTAAGCGTGTTCGAACAGATGGTCGATACATCAAGCAGTTCTGCCATGTTTAATGGCATTCTGGAATTCTCGCTGTATGTGGTCGTATATCTGATCATTATCGTAACGGTTGTCTTTATGCAGACAGCTGTGCGCAAGATCCCGATCCAATATACGTCAAGTACCGTACAGATGCAGAAACGCGATATGACTTATCTGCCGTTAAAGATCAATTCCGCAAGTGTCATTCCGGTCATCTTTGCGAATGCGATCATGGTTGCACCTTCTACGATTGCTGCCTTGCTGGGCGCTGGAGAAGTGGCGACAACGATCCAAAGCTATACGGATATGACCAAGCCGGTCGGATTAACGATCTATGTGGTATTAACGATACTGTTTACTTTCTTCTATACGAACTTAACGGTCGATCCTGCTAAGATTTCAGAAAATCTCGGTAAGTCCGGAACTTATATTCCGGGAATCAGACCGGGCAGTGAAACAAAACAGTATCTGAGCAAAGTGCTCAACCGCATTACCGTGCTGGGAGCACTATGGCTGGCTGCGATCGCGTCGCTTCCATATGTGATCGTGATGTTCACCAATTTGCCGCGTTCTATCGGTTTAGGCGGTACGGGGATCATCATCGTTGTCGGGGTAGCGATGGAAACGGTAAAAGGCCTGAAAGGGCAGCTGACACAGAAATCATATCGTGGCTTTATTCAACATTAAGAAGGTGAGTACAGATGAATATTTTGATTATGGGAGGACCGGGTGCCGGAAAAGGCACGATGTCCGCGAAAATCGTTGAAAAATATCAGGTAAATCACATTTCAACCGGAAACATTTTCCGCAGTGAAATCAAAAATGAAACCGAACTGGGCTTACAAGCCAAAAGTTATACAGAGAAAGGTCTGCTCGTACCGGATGAAGTAACCAATCCGATGGTAAAGAGCTTTCTTGAGAAGCTGGACAACAAAAACGGTTATTTGCTGGATGGCTATCCGCGTACGCTTGATCAGGCGAAAGCATTTGATGAATTGACTGTCGGCAGTGATCTGGCAGTGGAGAAAGTCATCGCTTTAGAACTTGATTTTGAAGTTTTGAAGGATCGTATCACCGGCAGAAGGATCTGTAAGAACTGTGAAGAAATCTATCATATCAAAAATCATCCGTCCAAAGTGGAAGGGGTTTGCGATAAATGCGGCGGTGAATTATACCAGCGCAAGGATGACACAGTGGAAAGCTTACAGGTGCGCCTTGGTGAATACAGCAAATCAACGGAGCCTGTACTTGCCTATTATGAAGAAAAAGGTCTGCTTACCCGCATCAATGCGGATCAGCCGATCGAAGCGGTTTGGCAGCATGTCATGAACGCTTTGGAGAAGTAAGTGGCACTCTGTAAAACCGAAAAAGAAATCGAATATATGCGTGAAGCGGGAAGAATTGTGGCATTGGCACACAAAGCCGTACAAAAAGAGATGAAACCGGGAATTTCGACAAAATACTTGAATAAGATAGTTGAAAATGTTATTATATCACATGGTGCATCTCCTTCCTTTAAGGGACTGTACGGGTTTCCCGCAGCAGCGTGTATCTCCGTAAATTCTGTGCTGGTGCATGGAATTCCAGATGATACGATACTAAAAGATGGAGATGTTGTCTCAGTAGATATTGGTGCCTGCATTCACGGTTATCACGGCGATTCGGCATGGACTTATGGGGTCGGTGCGATCAGTGAGGAAGTGCAAGAATTGATGGATGTAACCAGACAATCTTTATTTGAAGGATTAAAACAGGCAAAAGCTGGGAATCGTTTGACCGATATATCACATGCGATTGGAGAATACGTGTTTTCGCATGGTTTTTCCGTTGCTAGGGATTTTTCCGGTCATGGAATCGGCACAAGTGTACACGAAGATCCCAGTGTTCCTAATTTTGGCCCGTCTGGAAAAGGTGTCCTTTTGAAAGAAGGCATGACTTTTGCGGTTGAGCCGATGGTTCTGATGGGCAAGCCTCATGTCAAAACGCTGCACGATGGATGGAGCGTCGTGGCAAAGGATGGGAGGCCGACTGCACATTTTGAACACACAATCGTCATCACCCGCGATGGGTACGAAATACTTACCACTTTAACCGATAAGGAGGATTGCCAAAAGAATGGGTAAACAAGATGTTATTGAGATCGAAGGCACAGTAGTCGATACTCTGCCTAACACGCAGTTCAAAGTGAAATTGGTAAACGGACACGAAATACTGGCTCACGTTTCTGGTAAAATCCGTATGCACTACATCCGCATTTTACCAGGGGATCGCGTAACCGTTGAAATTTCACCTTATGACTTAACACGTGGGCGCATTACATTCCGGCATAAATAGTGCCACAAGGAGGAAAGACGCATGAAAGTAAGACCGTCAGTAAAACCGATCTGCGACAAATGCCGCGTAATTAAACGCAAAGGTCGCGTTATGGTAATTTGTGAAAATCCAAAACACAAACAAAGACAAGGAAACTAATGGAGGTAGAAAAACAATGGCTCGTATTGCAGGTGTAGACATTCCTAACGACAAGCGTGTCGTAGTGTCTTTAACTTATGTTTACGGTATCGGACGCACCACTGCTTCCAACATTTTGAAAAAGGTTGGGATCAGCGAAGATATCCGTGTCAAAGATTTAAGCGAAGAACAGATGAATCTGATCCGTCAGGAAGTAGACGGTATCAAGGTAGAAGGTGATCTTCGCCGTGAAGTATCATTAAATATCAAACGTCTGATGGAAATCGGATGTTATCGTGGAATTCGTCACCGTAAGGGACTTCCGGTTCGTGGACAGCGTACAAAGACAAACGCGCGTACACGCAAAGGACCAGCTCGCACAGTAGCAGGTAAGAAGAAATAGGACGATAGGAGGAAGTAAAGATGGCAAAGAATACAAAAGCCGGTTCACGCAAACGTCGTGTCCGCAAGAATATTGCCCGCGGCTGCGCGCATATTCATTCAACTTTTAACAACACAATCGTAACTATTACTGATGAAAGCGGAAATGCTGTCGCATGGTCTAGCGCAGGTGCATTAGGGTTTAAGGGTTCTCGTAAATCAACACCGTATGCAGCGCAGTTAGCAGGTGAAGCAGCAGGTAAAGCTGCCGTTGATAATGGTATGAAAGCAGTTGCAGTCAGCGTAAAAGGACCTGGTCCGGGACGCGAAGCTGCAGTAAGAGCATTACAGGTTGCAGGATTGGAAATTACAATGATCAATGATGTAACTCCTATTCCTCACAACGGATGTCGTCCACCAAAACGACCACGTGGTTAATCTTAACCGAAACAGAGGAGGTATCATATGCAGAAATTCGAACGTGCACATTTTGAAGTAAAGGAATATGTTGAAGATGAGCATTATGGAAAGTTTGTCATCGAACCTTTGGAAAGAGGATTCGGCACAACGATCGGTAATGCGTTAAGACGTGTTCTGTTATCCTCTTTACCCGGAGGAGCTGTATTTGCAATCAAGGTAGATGGTGTTTACCATGAATTTACCGCGATTCCGGGCATCGTAGAAGATGTTACGGCAATCATCTTGAATATCAAGAAGTTGATCATGACCATTCAGGATGATGAAGTTTATACACTGCGTATCTCTAAAAAAGGACCGGGTGTCGTAACCGGTGCTGATATTATCTGCCCTGAGGGCGTAGAGATTTTAAGCAAGGATCTGCACATTTGTACCTTAGCGGAAGGCGGATCTCTGGAAATGGAATTACAGGCACGCGTAGGTCGCGGTTATGTGAGCTCCGATACAAACAAACAGCTGTATCAAACCCAGAACCAACCGCTTGGCACGATTTATACCGACTCTATTTATACACCGATCGAAAAGGTTTCCTATAACGCAGAGCCAGCACGAGTTGGACAGAACGCGAAGTATGATAAATGTACGATGGAAATCTGGACGGACGGATCCATCACGCCGCAGGAATCAATCGCACTGGCATCTAAGATTCTGGTCGATCACCTTGAACTGCTGACCCATGTTCATGAAGAAGTGAATGACATGGATTCAGTGATGAAAGAAGCGCAGGGTGAAGTTCCAAATAAAGGCTTGGTAATGATGATTGAAGATCTTGATCTCTCTGTACGCAGTTATAACTGCTTAAAACGTGCCGGCATTCAGACGGTAGAAGAATTAACGCAGCGTACAGAAGATGAAATGATGAGAGTTAGAAACTTAGGCAAAAAATCACTGAAAGAAGTGAAAGACAAGATCTATGACTTGGGATTGAGCTTTAAGTCATATGAATAGTGAGATAAGGGAGGTTATTCACGATGTGGAATCGTAAATTAGGACGTACAGCCGACCACCGCAAAGCGATGTTCCGTAATCTGGCAACATCACTGATCATCAGCGGACAGGTTGAAACAACAGAAATGAAAGCAAAAGAACTGCGTTCCGTTGTAGATGAATTGGTAACACTTGCTAAGCGTGGCGATTTGCATGCACGCCGTCAGGTGGCAAGCTTCGTTCGCGATGTTGTTGCCAATGAAAAAACCGGACAGACAGCTGTTCAGAAACTGTTTGATGAAATCGCGCCGATGTATGCACAGCGTAACGGCGGTTATACTCGCGTCATCAAGACAAGAGTACGCCGCGGCGATGCAGCATCTATGGCAATCGTTGAATTTGTAAAATAAAAAAAGGGTCTTTCTCGAGGCTGGTTGATAAACAGGCTTCAAAGAAAGACCTTTTTCTATGCAAAAGGAGCAGATTGGATAATAAGCGCGTATTTTGATGCGTGCGTTGGTAGTCTTTCAAAGCGCATTCTTGATCTTGTTAGGAATGTAGAAAAAAGACCAATGCATTGCTGATCGTAATGATCATTTCTTATCGTAAATCGGTTAGTAAAAAAGCGTTTATTCGCATGATACGAATAGACGCTTATCGATGTCCATAATAATCGCGTAAAAAACGTTCTTTATACTCTGCAAAGTTGCCTTGGATGATCGCTTCACGCGCTTCTTCAGTTAAACGAATAATGAAACGCAGATTGTGCATAGATGCTAATTTGAAGTAGAGACTGCGCTCCTCAGGATTTTCTGACTTCAATAAAGCACGCAGCTGAGAACGTGTGTAGCCGGCCTTGCAAGTAGGACAATCGCAGTGTTCATCCAGGAGTTCGTCGCTGTCCGCGAATTTCTTGATATTGATATTTCCGTATTTGGTATAAATGCGGCCATGTCGTGCTTCTCTTGTCGGTGCAACACAGTCAAAGGTATCTGCACCCATTTCCGTACCGATGAGAATATCATCAGGACGCGACAATCCCAATAAATGGCGCGGTTTTTGTTCCGGCAGTTCTTCGTTACACCAGCGCAGGATATCACCTAAGTTTTCTTTTAAGAAGGCGCCTCCTAGGCCATAGCCGTCAAAGTTCATTTTCGCGAATTTTTTAGCGGTAGAACGCCGCAGATCTTCCCATCTGCCTCCTTGGATCACACCATAGAGCGCCTGATGATAGCCAAGATCATCGCAGTGCTTTTCATGCTCGTTCAAGGAGCGTACCGCCCATCGTTCCGTTCTTGCCAGCGCTTCGACATTGTATTCATAACTGTCCGCCAGTGAAGTAAGCTCATCATATGCCATATGAATATCAGCACCGATGCGACACTGGATCTGCATCGATTCTTCAGGACCGATAAAATCAAGCTGATTGGTGAAGGGATCCACAAACTGTACGCCATCCTCGCTTACGGTCGTAAGGCGATCTTTTGGGTCAGTATTGACAACCTCTTTTTCCCGCTCCATGCTGACGACCTTGCCTAAGCCAGATCCCAGCGACATTACCTGAAAGCCGCCTGAATCTGTTAAAGTAGGGCCATCCCAACCGGACCATTTTGCCAATCCACCCTGTTTCGCAATTTCAACAGAACGGTTGCGCAAATGATAGCCATTGCTGAGCATAGCCTGGGCACCGACGCTTTTTAATTCCTCCATCGAGAGAAAACGTACTTCGCCTTTGGTGCCTACTGACATGAAAGCCGGTGTTTGGATGTCGCCATGAGGCGTGTGGATGATTCCGGCCCGTCCCAATTTGCCCGGTATTTTTTGTGTAATTTCAAAATAAAAGCGGTTATCATTTTGATACGTATCTCGATTTCTTTGAACAGATTTACCGATCATAAATACGATCCATACACAAAGCAGACTTAGCAGGATACCGGCTCCATAATTGATAAAAACGGTAAAGAGGACTTCTTTTGGTGAAAAAAGTACAGATATACCGATCACGCCAAACACTGCGACCGCCAATAGCTGAGACAGTGCAAATGAAAGCAACAGAGGCTTTTTTCTGCGAACGAACCGATCATTGAGGAAATTTGCGGCGAGATAAGCGCATAAGAGCGTTCCCATCAGCCACAGCCTATTCTCCTCTATCTTCAACAACCACGCGCTCACAATTACCGCAAGCTGTGCTGTGAAAGCAATCAAGTACACACTTTTGACCATTCGGCTGTCATTGGCTTTGGCAAGGTAACTGCCGGCCAGATAAGCAAAAGGGAAAAAAGAAACACCTCCGTTCAATTGCATGTCCAAAAAGTGTCCAGATTGTAGTGCTGCTAAGTTTGACAGCAGCAGAACGCCTACGGAAACAGCCGCAGGCAGGATCAAATGTTTCTGTCTAAAATTCGTCATGAATGTATTATATCATAGAGAGGATAGAGAAAAAAAGGCATAGAGAGAAAAATGAAATCATAAAACTCATAATGATGTAAAAGAATGAAAAAGAAAGATGCAAAAAATAAACGCTCCTACTTGTATTACTTAAAAAAAGTGCTATAATAAAATCAACATATGAACAACTGTTCATATAATAAAATGAGAGGAGCAGAAACAATGAAAAAAACATATCGAATCGAAGTGGACTGCGCAAACTGCGCAAATAAAATGGAGGAAGCAGCGAAACGCACAGAAGGCGTCAAGGATGCCAGTGTCAATTTTATGACCTTGAAAATGTCAGTGGAATTTGAAGATGACGCTGATGTGAAAACCGTCATGGAACAGGTGCGCAAGGCGTGCAAGATCGTAGAAGATGATTGCGAAATCTACCTTTCTTAATAAGAATAGGGAGATTTATGATAGATTGGAGCGATGATGATGAATCATAAACAAAAACGAATGCTGGGACGTATCCTAGTTGCGGCAATAGGCATGATCCTATTGCAGTTTGTGAAATTAGAAGATTTTGCGCTGTGGGCAGCTTATATGATCCCTTATCTCATTATCGGCTATGATATCCTAAAGAAAGCTGTTAAGGGGATTCTCAATAAGCAGATTTTTGATGAAAATTTTTTAATGGCGATCGCGACCGTCGGTGCGATTTTGCTTGGAGATTATAAAGAGAGTGTTGCCGTTATGCTGTTTTATCAAATCGGTGAGCTGTTTCAAAGCTATGCAGTTGGGAAGAGCCGCCGCAATATCAGTGCTTTGATGGATATTCGCCCTGACTATGCCAATATGGAGTGTAATGGAGAAATCAAAATGGTGGATCCACAGGATGTGCCGATCGGCTCGATCATCATTGTAAAGCCGGGAGAAAAGGTTGCGATCGATGGAATTGTGATAGAGGGAGAAACCACCTTGAATACTAGCGCCTTGACCGGGGAAAGCCTGCCGCGTGAAGTGAGGGTCAATGATGAAATCATGAGTGGCTGTATCAATCTAAACGGATTGATCAAAGTAAAAACAACAAAAGAATTTTCGGAATCAACCGTTTCCAAAATATTAGATTTAGTAGAAAATGCCAGTTCTAAAAAATCGCGTTCCGAGAATTTTATTTCAAAATTCGCACGTTACTATACACCGGCAGTTTGTTACAGTGCGCTTGTATTAGCCCTTCTGCCGCCGTTTGCCGCGATCATCTTAGGCATGGATCCGATGTGGGAAGAGTGGATATCCAGAGCGCTGACTTTCTTGGTAATCAGCTGTCCTTGCGCCCTTGTCATCAGTATTCCGCTTACCTTTTTTGCCGGTATCGGTGGTGCCAGCAAGGCTGGGGTTTTGGTGAAAGGCTCCAATTATCTGGAAACACTGGCACAGACCCGATATGTCGTCTTTGACAAGACAGGAACGATGACAAAAGGAGAATTTGCACTGAGTGGAATCCATCATGCGGTAATACCGGAAGAAGAACTGCTCGCTTATGCGGCGTATGCGGAAGCGAATTCCACGCATCCGATCAGCAAGAGCATTCAGGAAGCCTATGGCAAAGTAATCGATGGAAAACGCATCAAGGCTGTAGAAGAAATCAGCGGACAAGGTGTGATCGCACAAATTGATGATACCAAAGTCATGGCGGGAAACGGACGTTTGATGAAGACGCACCATATCCCTTATCAGGAATGCAGCGGTATCGGCACAAGCGTGCACATCGCTTTGAATGATCAATATGCCGGACATCTTTTAATAGCCGATCAGATCAAAGAAAGCGCCAAGGCGGCGATTCAAGAGCTGAAGAAAATCGGCATCAAAAAGACGGTCATGCTGAGCGGTGATCGGGAACATGTCGCAAAAGAAGTTGGCAAAACCTTGGGAATTGATGTATTATATAGTGAGTTATTACCAAAAGACAAAGTAGAAAAAGTAGAAGAGCTACTTGCAAGCAAAGACGCAAAGGCAAAAGTAGCTTTTGTGGGTGATGGCATCAATGACGCACCGGTGCTTTCAAGAGCTGATGTCGGGATCGCCATGGGAGTGCTGGGAAGTGATGCAGCGATCGAAGCCGCAGATGTCGTCTTGATGGATGATGATCCGCTCAAGATCGCAAAAGCGATCCGCATTGCCAAAAAGTGTATCCGCATCGTATATGAAAACATTTATTTTGCTATCGGTGTAAAAGTGCTTTGTCTGCTGCTTGGAGCAGTGGGCATCGCCAATATGTGGCTGGCGATCTTTGCGGATGTCGGAGTCATGGTAATCGCTGTATTAAATGCGATCCGCGCCTTATCGGTGCAGCGATGTTAGTGAGGTAGAAAATGGAAGAACAAGTATTGGAATGCTGTGAGAAAAAAGAAGTACATGCGGAGCTGTTGAAGATCGTGGCAGAAAAGATGCCGCCGGAATTGAAATTATATGATCTGGCTGAATTATTCAAAGTATTCGGTGATTCGACGCGTATCCGTATTCTGTTCATCTTGTTGGAGGCGGAGGTCTGTGTCTGTGATCTGGCGGAAGCTTTGCATATGAACCAGTCCGCAATTTCTCATCAATTACGTATTTTGAAACAGAACAAGCTGGTCAAAAGTCGGCGGGAAGGCAAATCAATTTTCTATTCACTTGCGGACGATCATGTGCGAACGATCATTGATCAAGGCTTAGAGCATGTGGAAGAAGAATAAAGAAATAGTTGCCTCTTGATAAAAATAAGGAAATCGTGCCATATGAGAACAGCGAGCGTATCGTTTTCTCAAAAAGCAATGGCAAGCGGATTTCCTTTTTTATCATGGCAGATTTAGATAGTGCAGGATACCCTGATAGATCGCATAAGCAAATTGAAACTGTTTTGTACGCAGCAGTGCCGCATCTTCACTGTTGGTCAAATAGCCAAGTTCTACTAAGATTGCCGGCATGGCCGTTGCTCTTAACACCAGCAGATTGGGATTGGCCCGCACCTGATTGTCAGGGATCGCGATCTCGCTCGTAATGGCATCTAATACCGCTCTTGCCAGCATAGCAGCAGTGGAAGGAATCTGATATACATATACTTCACTGCCGCGAATGAGCGGATTGGCGTTGGCATTGCAGTGAATGCTGATAAAGTAGTCGGCTCTCCAAGTATTGGCCATCGCTACCCGCTCTTGCAAAGAGGTAGCGGAATTGGTACCTAATACCTGAGTGGAGGAAACACGGCTGCTCATGACTGCGAAACGTGTATCATTCTGTAAGAAATTCATCAGATAGATGCCGACCTGATAATTGATCGTCGCTTCCTCTAAACCGTTGGCAGCCGCTCCGCCGTTGATAGAACCGGGATTATGCCCCTGATCGATAAAGATCTTTACTGCCAAAATTTCACCTCTTTCCTAAATTATCCTATGCATCAGATAAAACCAGGTGCAGAAAGTAATAAAGAAAGACCGTGATAGCTTTATACGCTTTTACGCTTGGCTGATCAAAAAATAGGATTTATGCCAAACATAGCGATAATTTCATGCGAATCATGTTATACTATGGATAAAGCAATACAAAAGTAAAATTGCATCTATGGGAGGAATCATATGAAACGACTAAGAAAAAGCACACTGTTTCTGGCAGCGGCACTTCTCATCGGCACATTACAAGGCTGTGGAGGGAAAGACCCGAAAGAAGAGCAGAAGAAGTTTGATGCGTTCGTAGAACAGGATTTTATCAATACGATGGAGTCAGACTATGCCACCATGCATCAGCTGATGGAACAGCCGGAAAACTTTGGTGTAGATGAGGAACAAGTGGAGGTAAGCCTAGGCGCGCGGTATGATGAAGAAACCTTAGCTGCGGGAAAAGCGGAAAGAAAAAAGACGATCGATGCCTTTGGGGAGTTTGACCGATCGCTGCTGAATGAAAAACAGCGTCAGCTTTATGATCTTTATGCATTTAATTTTTCGATCGAAGAAAAACTGTTGGAAGATCGTTTTGATTATTATGAATGCCTGTTTTCCAGTGCCGGCGGGTTACACTATGCTTTGGCTACGACCTTTGCGGATTGGGAACTGCGCGATGAAAAAGATGTACAGGATCTGATCGTGATCCTGCGTGATACAAAACCATATGTAGACAGTGCACTGGATTATACCAAACGGCAGGAAGAAAAAGGTTTGTTGATGCTGGATCTGGAAAGCATCATCGAACATTGTGACGGTATTTTGGAAAACCGGGAGAACAGCGCGGTCTTGGCTTCTATCTATGCGCGTTTAGATGCGCTGGGGTTAAGTGCTGAACAAACACAGGCTTACAAAGAAGAGTTGAAAGCGGCCTTTGATGAATCGTTTATTCCTGCTTACGAGGATATTCGTGCAGCCATGATCGAATTTCAAACAGATGGCGATAATCATATAGAAGGGCTGGCACAGTTTGAACATGGCAAAGAATACTATGAACTGCTGTTTCAGGCGGGGATCGGTTCTGATCGTTCGATCGATGAAATCGAAGAATGGATGACACAGGAATTTGAGAACGGCTTTAACGATCTTTATGAGGCCTTGATGAGCGATCCAGAGGTAATGGATCAGCTGTTGGGAGAAACAAGCACCGGCTTTGGCGATTATGAAAGCATCATGGAATATCTGAAAGGCCATATGTTTGCGGATTTTCCTGAAATCAGCGATACGAAATATGAAATCATTGCGCTCAGTGAAGAACTTGGCTCAGATTCAGGTATTGCCGCTTATTTCAATCTGCCTGCTTTTGATTCGACACAGCCGCGTCAGCTTCGGGTAAATCCGCTGTACGGCGATGTCGGCAGCGTCTCTAACTTTGTAACGGTAGCACATGAAGGATACCCGGGCCATATGTATCAGTTTACCTATGCACTGGAACAAAACCAACATCCTTATCTGACGACCTTAGGTAGAAATCAAGCATATTCTGAAGGCTATGCGATCTATGCCAGCTATCAGGCGCTCGCTTATTTAGATGATGTTTCGGCGGCTTATCAGAAAGCCTATATCGCCAATGAGGAGATCAGTTATGCGGTCATCATCTTGGCAGATATCGGTATTCATTATAAGGGATGGGATCTGGAAACATTTGGGGACTTCATGGAAGAAAATATGCTTAGCCTGAGTGAAGAAGAGATGCGTGCACAATATATGCAGCTGCAAAATAATCCGGTCATGTTTGAACCTTATTATATCGGTTATCTTGAAATCATGGCGCTGCGGGAACAGGCAGAATCGGCATTAGGCGATGATTTCGATGAAAAAGCGTTCCATGAAGCAATCCTGGCATGCGGCGCTTTGCCGTTTGAACAGATCCGTGAGGAGATATCCGCTTATATTGACACAGCGAAATAAAATAGCAAGAAATGGAGGTGTGAGGGGACAATGATCGAGATTCGCCCCTATCAAGATCCGGATTTCAATCGTTTAGCAGAAATACATGATGCGGCGCGGCGGCAGGAATTGGCAGCTGCTTCCCTGTCCTGTGCATTTGTGCCTTTTGCCATTGCTTCAAAAAGAGAAAAGCTGTTTGCTTATCAGGTTTATGTTGCGCAAAAGGATCAGAAAGTCGTCGGCTTTATCGCTTTTCATGAGGATGAGATTGGCTGGTTGTATGTCGATGTTACACGGCAAAAAGAAGGCATCGGCAGTGCTTTGGTGGCGTTTGCGCTTGCGCATGGAACATCTGAGATGGAACTGGAAGTGATACAGGGCAATGAACAGGCAAAACGGCTTTATAAAAAATTCGGATTCTATGTAAGTGAAGTAAAAAGCGGCCGGATGCCGGGAAATGAAAGCATCACACTGACGGTCGATGTGATGAAAAGAGGCGCATAAGCAACATCTAAAAGCAAAAATCTATATTATTTTGCACTTACGAAATAAAAAAATACATGCTATAATAAGAACGTAACAAAGCAGTACACAGTAGTTTCACAAATGGATGGATCATGCAGTGTCTGCTTTTTCTTTTCAAAGGAGGGTTGTATATGTTTCGCAGCGGCGATATTGTGCTGTATCGACTGGATGTATCTCAAATCAAACAAATCAAACAGGAAAAGGATCGAACATTTTATTTATTGTATTCGCTTGGATCGGAGTATTGTGAATTTAAGGTGCCGTGTGATAATGCCGGCGGACATCTGCAATCACTTCCAAGCAAACAAACATTGGAATACTATTTAGATGAGATGGCGGATCTGGTATGTTTTGAAATACCGCGTAATCCCGGCTTTCAATATTATCAAAATATCTTGAACTCGGTCGATCTGCGGGATTGGTGTGCCTTATTAAAGACGCTTTATCGCAACCGCTGTAATGCGTTAGAGCATGGGAAACGCTTTAATCAGAAGCAGAGTCAGTATTATGAGTATGTATTGGAAAAACTGGCAACGATCTATTCGTTTGTGCGGCATCAGACGATTGATTCCTGCAAGGCGTTATTGGAACAGACCTTGGAACAGATTTATGTGGCAAATGGAGCCTGATAAGAGATAATTCATATCATGAATAAAGTCCGATCGGGCTTTTTTTTCTGTTTAGAAACATATACTGAAAGGGGTGGATGCGATGAAGCAAAAATGGAAGTATGGCTGTATAGCGCTGGTGATGATAGCTGCGATGCTGATCATGACTGAGGCAGGTGGAAAAAAGATACAGGATGATCCCCTGTCAGGGGTAATGATCGTCATTGACAGCGGACATGGCGGCAAAGACAATGGGGCAATGGCAAATGAGGCGAATGAAGATGAGATCAATTTACTAATCGCGAAAAAAGTGAGAAAAGCGTTAAGGGAGAAAGGTGCAGGAGTCGTGATGACGAGAACCGGCGATTATGATTTGGCAAGTGAAAATACCACTTCGCGTAAAAAGGAAGATATGCGTAAACGGGTGGAGATGATCAATCAGAATCGTATCGATCTTTTCATCAGTATCCATCTGAATGCTTATCCTTCGGCTGATGTGCATGGCGTACAGATCTTTTATCAGAAAGGAAATACAGATGGCGAACTGCTGGCATCCTATATTGCGGAAGCGATGGATTCGGTCAGTGATCATGTGATGCATAACAAGGCAGGAGATTATTATATACTGAATGAAACAAGACCGACGGGAATATTGATCGAATGTGGATTCCTGTCAAATCCACAAGAACAAAAGCTGCTTCAAGAGGAGGATTATCAGTTAGAATTGGCGCAGGCGATCGTTTCCGGGATAGAAGCGTATTTTGTTGCATTACAGTGAACGGGCGTGAAGAGGATGAATGTTTCATCAAAAGGGCAATCGTGTAAATATATAAAAAAGCGCATAGGAATCAAACCTATGTGCTTTGTTAAAAATTTGGCGGAGCTAAGGGGATTCTAAACGCTCTCTCTTTTTATTTGATGCGTACCTGCATCATTTCCTACATATATTATACATTTTATCAAAGTTTATAAGTCATTTTTAATATTTCAAAAAATTTTTGGAACAGCTTTTAAGGCAGTATCATATAAAAAGAATATTCTTTCGATGAATAATATTTTTATAAGTTTTGTTTTATTATTGCGTTATCAATGTCCACACAATATTTTGGCTTAATACCATTTTCATACTCATCAATATATTTTTTGAAATCTTGTATAACCTTATTTATATTTTTTTCGATTGTCGCAAGTATCAGCTCGCCTAAAATATCCCCATCCATTTTATAAGGAAGAAAATATTTCGGATCGACAGGGAATGCTTTTGAATAATGGATCCCATGATGATTCCCATCACGAGTGATCGGCCGATTTGGCAATGCAAAATATGTATTTTTTGGTGTGCGTGAGGAAATATTTGATCGAAGAGGCAGGGCAAATGTGTACTTCTTACTTTTATATCTTATTTTTATAAGTATCAAACAAGGGCGCCGGTGCATTTCCTCTTTGACTTTTAGCAGCTCACAATCTGAATCATCTTCAAATAATCTAAAAAAATCATCGTGAATCGTAACCACTTTAATTTTTCTCTTATATTGACTCGTCATATTCTCTCCTGTTCTATAAAAAAATGGGCAATATTCTTCGCTTTACAGCAACCCGTTGCCCTCGGGGGTAATCACATACAAATGGGCAATATTCTTCGCTTTACAGCAACCCGTCGCCCTCGGGATAATCACATACAAATGGGCAATATTCTTCGCTTTGCAGCAACCCGTCGCCCTCGGGGGAATCCTATATAGGTAGTATCTCTACCTTCGTTTATAATATACTACCAGTGTTTTTATTTGTCAATATTTCTATATTATTCTATGCAATCAAATTATAATTGTTCCATAAGTGGTACTACTTCTTTATTTAATTAAAATAATCTACATTCTCTGTGTATGGCTCAAATAGTCGTGTATAAAATTCCGGAAAGCATTGGAGGATCTTGAGCAGGTAACTTAGCTTAATATCGTATCTGAGTGCTTTGTTTTCATATGTTCGCACTATGCTGTCGCTAATCCCTACTAGACCAGCAAACTCTTTCTGTGTATAGCCGTATGCTTTTCTTAATCCATGTAGATTCAGATAGATCTCTTTTTCATCAATTTTCATCTTTTCACCTCCTTTTTTCGCTCTCGAACTCTTTGCCAAAAGTTCGTAAAAACATCAAAAAAAGCGCATAGGAATCAGATACTATGCGCTTGATCAAATAAATGGTGGAGCTAAGGGGATTCGAACCCCTGACCCCCTGCGTGCAAAACAGGTGCTCTCCCAGCTGAGCTATAACCCCATGTATGTCAAATTCGATGATGGTGGGCCTGAATGGACTTGAACCAACGACCTCACCCTTATCAGGGGTGCGCTCTAACCACCTGAGCTACAGGCCCTTGTCATCGAATGCTTTGTTATATTACCATGTTCTTTTTTTATTGTCAATATATTTTTTTAATAAGTAACGGAAATCCGATTCTGCTTTTTGATCCGCACTTATCTTCTGCCTATAAGTCCTCAACTACATCTCTTCCATTCAGATTCCTATCATTTCTATATTGATAAATCCACCTATTTCTATAAAAGCAAAATAATTATGTTATAATCATATTACAAATCCTTATTAAAAGATTGCCTCACTCATAAAACAGCAGTCATCACTGCCGTAAGGAAAGAAAGGGTGTTTTCATGCTATTTCAAAAGCGCAAACAACTGTCAGTACCGGTCCAAATCGCAACCTATGACCCAAACAGGATCTATCGCTTCAAAAAGCAGTATCAAAGAGAACAACAGATCCACAGCGATCCCTTTACAGATGCCGTCCGTGATTGGCTTAGTACACATTTTCAAATTCTTTGCCTAGATGTTCAACTGGTACGCAACTCTTATCAAGATGAAATTTATGTCATTGCCGATCGTAACAGCGAAGCAAAACAGCTTGCTGAACAAAATGCCGATTCTGAAATCATGACACAATTTCGTTTGTTTTGCGAACAGTTTCAAGTGCTTGCCAATCTTTCTCCACGGCTAAATGTTCAATACCTCTCCTTGCAGCACATTGAATGTAAACGCATGATCGCAGATACCTATCGCACCTTTTCTAAAAAGATGAAGCAAAAATATCCGAACACGATCGCCTATATCGGTAAACTCCCCGACAGCCTTGTGATTTTTTATCATAACCGCGAAATTTTATTAAAAGGCATCTCAAAAGGATATGCCAAGGATATGCAAGATACTTATATGCGTGTTCTGCGCAGTGTCGATACCTTTCATTATTATGATAGCGAAGAAGCGCCTCTTTATTTCGATAGTTTCCGTTACTTTCAACGCCATTTCCGCGGTAATCTTTCTCATTATGCCTGTTTCATGGATGAGGAATATCAAAAACGCCACTGCCTATTATATCGCCAAGAAAACGAATCGTGTGATTAAATTGCTATTTCTGCCTTACTTTTATACTGATCTCGATTCGATTTTTTATCTGTATCTCTCATACTTTTTCGTATCATGCAATAAAATGAGGCAATTACAATTATACAATTGCTCATCCGATTTCTATAAACCTGTTTGTTGATACGATATTTTAGGCTTTTAGAGTTTTGCCTTACTCTTTGATCTGATCAGGATATATCAGCTGATAATCACCGTCATGTGTCAGTTGTAACTTTATATCACATGGCATCTGATGTTCCATGATCCTTTTTATATTGCGTTTTTCACTTGTTTCATAAAAGCGCATTGCCTCATGCGGCGCACAGCCGCCTTTCATTTTACGAAGCAATAAACGCGATTGCAGTTCCGCTTCTTTTGCCTCAATAAAAATGCTAAAATCACAAAAAGAAGCAAGTTCTTGCCAGTGCAGCTCTCTCAACAATAAATAATTTCCTTCAAGCACTACGATTGGCTGATCGACCAGTAGCGCATCCGGCTCTACGTCATGCTTTTTGCGGTTGTAGGCTGGCCAATACACTTGCGGTTTTGTTTGCAGTTCCAGCAGTTTTGTTTTCAGTAAAGCAAGATCAAATGTTTCCGGGCATCCCTTTACCGCTTTCATCAGTGTTTCCACTCCATCAATGGAAAGCGTATGTGACAAGATATATTGCTGTGTATAATGAAAACCATCCATGCCGATTGCCTGTAAAGCTGGAAGGGAAGGATCATTCTGCGATAAATGGGCAAAATAAGCTGCCAGCGTTGATTTTCCGGTCGCCGGCGGTGCTGCCAGAAAAACAATGATCCTGCGTCCGGCTTTTTTCTGTAACTTCGCAAGCTTTCTTAACAGCGGTTTGACGATCTGACTTGTAAAAGTATCCTCATATTCCGCATATACGCAAAAGCCATTGATGGCAAAGTGAAATGCTTCTCTCATCTTGATCCTCCTGTATGCATCCTATATAAGCAAGCCATCGCTTCCTTATTTTTATCTTCTACATCTTTCATTTTATTCTCGCTCCTATTAAAATGCAATCAAAATCAAATCGGACTCAGACTATCCCGCAGTATAAAAGCAGCTGAAAAACGCTTATTTCATCATTTCATCGCTCCCTTTGAAAAGGTGTATGCCTTTTAGTGGATCATTTGCCTGCATCTGACCATCTTTTTGCGAATCCCTTTGAATTATAGTTTACTTTTTGAGGGAAATATCTTAAAATTGATACGTATCGAATAATAGGATGAAGGAGGCAAATTATGAAAATTTCATCACTGCAAAAAGCAAGATATGAATATTCGCCGAAATTGCCGGGCATGCTCAGAAACGGCATTTCTAACATCTGCGTAAAAGAAGGCGAAGAAACAAGCAGCGTGGCAGATCAGGAAAAAATCAAAGCGCTGTTCCCTAACACTTATGGGAAAAAGGAAATCACTTTTGCACAAGGGGAAAATACTTCAACTGCGAAGAAACAGGTTGTCGGCGTTATTCTTTCCGGTGGTCAGGCGCCGGGCGGACATAATGTTGTATGCGGACTTTATGATGCGTTGAAGGCGACAAATCCGGAAAATGTACTGTATGGCTTTAAGAATGGACCGATCGGATTGATCGAAGATGATTATTTGATCTTTGATGATGCTTATATTGATCAGTTCCGCAATACCGGCGGTTTCGATATCATCGGTTCAGGAAGAACGAAATTGGAAACCAATGAACAGTTTGCGATCGTTGCGGAGGTTTGTAAAAAACATGGCATTACGGCAATCGTTATCATCGGCGGTGATGATTCTAACACGAATGCGGCAGTGCTTGCGGAATATTTTGCGGCACACAATACCGGCGTGCAGGTAATCGGTTGTCCGAAAACGATCGACGGCGATTTGAAAAATGAAGACATCGAGTGCTCTTTTGGTTTTGATACCGCTACAAAGACTTACAGCGAAATTATCGGTAATATTGAAAGAGATGCGAATTCCGCTAAGAAATACTGGCACTTTATTAAAGTCATGGGACGTTCTGCTTCTCATGTCGCTTTGGAATGTGCACTGAAGACGCAGCCAAATATCTGCTTGATTTCAGAAGAGGTATCGGAAAAGAAAATGTCTCTTTCGCAGATTGCGGATTATATCGCGGATTCGGTAGCCAATCGTGCCGCAAAGGGTATGAATTTCGGTGTAGCGATCATTCCGGAAGGAGTTGTGGAATTTGTGCCGGAATTCTCAGTCCTGATTCACGAAATCAATGAATTGCTTGCCGGAAGCAAGGCGGATGCGTTTAATGCGCTGCCGACATGGAAAGAAAAATATGCGTTCATTGAAAATGGCTTGAGTGCAAAATCAATGGAAGTTTTTGCGATCCTGCCGGAAAGCATTCAGCAGCAGTTGTTCCTGGAACGCGATCCGCATGGCAATGTACAGGTTTCTTTGATTGAATCGGAAAAATTATTCTCAGCTTTGGTAAAGGATAAGTTGGAAGAGAGAAAGAAAGCCGGTACTTATAATGGCAAGTTCAATGCGCTGCATCATTTCTTGGGTTATGAAGGAAGATGTGCATTCCCGTCTAACTTTGATGCGGATTACTGCTATTCTTTGGGATATAACGCGTTTATGTTGATTCAGTATGGATATAACGGTTATCTGTCTAAGATTTCTAATCTTTCTAAACCGGCTAATGAATGGGTTGCCGGCGGTATGCCGATTACAAAAATGATGAACATTGAAAGACGGCATGGTGAAGATAAGCCGGTTATCAGAAAAGCGTTAGTGGAACTGGAAGGCAAGCCGTTTAAGTTCTTTGAAGCACATCGCGAAGAATGGGCCGTGGAAACCAGTTTCGTATATCCGGGTGCAATTCAGTATTATGGACCTGCTGAGGTTTGTGATATTACGACGGAAACCCTCTTATTAGAACAAGAATAAAATAGTGAAAGAGGCACGAGTGATATGCTTTTGAAAAAAGGCTGTAACCATGCCTTTTTTATCGTGCAAAAGATCAAATTCACTTTTATCTTTGCCTGATTATAAATTGTTTGCTTTTGCGTGCATGTTAAGAACTGAAATTTATCTTGGAAGAAACGTTTACTATCCCCATTTCATATGATCGTTATCTTATAAGGCAATATGTTGCTTTATCATAAAAATGATCGCAAATAGGCACCCTTTATGGAGAGATAGAAAAACTTCACCTCCGTGTAGGATTCGATCATCACCTGCTTACGATGGCAGCCATCGTAGGCATCATTTTCAAAAAGCATTTCTTTTTTTACCCCTTCCCATATTTTCTTCTTTGCCAAATGAGCGATGATCGTTTAGGCAAATAGATACATGCAAGAATGGGTTAAAGTAGCAGTATATATGATCCTATAGGACGTTCACATTACCATCACCACATAGGATAGGCTCCATACTGATAGAAAAAAAGCCGCATTTCCGCGTACTTTCTTGCTTCTTTTTCATCTTGCAATGTTTAGAGCACGCATAGAAAGCATGATCACAAACACCCTTTTCCTAAAATATTTCTTTGTCCATCACTTCATCTGCCCACCAAGCGATCCTGCTAGCTGTGTGCCAAATGATAATGTGCGATCACCGCATTTAATTCTGCGATCGTTTTTTCTCCGTCCGCTAAGCCATGGGTTAGGATCACTGTCGCATAAGGCGTCGGCGTATATACGATTCCTACGACATTGCGATAAGAATCAAGCAGCCCATACTTCTGAGCAATCGGATATTCCACATAGGTTTTCAGATACTGCTGCGGCATTGCGTTTTTCAAATGTTCGATCACGATCGCATATTCTTTACGATGTGCATATAGATAAGCTGCCGTATCTAATAAATAACGGGCGGTCGTTTCATTGTGATAAACCGAATAATAATCATCCGGATAAACCGTGTCTTTACTGTATTTCGTCGCCATCTCCCGGAAAACGCGCCAGCCACCTAAATTTTCAAATAAAATATGCGAAGCCGTATTACAGGAATGTACCAAACTTTGTTCCATCAAAAAGCTCAAAGGCACAGCGCTTCCCACCGAATAATAGTAATCAGTCGTGCCGCCGCCTTCTTCATAACAGTTTGTGCAATAGCGCAGCGTACTGTCCTCTTGCAGCGTTTTGTCATTGATCATCTCTTCATAAAGCATATTTAACGGAAGTTTGTAGGTAGAAGCAGCCGTGAACCACACGGTTTCATTTTGATAATAGGTTTCACCGGTAGATAAATTCACATAGCCGATCGCAAGATTCTCCGCGTCAATTTGCTGATCTGAAAGATAGCGATCTACCAATTTCTCCAGCGAGAGATTTTGATAATCATAGCCGGGATCAAAGGTGATCATCTCCACTGCCACTACTTGTATTTCTTCACTCTTTTTACGCTGATTCCCATATGCGTCCACTGCCGTTACGCTCAAAGTGTAAGTGCCTTCCTTTAACGATTCCTCTTCTAAGGAATAAGATACTTCAACCGCACTTTTGTCGATCACTTCGACGATTTCATCAAAAGAACGCATGCTTCCTAAAAGGAATGTATGAGAAATAAACTGAATCCGCGGTTTTACATCATCAACCAGCTCGATGACGATTTCGTAATCTTTGCCTAAAAAAGAAACCGTGACACGATGTTCGCCGATTTTTGAGAACTGAAACAGCGATTCCTCAAATTCCGTATTTTCTTCTTCCGCCTGTCCTTCAAAATAATAAGCGCTGGAAGTCGGGATTTCTTCTTTATAACTGATCGTAAATATCTGCTGTTTCAATGTGACATGCGCTCTACAATACTGATATATGCCAAGGCATACGATCATCACAACGATCAAAGAAGCGGATGCAAGTAAAACATGTGAAGCAGACAGCCGATATTTCTTCATAAAACCCCTCCATTATGTCATATTTTATCATAAAATCAAGGTTTGTATCAAACAATGCAGGCAGGCATACAATAGATTGGTGATGTGATGAAGACAATCAGTTTATGTATGATCGTAAAAGATGAAGAAGCAGTGCTGAGCCGTGCGCTTGACAGTATAAAAGATGTTGTAGATGAAATGATTATCGTCGATACAGGATCAAAAGATCAGACCAAGGCGATCGCTTCCCGCTATACGCCGCATGTATATGATTTTATCTGGTGCAGTGATTTTGCCAAAGCGCGCAACTATGCGTTTTCAAAAGGGACGATGGATTATTTGATGTGGCTGGATGCCGATGATGTGCTGAAAGAAGCAGATCGACAGGAACTGCTTGCCCTCAAAGAAACATTAAATGATGATGTGGATATGGTGATGATGCCATATGTCGCCGCAGTACATGAAGATGGCTCGATTGCTTTTTCTTATGAGCGGGAGCGCTTGTTTCGCAGAGATCGCCATGATCAATGGCAGGGAGCGGTACATGAAGTGATCGTGCCTGCCGGTAAGATCTTGCACAGTCGTGTGCATATTTGGCATCAAAGCATTAAAAAAACAAAGACCAGACGAAATTTGGATATTTACGAAGCAATCAGAAAGACTCGTTCCCTAGATGCCAGAGAACAGTTTTACTATGCCCGGGAATTACAAGAATGCGGGGAATCAAGGGCTGCTGTACAGGCGTTCATCACTTTTTTACAGCGTGGTGACGGCTGGGCGGAAAACTGTATTGATGCGTGCAGGCATTTGGCTTATTTAGAACCGGAAGAGGCATTAAACTGGCTATTCCATAGTTTTATCTATGGGGAACCGCATGCTGAGGTCTTATGTGAGATCGGCAGTTGTCTGTTTCAAATGCGCCGTTATCAGGAAGCGATCTATTGGTATCGACAGGCACTGTATGCCAAAAGAGTGAAGGGTGCGTTTATTGTGGAAGATGCGTACGGCTTTTTGCCATCACTTGGCTTATGTGTTTGTTATGATCAGCTGCATCAGCAGAAAAGAGCGTATCATTGGCATTTGCGAAGCAAACACTATCATCCTGAACACCCCTCGGTTCTGCATAATGAAGCTTATTTTCAACAGATCTTAGGCAGTTTGCATGCGAAACAGGGGAAAACTATGATAAAATAGCGGCAATCAATGGGAGGCAAGAAGATGCAGGAACAAGTATTGTATTACAGCGGTGTATTGGATCAAAAAACGAGTGAAGCGATCCTTGCGGCGCTTGAAGCATGTCAGATTGCTTATACGGTTTTAGAAGACAGCGATCTGGATCAGTCGATTCAGTCATTATTGAACACTAAGAAGCAAGCGGTCATCGTTAATCGGCGGCATCAGGAAGCCTGCATGCTGTTTCGTGAGGGAAAAGAGCAGACTTTTGTAAAACTGCGCCGCGCCTTTGCGCAAAGGCAGATCATCTATTCCGGATCAAAGGCAGTTGTAACAAAGCATAACCGTACATGGTCTTTTATCAAACTGTTAGAAGAGGTCGAAGAAGAGCATCGCTATTTTCAGCTTTATGAAGCGATCTTAAAACAGTTAAAAGAAAGTGAAGTTTTGCGGGAAGAAGCATATGAGCCGCATACGTATCATAAGCTTCAGCTCGCACGGCTCCATGTATTTCAAACTCTGCAAAAGCAAAGTGATTATTCCGCTTTGCTTAGCGTACAGGCGGAATTACAACAGGCGTTGGCGCAGCTATGTAAAAAATAGCGGGAATTGTTGTAAGTCTTTTTGAAAGAGGCTATAATGGTAAAATAGAAAGGAAGGAAAGAAGCAATTATGGAAAGAGTGTTAGCATGGAATACATATGATGAAGCGAAAAAACAGGAAGTGTTTGCTTTTAGTGAGGACTATAAGCGCTTTATCTCTGTTTGTAAAACAGAACGGGAATGTGTAGCGGAAACGATCCGTATGGCAGAAGCGAAAGGGTATCGCAATTTAGATACGCTTGTGGCATCTAATACGCCGTTAAAGCCGGGCGATAAAGTATATGCCAACAATATGGGAAAGACGATTGCCTTGTTTGTGATCGGCAGTGAACCGTTGGAAGCGGGCATGAAGATCTTAGGGGCGCATGTGGATTCTCCGCGTCTTGACATCAAACAGAATCCACTGTATGAAGATCATGATCTGGCTTTGCTTGATACACATTACTATGGCGGTGTGAAAAAATACCAGTGGGTAACGCTGCCATTAGCGCTGCATGGCGTTGTGGTGTTAAAGGATGGAACTAAGGTGGAAGTTGTCATTGGAGAAAAAGAGGAAGATCCGGTAGTGGGGGTCAGTGATTTATTGATCCATCTTTCAGCCGATCAGTTGAAGAAAAGCGGCAGTGAAGTAGTAGAAGGCGAAGACCTGAATATCTTGGTCGGGTCTATGCCTTTAGATAAAGAGGGCAGCGATCAGGTCAAAGCGATGGTTTTGGATATTTTGCGGAAAGAGTATGGCTTTGCGGAAGAAGATTTTTTATCAGCGGAATTAGAGGCGGTTCCGGCAGGAAAGGCAAGAGATTATGGCATTGATCGTTCTATGATCATGGGCTATGGACATGATGATCGGGTTTGTGCCTATACTTCGTTAATGGCGATGCTGGAAGTGGAAACCTGTGATAAGACATGTGTGTGTCTGTTAGTGGATAAAGAGGAAGTCGGCAGCATCGGCGCCACCGGCATGCAGAGCAAGTTTTTTGAAAACAGTGTTGCGGAAGTGATGAACCTTTGCGGCAATTACAGTGAACTGGGCGTACGGCGCGCCTTAAAGAATTCTAAGATGCTTTCCAGTGATGTGAGCGCTGCCTATGATCCTAACTATGCCAGTGTCAATGAAATGAAGAATACGGCATTTTTCGGAAAAGGCATCGTTTTCAATAAATATACCGGTTCGAGAGGAAAAGGCGGCTGTAATGACGCCAATGCGGAATTTATCGCGGAACTGCGTCAGATCATGGAAAAGGAAGGCGTTGTATTCCAGACGGCTGAGCTTGGAAAAGTAGACCAGGGCGGCGGTGGAACGATCGCTTACATTCTGGCACAGTACAATATGGAAGTGATCGACTGCGGAGTAGCGGTACAAAATATGCACGCGCCTTGGGAAGTTGTTTCCAAAGCTGATGTTTATGAAACGAAACAAGGATATGTGGCATTCTTAAAACATGCGTAAGAGGAAAAGCGCTGATCGCAAACGGTCAGGCTTTTTCTTTCTTTTTGTAATCGTGATCTTTAAGCACGTGGTACGATCAAAATGCAAGCAGGAGTGATGATAAGCCCGCTATGCGCTGCGCCAATAAAATAGGGGGCGATCTTTCTTTGTATCGGAAGATAGATTGTGCTACAATCATAGTAACAGAAAAAAAGGAAGTGGGCAGAATGCGAAAAATCAAAATACAGGAAATCGATGGTTTTTTGATCGGGCAGGAACAAAATGAGGAGGCCGGAACCGGATGTACGGCGATCATTTGTGAAAAAGGCGCGGTAGCCGGTGTCGATGTGCGCGGCGGTGCGCCGGCAACGCGGGAAACAGACTTATTAAATCCATGCAATACGGTGGAACAGATTCACTGTGTGATGTTAAGCGGCGGCAGTGCGTTTGGCTTAGATGCGGCAAGCGGTGCCATGCGCTATTTAGAAGAAAAAGGCATTGGCTTTGATATGGGAACCGTTAAAGTGCCGATCGTCTGCGGTGCGTCATTATTTGATCTGCATATCGGAGATCCGCATATCAGACCGAATCAGGAAATGGGTTATGCGGCCTGTACCAAAACAGATCAGCTGTTTCAGGAAGGGAATTACGGCGCCGGATGCGGCTGTTCTATCGGCAAAACGCTGGGACCTGCTCATGCGATGAAAAGCGGGGTCGGCGCTTATGCCATGCAGTTTGGCGATGTGCAGATCGGTGCAGTAGTAGCGGTCAATGCCTGCGGTGATATTTATGACTATGAAAATCATGAAATCATCGGTGCAGCACAAAAGGAAGGTGTTTTCTATCCGGCTGAACAGTTATTGATGCAGAAGATGGAAATGCCTATGGGCAATACGACGATCGGCTGTGTGATGACCAATGCCAAGCTTACCAAAGCACAGGCGAATAAACTAGCCGCAATGGCACATGACGGCTATGCACATGCGATCACCCCGACACATACGATGTCTGATGGAGATACGATCTTTGCAGTGGCAAGCGGAACGGCATCATGTGATTTCAATCTGCTTGGAGCACTTGCGGTAAAATGTGTGGAACAAGCAGTTATAAACGGCTTCAAACAGGCGAAAAGCGCCTATGGACTGCCTGCTTATCAAAAGAAATAAAATACAAAATCAGGGAAGAACAGCGGATGGGAAGATCGGCTGTTCTTTTTAGGAGAAAATAGCGGAAGAAGGGAATCAAAATACCTTTCCTTACAGTCATTGCATACGTGAAATTTAAGAAAATAAAGATTGAAAACAACAATAATGTTTGTTATAATGGTATGGCAGTAAAAGAAAGGTCCACGTAGCTCAGTTGGATAGAGCATGCGCCTTCTAAGCGCACGGTCGGGGGTTCGAATCCCTCCGTGGACGCCATTGAGAAAGAAAGCCACAGCAGTGGTTTTTTGTTTTATATCACTTTTTTCACTAAGTGAGATCAGAAGCGAAGTGCTTCTATAAATACGGATAAGCTATGTCATGGTTTGTTTCATTTTATTGCCGATGCATGCAGATGCAAGCTGCTTCTCTTAAATACCACTTCCTCATGTCTTTCACGATCACAGGATAAACAGATCTGATTATTTCTTGGGAAATAATCAGGAAGTAATCAGTTGCAGATTGGTAGGAAACGACAAGATCATCTAAATAACAAGCATGCGATGCTATATTGCTTTTTCAATGCTTTATTGATCTAGTAAAAATATTTCCCGTATTCTCTGATTCATCTCTGAAAAATTGATAATGTTTTCACAAATTTTCTAAAATACATTGAAAAAGCATATTGTTTTTCGTTATAATATAGCAGGATGAGGTGATATTTATGAGTATGAGAGGAATTTATAATTCAGTAACCGACATCAGAAGAAAAGTGTTTACTGAAATTGCCAGACTGGCATATGAAGGCGGCGATTATGCAGAGAAGATCGAGCGTTTGCCTTACAAGATCCTGCCGGGTGAAAGAGCGACTTATCGTGATTCCATCTTTTTGGAACGTGCGATCATCGGGGAACGTCTGCGTTTGGGAATCGGGCTGCCTTTGCGCAAAATGGATGAGCATTCGTTGTTGAGCGACGGTATTGAAGAAAGTGCGATCGCTGAAAAATATTATGACGATCCGCTGATCAATATCATTAAGTTTGCCTGCAATGCCTGCCCTGAAAAACAGGTTGTTGTAACGAGCACTTGTCAAGGCTGCTTAGCACATCCATGTAAAGAAGTATGTCCAAAAGATGCCATCAGCATCATTAACGGAAAATCGGTGATCGATCAGGAAAAATGTATCAAATGTGGCAGATGCGTGGATGTTTGTCCATATCATGCCATCAATAAATTAGAGCGTCCTTGCGCCGCAAGCTGTGGCATGGATGCAATTCGTTCCGATGAATTCGGGCGTGCTGAGATCGATTATGATAAGTGTGTTTCCTGTGGTATGTGTCTGGTAAACTGTCCGTTTGGGGCAATCGTTGATAAGGGGCAGATCTTCCAGATCATCCATGCGATGAAAACCGGAAAAGAAGTAATTGCGGCGATCGCACCGGCATTCGTCGGACAGTTCGGCCCTACGGTAACGCCTGAAAAAGTAAAAGGGGCATTGAAAGAATTAGGGTTTGCGGATGTTGTGGAAGTTGCGATCGGTGCCGATCTTTGTACGGTGGAAGAAGCCGAGGACTTCTTGAAGAAAGTACCGGCAGAGCAGCCGTTCATGGCTACCAGCTGCTGTCCGGCTTGGTCGGTAATGGCGAAAAAGCTGTTCCCTGATTTCAAACCGTACATTTCAATGGCAATGACACCGATGGTATTGACCGGTCGTCTGATCAAGAAGCAGAAGCCGGATGCAAAAGTTGTATTCATCGGACCTTGCGCCGCTAAGAAGCTGGAAGCCAGCCGTAAGAGCGTACGCAGCGATGTTGATTTCGTATTGACATTTGAAGAAGTAATGGGCATGTTTGAAGCCAAAGGCATTTCATTGGAGCAGGCAACGGCTGATGAACCGTTTACAGAAGGAAGCAGCCATGGACGTGGATTTGCGGTAAGCGGCGGCGTTGCCAATGCGGTAAAACAGTGCATTCAGAAAAAACATCCGGATATGGAAGTATTGATCGATTCAGCAGAAGGCTTGAAAAATTGCCGTACGATGCTGATGATGGCTAAGGCCGGAAAACGCAATGGCTATCTGTTGGAGGGAATGGCATGTCCGGGCGGCTGTGTTGCCGGTGCCGGTACGTTGCAGCCGGTTATGAAATCAACGGCATTGGTTAAGAAGTACACAGCAGATGCGGAAAAGAAAATGGCATTTGAAAGTGAATATCTTGACAATTTAGAGTTGATTACCAAAGATTAAAACAGAGATAAAATCAGAAACTATGTCGCAGGAAAGGCGTTCGATCCTTTGCTTTGCGGCATAGTTTTTATTAGTATTGTCATAGCAGATACATACGATAAGTGTGTTTGTTATCAAATAAATAGAGATAATCGTTAGCGGTTACAGTAAATGTAGATAAATATGGGAAAATATGGTATAGTGTAAACAAGCAAAGATAGCGTCTGT
>OLQA01000358.1_pt1 | contig 43627 bp, 46 predicted proteins | sample 1673151 | NCBI WGS metagenome assembly OLQA01 (sample SAMEA3136760, study PRJEB25190) | human gut metagenome | biome: human gut; feature: human-associated habitat; material: faeces | place: Austria | collected 2013
TTTCCCGTTTCTTAGGTTATCCGACCGGAGAATATCTGAAACCGGAAAGCTGGCGTTGCTCTATGATATGGTCCGCCACGATGGGGCTTCCACTCTCCTTGGAAGGTATCGGTGCTGTTCTGGGACTTGAAAAGCAAAAACTCTCAGAAGGTAAAGATCTCATCAAATACTTCTGCCAGCCTTGTGCTCCTACCAAAGCCAATGGTCAACGCACAAGAAACCGCCCTTTCCACGCTCCGGACAAGTGGGCCCTGTTCAAGAAATATAACATCCGTGATGTAGAAACGGAAATGGGCATCCAGCAGAGACTCGCAAAGTTCCCGGTTCCAGCTCAGGTTTGGGAGGAATATCATCTCGACCAAGAAATCAATGATCGTGGCGTCCGCTTGGATATGGATCTTGTCGCTGCTGCCATCGAGATGGATACTCGCTCACGAAAAGAACTGACAGATACTATGAAAACAATCACGGAACTTGAAAATCCGAACTCCGTCCAGCAGATGAAGGCATGGCTTTCCGATAATGGACTGAAAACAGATACTCTTGGTAAGAAAGCTGTCACAGATCTCTTAAAGACCGCTCCACCAAAGCTTGCACAAGTTCTTACCTTAAGGCAACAGCTAGCCAAATCTTCCATCCGCAAATATCAGGCAATGGAAAAGACCGTTTGTGCCGATGGTCGTGCCCGTGGCATGTTCCAGTTTTATGGAGCCAACCGTACTGGAAGATTTTCCGGTCGTAATATTCAGCTGCAAAATCTCCCGCAAAACCATCTACCGGATCTGGCCGAAGCTCGTGGACTGGTCCGCTGCGGTGACTTTGCTGCCGTGGAACTGCTCTACGAAGACGTACCGGACACCCTCTCCCAGCTGATCCGCACGGCCTTCATTCCCAGAGATGGCGCTCAGTTCCTTGTAGCTGACTTTTCTGCGATTGAGGCACGTGTCATCGCTTGGTATGCAGACGAAAGCTGGCGACAGAAGGTTTTTGAACAAGGTGGCGACATCTACTGCGCTTCTGCCAGTCAGATGTTTAAGGTCCCGGTCGAGAAGCATGGTATCAACGGCCACCTGCGACAAAAAGGTAAAATCGCTGAACTGGCCCTCGGCTACGGCGGCAGCGTCGGCGCACTCAAGGCAATGGGCGCTATTGAGATGGGCCTGACCGAAGATGAGCTTCCTTCGCTGGTGGATGCATGGCGACAGGCAAACCCGAAAATTGTCGAATTTTGGTGGGCCGTAGACCGTGCAGTTATGGAGGCTGTGAAATACAAGCATACAACCAGCCTTTACGGACTTACCTTCTCCTGCAGAAGCGGCATGCTCTTTATCACGCTTCCCTCCGGCAGAAAGCTGGCCTATGTAAAACCCAAGGTCGGGATTAACAAATTCGGCGGCGAGTGTATCACCTATGAAGGCGTCGGTGCCACTAAGAAATGGGAGCGCCTTGATTCTTATGGACCAAAGTTCGTGGAAAACATTGTACAGGCTACTGCCAGAGACATCCTCTGCTACGCCATGCAGACCCTGCGCTGCTGCTCCATCGTCATGCACATTCACGATGAAGTTGTGATCGAGGCAGATCCACGCATGTCATTGGAAGCGGTCTGTGAACAAATGGGCCGCACTCCTCCTTGGGCCAAAGGTCTACTACTTCGTGCTGACGGGTACACAACAGATTTTTATAAAAAAGATTAAAAATTCTCCGCTCAAATCGGGCGTTCATCTCCAGTGGAAAGTTAGAGGTGGACGCCCTTTTTCTATGCCCACCGGAAAGGAGGATTCGTGTTTTGAGTATCAGCAAGTTTAACAGCGAGGGATATTTTGACCCGACCGCACACGGCGCACTCTCTGCCATCGAAAAAGAGGAACGCTCACTTCGTGCTTTCAGGCCCATCGTTTATATCTGCTCTCCCTATGCCGGAGATATTGACGCAAATGTGGATGCCGCCAGACGATACAGCCGCTTCGCCGTAGAACAGGGATATATCCCCATTGCACCGCACCTGTTATTTCCGCAGTTTCTGAATGATGCGGACCCGAAGGAACGCCAGCTTGGTCTGTTCTTCGGAAATGCCCTGATGAGCAAATGCTCGGAGGTCTGGGTATTCGGCAGTCGCATCTCAGCGGGCATGGAGGCAGAAATCGAAAGAGCCAAGTGGATGAACTACCGCTTACGCTATTTCACCGAAAATTTGAAGGAGGCTTAACCCTATGTATGAAGTAATCGAAAAAAGAAAAATTCTGCCGGATGGCACTGAGATTTCCACCTATACCCGTGACGTGATCAGCGCCAACATTCTGGAGGTCGAGGCTGGCACTACAGGTTATATGGGCGGCGACAGCGGCCACGGTGGACGCACCTATTTCCGTATTCAGGACAGCGCCAGCACCGATATGGAAATCCGCACCTTTGTAGATAAACATGGCTGCAATGGTTTTGAAGTGTTCCTCGGCGGCGACTGTGAGCTGGAAACCACCATCCGTGCATTGAAATTCATCACCAAGGTGCTGGAGGACGAGTCCAAGGAGGTGTACGACTAATGTTTACCATCTATTCTGCTGATGTCATCGGCAATCCCGGCAACTGCTCCTATCCGCACAAGCATGTGATTTTGGATGAGGCCAGCCTGAAGGCTGCAATCTGCCACGACTATGTCTGTGCCGAATATCGCAACAGCTATCGCAACGGTGACAACTTCATCGGCAGCGACTGTCTGCCGGTGGACTGCGATAATGACCATTCTGAAAATCCTGCTGACTGGATGACACCGGAAGATGTGATGCAGGCTTTTCCGGGAGTTACCTTCGCTATCCATTTCAGCCGTTTCCATAACCGTGAGAAAAACGGCAAAGCGGCCAGACCTAAATTCCATGTGCTGTTCCCGATTGAACACTGCACCGACGCTTCGCTGTATAGCGACATGAAGAAGCTGGTCAACTCCATCTTTCCATATTTTGATACACAGGCGCTGGATGCGGCACGTTTCTTCTTCGGCACTGCTGCCGCTGAGGTGGCGCTTTATCCCGGACGCATGAATCTGACGGAGTTTCTGAATGAGGACCTGTTTGATGAATATATGCCGCAGGGAGACTTCGACCATTCCGTTATCCCGGAAGGAAGCCGTAACGCTACCATGAGCCGCTTCGCTGGTCGTGTCATCAAGAAATACGGCGACACCGAAAAGGCATACCAGACCTTCTTAGAGGAAGCCGCTAAATGTGTGCCGCCTCTGGATAACACCGAGCTTTCCACCATCTGGCATTCTGCCCAGCGTTTTTATACGAAGCTCTCCCAACAGGACGGTTATGTGGCACCGGATGTTTACAATGACCCTTCCTGTTATAAGCCGGAGGACTACTCCGATGTTGGACAGGCCGAGGTGCTGGGAAAATACTTCTCCAGCGAACTGCGCTATTCTCCCGCCACACACTTTATCCGCTACTCCAACCACTACTGGCAAGAGTCCGAGCCGGGAGCGCAGGCCGTTGCCCATGAACTGACCCGTCGCCAGCTGAAAGAAGCTGGGAATGACCTTGTGGAGGCACTCACCAAAATGAAGAACAGCGGCGCTCAGACCATCCTTGACAGTACCTCCAAATCCAAGGCCGAACAGCTGATGAACGACCAGCAGCTGGAAGCCTATCAGGATTTTCTGGCTGCAAAGGCATATCAGGCTTTTGCCATCAAGCGCCGTGATTCCAAGAACATCACCTCCACGCTCAAGGAGTCCCATCCTATTTTGGAAATCTCTCCGAGGGATTTGGACGCCGATCCCTTTGCGCTGTGTACGCCTGAAGCAACCTACGACCTGCGTAAAGGCATGGCCGGTGCAAGGGAACATTCGCCGGAAGACTTCATTACCAAAATCACCTCGGTATCTCCGAGCCAGAAAGGTCAGCAGATTTGGCTGGACTGCCTCGACCTGATTTTCCAAGGTGATCAGTCCTTGATTGAATATGTGCAGATGATCTGCGGTCTGGCTGCTATCGGCAAGGTTTATGTGGAAGCGCTGATTATTGCCTATGGTGATGGCCGTAATGGTAAGTCCACCTTTTGGAATGCAGTCTCTCGTGTGCTGGGCCTTTACAGCGGCAACATCTCTGCAGATACGCTGACCGTTGGCTGTCGCAGAAACATCAAACCGGAAATGGCCGAGGTCAAAGGCAAGCGTCTGCTCATCGCAGCAGAAATGCAGGAAGGCTCCCGCCTGAACGACTCCACCGTCAAGCAGCTCTGCTCCACCGATGATGTGTTTGCGGAGAAAAAGTATAAGGACCCGTTCTCCTTCAAGCCTTGCCACACACTGGTGCTGTACACCAACCATCTGCCTCGTGTCAGCGCATCCGATGATGGTATCTGGCGTCGCCTTATCGTTATCCCGTTCAATGCCAAGATTACCGGCAAGAGCGACATCAAGAATTACGGCGAGTACCTGTTTGACAATGCCGGTGAAAGCATTCTGGCGTGGGTCATCGAAGGTGCCAAGAAGGTTATTGAACTGGACTACCAGATTCCGGTGCCGGAATGCGTCCAGAAGGCCATCGATGAATATCGCAGCCAGAACGACTGGTTTGGTCACTTCCTTGCCGACAAGTGCGAAGTGGATGATTCCTATAAGGAAAGCTCCTCGGCGCTGTATCAGGCATACCGCAACTACTCTCTGGACTGCAACGAGTATATCCGCAGCACAGCAGACTTCTACTTTGCGCTGGAGAAGGCTGGCTTTGAGCGAATCAAGGTACACAACAAGCGCTATTTTAAGGGCCTGCGCCTGAGAGCAGAAAACGATGCTGAAGAAGATTTTCTGAACTGACAATACCGTAGGGGTAACCTCCATTAAGGTCATATACAAAAATTCTCTTAGGACTAAAAAATCTGTTCTATAAAAAGTTCAGTAAATGACATAAAGGGAGGTTACCCACTCTACGGAAATTAACGCTGATGGAGGTAGCGATGTTAGAAAAAACAATAGAACGCAAGTTAACCGTGGCGGTCAAAAAGGCTGGAGGCATCGCTGTAAAGTTCGTGTCTCCGAGTTTCGACGGAATGCCCGACCGCCTTGTATTACTACCTGATGGCCTTATCGCTTTTGTGGAACTGAAGGCTCCCGGAAAGCGCCCACGCCCATTGCAGGAAGCACGACACAGGCTGCTTCGCTCCTTGGGATTCAAGGTCTATGTAATAGATAAACCAGAACAGATTGGAGGGATGCTGGATGAACTTCAAGCCGCACGATTACCAGAGCTACGCAATTGAATATATCGAAAACCATCCTGTATCCGCAGTTCTCCTCGATATGGGTCTTGGCAAAACGGTCATCTCCCTGACTGCCATCGCAGATCTGCTATTTGACAGCTTTCTGGCCCATCGTGTTCTGGTGGTCGCTCCGCTTCGTGTGGCCCGTGATACTTGGCCTGCGGAGCTGAAGAAATGGTCTCACTTAAAGCACCTGACCTTCGCTGTTGCTGTGGGGACACCGGCAGAACGAAAAGCTGCAGTGCTGGCTGGTGCCGACATCACCATTATTAACCGTGAAAATGTGCAGTGGCTGATTGAGGACAGCGGCCTTGTCTTTGACTTCGATACCGTGGTCATTGACGAGCTGTCCTCTTTCAAAAATCACCAGTCAAAACGTTTCAAGGCATTACTGAAGGTCAGACCGAGAATCAAGCGTATCATCGGTCTCACCGGTACGCCAAGCTCCAACGGCCTCATGGATTTGTGGGCTGAGTTCCGACTGCTGGATATGGGCCAGCGCCTTGGCAGATTTATCACGCAGTATCGAAACAACTACTTCATGCCGGATAAGCGCAACGGGCAAATCATCTACTCCTACAAGCCGCTGCCGTATGCAGAGGACGCCATCTATAAGCAGATTTCGGATATTACGATTTCCATGAAAAGTACCGACTACCTGCAGATGCCGGAGCTGATCTCCTCACAATACGAAGTTCAGCTTTCCGAAGATGAGAAAACCCGCTACGAGCAGCTGAAAGCAGAACTTGTCCTGCACCTGTCTGATGAAGAAATCACTGCTGCCAATGCAGCATCCCTGACCGGAAAACTGGTGCAGCTGGCCAACGGTGCCATTTATACCGACACCGGGGATGTTGTGGAGTTCCACGACCGCAAGCTGGATGCCTTGGAAGATTTGATTGAAGCAGCAAATGAAAAGCCGGTGCTGGTGGCCTACTGGTTTAAACACGACCTGCAGCGTATCAAAAAGCGCTTTGCTGTCCGGGAATTGAAATCCAGCAAGGATATCGAGGACTGGAACAACGGTAAAATTCCGGTGGCAGTCATCCATCCCGCTTCTGCCGGTCACGGACTCAATCTTCAGGCCGGTGGCTCCACTCTCATCTGGTTTGGGCTGACATGGTCCTTGGAATTATACCAGCAGACCAACGCCCGACTCTGGAGACAGGGCCAGACCGACCGAACTGTTGTGATCCAGCACATCATCACAAAAGGCACCATCGATGAGCGCATCTTAAAGGCTCTCTCCCTGAAGGAGCTAACCCAGAACGCTTTAATTGATGCCGTAAAAGCCAATCTATGAAAATCAGCGACAATCTACGACAAAAATCGACAATCCGAGGATATCAAATTTCGGAGGTGCGATATGAACGCAAAAGAATATTTAATGCAAGCCAAGTTTCTGGATATGCGTATCAATTCCAAGATTCAGCAGGTTGAGGCTCTGAATGACCTTGCTACCAGCGCCAGTTCGGTGCTGACGGGTATGCCTCGTAATCCCAACAAGGCCACATCCAAGATGGCCGATGCTGTTTGTAAGATTGTAGACCTGCAGGCTGAAATCAACCGTGATATTGACGAGCTGGTGGATTTGAAGAAGGCAATCTCCTCCACCATCAAAGCAGTACCGAGTCCTGAATTGCAGACCCTGCTGGAGAAGCGTTATCTGTGCTTTCAGTCTTGGGAAATCATCGCCGTGGATATGGGCTACAGCATGCACCACTTGTACAAGCTCCATAATCAGGCCCTTGATATTTGCGACAGTATCCTGAAACGTGATACCTAAAGACATAGAATGATACCCGCTTCTTATGATATTATTATAATAGCGAAAAGCGAAAATCAGGAACGAGCCTTGTGGGAGCAATCCCGCAGGGCTTTTTCTATGCCCTGAAGGAGGTGAAACGATGCCGAAGAAACCAAAGCGACCATGTTCCTATCCCGGCTGTCCCAAGCTAACAGACGGTAGGTTTTGTGAGGAGCATGAAAAGCTGGAAAACAAACGCTACGAGAAATATGACCGTGACCCTGCGGTGCGTCGTCGTTATGGCCGTGCTTGGAAGCGTATCCGTGACAGCTATGTGCAGCAACATCCTTTGTGCGAGCTGTGTCAAGAGAAAGGTCTGCTTGTTCCTACGGAAGAGGTCCACCACAAGGTCCCTCTGTCGGAAGGCGGCACACATGCAAGAGATAATCTGATCGCTCTTTGCAAACCGTGCCATGCCAAAATCCATGCAGAACGTGGTGATCGCTGGCACAACCACAGCCGGTAGGGGCGGGTCAAATCTCTACGACCTTTATGCCGTGCAACGGGCGTGGGGTCTCACGCACAAAATCGCAGTTTCAAACGGGGTATATAAGACCCTGCCAAAGGAGGTGTATGCAAATGGCTAAGGACGGTACCAACCGAGGCGGCGCTCGTGTTGGCGCAGGAGCCAAAAAGAAACCCTTAGCTGAGAAAATCGCTGAAGGCAATCCGGGCAAACGAGCATTGACTGTCATTGACTTTGATAATCAGTCGGTCGATTTAGAAGGTCAAGCGATGCCCAAACCATCCAAGCTACTGTCTGCCAAACAGAAGGATGGCAAAAAGCTGGTCGCAGCGGATATTTACAAAAAGACATGGGACTGGCTGCACGAGCGTGGCTGTGCTGCTCTCGTATCTCCCCAGCTTCTGGAACGCTACGCCATGAGCGTGGCCCGCTGGATTCAGTGTGAAGAAGCAATTACAGAGTTCGGCTTTCTGGCAAAGCATCCGACTACCGGCAATGCAATCCAGTCGCCCTATGTGGCGATGAGCCAGAACTTCATGAGCCAGACCAACAGGCTCTGGATGGAAATCTACCAAATCGTAAAAGAAAATTGTGCCACGGAATACGGCGGTGCTACTCCACAGGACGATGTCATGGAGCGCCTTCTGATGGCAAGGAAAGGACTTTAATTATGAACATTTCTTATAAAACAGCCGAGGGTGTCTGCGCTGGACACCCGGACAAACTTTGTGACCTGATCGCCGACGCCATTCTGGACGAGTGCCTGAAGAAAGACCGCTACTCCCGTGTGGCCTGCGAGGTCATGGCGACAAAAGGAAAAATCTTTGTGTGCGGTGAAATCACCTGCTCCAAGAAAATCGATATCCGCATGGTGGTCCGTCAGACTCTTGCCAAGGTCGGATACAATCCTTTGAAGTTTATCGTTTTCGTATATGTGCATCGCCAGAGCGCTGACATCGCCGGTGGCGTAAACAGAGCGCTGGAAACCCGTGATGTGGATACCGACGATATCTTCGCTTCCGTTGGTGCCGGTGACCAAGGCACTGTTTATGGTTATGCCACCAACGAGACATGGGCCAAGATGCCTACTCCCGTTATCTTTGTCAACGACCTGTGCAAGCGTCTGGACGAAGCAAGAAAAGACGGAACTATCCGTGATGTCGGTCCTGACGGTAAAGCGCAGGTAACCATTGAATATCACGATGACAAACCTGTCAGCGTAAAGAACATCATCGTTTCCGTGCAACATAAAGACACTAAGGATTTGGGTGAACTTCGTCGTGAAATCATCACCGAAATCATCTATCCTTTGCTCAGTCGCTACCACTTCCCAAAGGAAACGGAAATCCTCATCAATCCTTCCGGGCGCTTTGTGGAAGGTGGCCCTGCTGCCGATACCGGCCTCACCGGTCGTAAGCTGATGGTGGATACCTACGGTGGTCTTGCTGCCCACGGCGGCGGTGCCTTCTCCGGTAAAGACGCTACCAAGGTCGACCGCTCCGGCGCTTACATGGCCAGAGTCGTTGCCCGTAATATCGTAGGCGCATGGCTGGCAGACAGATGTCAGGTGGCCATCTCCTATGCCATTGGCAAGGCCGAGCCTACTGCCGTTGAGATTGAGACCTTCGGCACTGAAAAGGTCGATGTGGAGATTATCCGCAAAGCTGTGATGGAGGTTTTCGACCTGCGTCCCGCTGCAATCATTTCTCTGTTGCACCTGCGCAGTCCCTACTTCTCCGAGACCACTGCCTACGGCCACTTCAATGGTTATAAAGGCACTTGGGAGAATGTAGACAAGACCAAGGAACTGGAAAAGGTGGTGAGAAAATATGCTGATTGAGAAGAAAAACACAGCCAACCTTCTGCCTGCCGACTATAATCCTCGTAAGGATTTAAAACCCGGCGACAAGGAATATGAAAAACTGAAACGCTCCATCGAGCAGTTCGGTTACGTGGAGCCGGTCATCTGGAACAAGACCACTGGCCGTGTTGTTGGTGGTCACCAGCGTTTGAAGGTCCTTATTGATATGGGCATGAACGAAGTGGACTGCGTGGTCGTGGAGCTTTCCGAAGAAAAGGAAAAAGCGCTGAATGTGGCACTCAATAAAATCAGCGGTGAATGGGATAACGATAAGTTGGCTCTGCTCATCGCTGACCTGCAAGGCACCGACTTTGACGTTTCGCTCACCGGCTTTGAGCCTGCGGAGCTGGAGGCCTTGTTCCGTGAAGATACCAAGAAAGGCGTACACGATGATGATTTTGATGTAGAATCCGAGCTTCAGAAACCAACCTTCTCCAAGGCTGGTGACCTGTGGCAGCTGGGCGAACACCGTCTGGTCTGCGGTGACTCCACTAAGGCTGAAACCTATGACCTTCTGATGAATGGCAAGGTGGCCAACCTCGTGGTGACGGACCCTCCGTACAACGTGAACTACGAAGGCAGCGCCGGTAAAATCAAAAACGACAATATGGAAAATAGCGCCTTCTACCAGTTCTTGCTGGATGCCTACACGCAGATGCACTCTGCTATGGCCGAGGACGCTTCCATCTATGTTTTCCACGCCGATACCGAAGGACTGAATTTCCGCAGGGCGTTTGCCAATGCGGGATTTTATTTATCCGGCACCTGCATCTGGAAGAAGCAATCTCTGGTGCTGGGCCGCAGCCCTTACCAATGGCAGCACGAGCCTGTGCTGTTCGGCTGGAAGAAAGCCGGAAAGCATCAGTGGTACACTGGCCGCAAGGAAACCACCATCTGGGAATTTGATAAGCCCAAGAAGAACGGTGACCATCCGACCATGAAGCCTATCCCGCTTCTGGCGTATCCTATCATGAACTCCAGTATGGCAAACTCGCTGGTGCTTGACCCGTTTGGCGGCAGTGGCTCAACGCTGATTGCCTGCCAGCAGACCAACCGCATCTGTTATACCATTGAGCTGGACGAAAAATTCTGTGATGTCATCGTCAAGCGTTACATTGAACAGGTCGGCTCCGCTGCAGGTGTCACTGTGGTACGTGATGGCTTGACCTACAACTATGAGGAAATCGCCTCGGCATAATTAGTAATCTACACAAGCTCTGAAGGCATAGAATTGGTACATTTATATCTCAAATATGACTTGCTATTTTGTGCCTTTAGAGTGATATATGTAGTACCAGAATTAAAGGAGGATTTCCACATGAACATTACTTTGAACGCAACCGACCGCAAGCCTCTGGTCAAAGCCATCAGTGAGCTGACCGGCGAAAAGGCAGTCTACCTGAAGACGCCTACCTACGCTTACAAAATTGGCGACTACACCGTTACCAGAGAAGGTAACCTTGATGTGCCGGATGGTTTGGACGCAGAAACCCTGCAGCAACTGAAAGAGGTCATTGAGAGCGCAGGCTTCCAGCTGGACAATATCGAGGTCCCGGAAGCAACCGCCGAGGATTCCTCGGAAGATGAAATCACCGGCATCTGCATTTCCATGCCTCGTAGCCTTTTCACAGACGCCAACTTGGAAAACCTAAAAAACATCATCGCTGCCAAGCGCAGCCTGATTTGCAAGGCGCTGGGTACGGACGACCTGCCGCTTGAGATTACCGACACAAAGGTTTCCTTTCCTTGGTTTCCCGGCCAGCCGGATGCGGACAGCGTGAAGGCCTACGATACCTTCGTCTGCAAGCTCTGCGAAATGGCCCGAAACATGAAGCGCTCCAACGCAACGGAGAAGCCGGTGGACAATGATAAGTACGCCTTCCGCTGCTTCCTCCTGCGCCTTGGCTTCATCGGTGCAGAATACAAAACAGAACGCAAGATTCTCCTGAAGAATCTGACCGGATCTTCCGCTTTCAAAAGCGGTGCCAGGAAGGAGGTGGCCAGCGATGAAGTTTCCGAATAAAGCAGTAGCCGAACACATCCGCAGCCAGTATCCTGCCGGTACCCGTGTGGAGCTGGTTCAGATGGACGATGCGCAAGCCCCTCCGGTGGGTACGCTTGGTACCGTTTGGGGCGTGGATGATACCGGCTCCATCATGGTGCATTGGGATAACGGCTCCGGCCTGAATGTGGTCTACGGTGTTGATGTTTGTCGAAAGGTGGTAAAAGACCATGAACGATAACATTCTTAATGATCTCTTTTACGGCAAAATCGATCCTTGGGAAGAACATCCCACTAATATAGAAGAATTTCGTCAGCTGAATCAAAAGATGGGTCAGCTTAGCGATGTTCTTGAGTCCAGATTGGATGATGATACAAAAGAACTTCTCGGCCAGTACATCTCCATCCGTGCCGACATGGAAATGCTTCTCTCCAGCGAGAGTTTTAAGAACGGATTTCGACTTGGAATGAAACTCCTAATAGCTGTACTCAGCAAGCCATAGTATACACAAAAAACACCGGCAAACATCGTGCAGTATTCTACAATTTATATCGCAGAAATGACTTGCTATTATGTGCTTTTAGAGCGAATATGTGTACTACCGAAAGGGAAAACACATTTAACGGAGGAACAACACCATGAAGAAAATTGAACTTTTTGAAAGAGCCATCGCAGAGCAGGCCGGAAGCCTGAAGGATTACGGAATCAACGGCACCATGTTCTGGGCCTACCGCAAGAGCATCGACGCAGAAAACGACCTGATTGATTTCAACGAGGTCATCTGGGACGAGGACATCGACGCCATCGCTGAGTGCATGATGGAAAACGGCATCACCGAATTTACCATCAGCAGCACCTTCTCCAGCCTCATTCCTACTCTTGCAGCCTTTGACAAGCACGGCTTCAAGATGGCAGGCATCACCGAGGTGAACGCAAACTACACCGACTGGCAGACCAACAAGAGAGCCAGAATCCCGGCGATCCGCATGACTCGCCAGTAAGGAGGAAACGCACATGTGGAAAGAAGGCGCACTTAAGGTCTACGACAGCATTTTTCATTACTGGATGAAGGTTTACGACGGTCCATCGGAGTTCGGCATTAACGGCGGCAAAATCAGCAAGCTGATGTTAAAGCGCAACGGCAGAATCGTGTGCAACTACGACCGAGGCTGGGATGTAAAACCTATGGACCCGGATACAGAGCTTGCCGTAGAGCTTCTGCTTCACAGCAACAATTACTAAAAACCCAATTAAGCAGGGATTGAGCCGGATGGCTCTTTCTCTCGTAGTGCAGCCGACGGGCTGTATTTTTTATGCCCTTTTGAAAGGAGGAAGCGGCAATTGCGAAAACTTGATAGTTATACACCAACGAAGTTTATGGCTGCGGACTCCACCTACAATAAAGATTTGGCGGATTACGCAGTCAATTTTATAGAATGCCTCTGCCACACCAAAGGCACATGGGCCGGTAAACCTTTTGAGCTGATTGACTGGCAGGAGCGCATTATCCGAGACATCTTCGGCACCATCAAACCCAACGGTTATCGACAATTTACGACAGCCTATGTGGAAATTCCTAAGAAGATGGGTAAGTCCGAGCTTGCCGCTGCGGTGGCCCTTCTGCTCACCTGCGGCGACGGTGAGGAACGTGCCGAAGTCTATGGCTGTGCAGCTGACCGCCAGCAGGCAACCATCGTTTTTGACGTGGCTGCTGATATGGTGCGTATGTGTCCTGCGCTGAATCGCCGTGTAAAAATTCTGGCTTCCCAGAAGCGTATTGTTTATACGCCGACCAACAGCTTCTATCAGGTGCTGTCGGCGGAGGCCTACAGTAAGCACGGCTTCAATATCCACGGTGTGGTATTTGATGAGCTGCACACGCAGCCGAACAGAAAACTTTTTGATGTTATGACCAAAGGCTCCGGCGATGCCAGAATGCAGCCTCTGTATTTCCTGATCACCACTGCCGGTACCGACACCAACTCCATCTGCTACGAAACCCACCAGAAAGCAAAGGATATTCTGGAAGGCCGCAAAATTGACCCGACCTTCTATCCGGTCATTTATGGTGCTGACGAAAGCGATGATTGGACAGACCCGGAGGTCTGGAAGAAAGCAAATCCCTCTCTCGGTATTACGGTGGGCATCGACAAGGTGCAGGCCGCTTGCGAATCGGCTCAGCAAAACCCTGCCGAGGAGAACGCTTTCAGGCAGCTCCGACTTAACCAATGGGTCAAGCAGGCTGTCCGCTGGATGCCAATGGACAAATGGGATGCCTGCGCATTCAAAGTAACTGAAGAATCCCTACGAGGCCGTGTATGTTACGGTGGCTTGGACCTTTCCTCCACCACGGACATCACGGCTTTTGTATTGGTGTTCCCGCCACTGGATGAGGATGACAAATATGTGGTCCTCCCATACTTCTGGATACCGGAAGATACTCTGGAACTTCGTGTACGCCGTGACCATGTTCCGTATGATGTCTGGGAGCGACAAGGTTTCCTGCAGACCACCGAAGGCAATGTGGTCCACTACGGCTACATTGAAAAATTCATCGAGCAGCTGGGCGAAAAATATAACATCCGTGAAATCGCCTTTGACCGCTGGGGTGCTGTGCAGATGGTGCAGAACTTGGAAGGCATGGGCTTTACGGTGGTGCCTTTCGGTCAGGGCTTTAAGGATATGTCGCCTCCTACCAAAGAACTGATGAAGCTGACCTTGGAGCAGAAAATCGCTCATGGTGGTCATCCGGTCTTGCGCTGGATGATGGACAACATCTTCATCCGTACTGACCCTGCCGGAAACGTCAAAGCAGACAAAGAAAAATCCACAGAGAAAATCGACGGTGCCGTGGCTACCATTATGGGCCTTGACCGTGCGATCCGCTGTGGTGTGAATACCGGCGCTTCTGTTTATGATGAGCGAGGTATATTATTCATCTGATGCGGGTAACCTTATTTTGAGCGCTATTGTAAGGGAATATTCGCACAACTAATTGACTTTTCCATTAAAATGTGCTATCATTTAAGGGAAAGGACGGTGATTAAGGGAATGAGAACATTCAATTACTCATCTATCAAGGACCAGAAATGGGATTCCGATATTCTCGGATATATCGCTGCCATATATAAGGAAGCGGGAAAACAGGAATTGTACCTGAAGCAACGACCGGATGAACTGGAGAAGCTGGTTGAGATTGCAAAAATTCAAAGTACCGAGGCATCTAATGCCATTGAAGGAATCGTTACCACAAATACTCGTATCAAACAGTTGGTTGAAGAAAAAACCACTCCGAAGAATCGTGATGAACAAGAAATAGCTGGTTATCGTGATGTCCTGAATATCATCCATGAGAGCTTTGATGCCATTCCAATTTCACGGAATTACATCCTGCAGCTCCATAAGATTATGTACAGTCACATGAATAACCCAATGGCCGGACAGACGAAAAATGTCCAGAACTATATCAGCGCAACCTACCCTGATGGACATACAGAAATTCTGTTCACTCCTCTTCCTCCGTATGAAACACCGGAAGCTCTGGACAGAATCTGCGAAGAGTACAACAGAGTGATCGGAAACTTTGAGCTGGAGCCATTGATTGCGATTCCGATCTTCATTCATGATTTTTTGTGCATTCATCCATTCAATGACGGCAATGGCAGAATGAGCCGACTTCTTACCACTCTGCTTCTATACCGCAGTGGATTTTATGTAGGAAAATATATTTCTCTGGAAGCAAAAATCGCAAAGGATAAGGACCTGTATTACGATGCGCTGAATCAGTCACAGCATGGCTGGCATGATGGCACAGAAGATGCTGTTCCTTTCATCAAGTATATCCTCAGCATCATCCTTGCAGCCTATAAGGATTTTGAAGACAGGTTTGCTATTGTAGAAGAAAAGCTTCCAGCCATTGATATGGTCCGTAAAGCAACACAAAACAAAATCGGACGATTCACCAAACAGGATATCCGAGAATTGTGTCCTTCTTTGAGTGTCAGCTCCATTGAGGGCGCATTGAGAAAAATGGTGACCGCCGGTGAACTAAAACGTGAGGGTGCCGGAAAATCGACCTGCTATGTTCGATTAAAGTAATCCCTTACACCAATATCATATCCCTTAAAACGAGCGTTAATTTAAGGGAAAGTGCAACAAACTAAGGTTAAGCATCTATCGGAAACGGTAGGTGCTTTTCTTATACCCATTTTTAGAAGGGAGCGTGATTTCCTATGGGAATTTTATCTGGAATATTTAAGGCCAGAGATAAGCCTACCAATGCTACTGCAGGAAGCGGCTATCGTTTCCTGTTTGGCAGTTCCACCTCTGGCAAAACCGTAACGGAGCGCTCTGCCATGCAGATGACCGCAGTGTATTCCTGTGTGCGTATCTTGGCAGAGGCTGTGGCTGGTCTTCCGCTGCATCTGTATCGCTACACCGATACCGGCGGCAAAGAAAAAGCTATCGACCATCCACTGTATGCGCTGCTTCACGATGAGCCAAATCCTGAAATGACCTCTTTCGTATTCAGGGAAACACTCATGACGCACCTGCTTTTGTGGGGTAACGCCTATGCGCAAATCATCCGCAACGGTAAAGGTGAAGTCGTAGCCCTGTATCCGCTGATGCCAAACCGTATGGTGGTTGACCGTGACGAACACGGCCATCTTTACTACACCTACTACCGTGGTCAGGACGAAGCAATCCGAAATAAGGATACTGCCGTTATCCTGCAGCCTTCCGATGTGCTGCATATTCCGGGCCTCGGCTTTGACGGTCTCGTCGGCTACAGTCCTATTGCGATGGCAAAAAACGCTATTGGCATGGCAATCGCCTGTGAGGAATACGGTGCGAAGTTCTTCGCCAACGGTGCTACACCGGGCGGCATCTTAGAGCATCCCGGCACCATCAAAGACCCACAGCGTGTGCGTGAAAGCTGGCAGTCCACCTTTGGCGGCAGCGGCAACGCAAATAAAGTGGCTGTTCTGGAAGAAGGCATGAAATATACACCTATTTCCATTTCACCGGAACAGGCCCAATTCCTCGAAACGAGGAAGTTCCAAATCAATGAAATTGCTCGAATTTTCCGTATCCCGCCTCACATGGTCGGTGATCTGGAGAAGTCGAGCTTTTCTAATATTGAGCAGCAGTCTTTGGAATTTGTGAAATACACCTTGGAGCCTTGGCTCGTTAGGTGGGAGCAATCGATGATTCGAGCGCTGATTTCCTCTTCCGATAAGGCTGCTTATTTTATCAAGTTCAATGTAGACGGTCTACTCCGTGGCGATTACCAAAGCCGTATGAACGGTTATGCCATCGGCAGGCAGAACGGCTGGATGAGTGCAAACGACATCCGTGAACTTGAAAATCTCGACCGTATCCCTACCGAAGAAGGCGGTGATTTATACCTCATCAACGGCAATATGACCAAGCTCAAGGATGCGGGCATTTTCGCAGGAAAGGAGGAAACACAGAATGAAGAAGTTCTGGAACTGGAAAACCCAGACGGTGACCAATCGGGAGACTCAGGAGACGGTGACGGAGAGAACGCTGTTCCTCAACGGAACAATCGCCGAGGAAAGCTGGTTTGACGATGATGTCACTCCACAGATTTTTAAGGACGAACTGAACTCCGGCTCCGGCGACATTACCGTTTGGATTAACTCTCCCGGCGGCGACTGCATTGCAGCAGCGCAGATTTACAACATGCTGATGGACTACAAAGGCAATGTGACCGTCAAGATTGATGGCATCGCAGCGTCTGCAGCATCCGTCATCGCAATGGCCGGTACCAAGGTGCTGGTATCTCCGGTTTCTATGCTGATGATTCATAATCCCATGACCGTTGCCTTCGGTAACTCTGCGGAAATGCAGAAAGCTATCGACATGCTGGGCAGCGTGAAGGATTCGATTCTGAACGCATACGAAATCAAGACCGGCCTGTCCCGCACCAAGCTCTCCCATCTCATGGATGCGGAAACTTGGATGGATGCTAACAAGGCCATCGAGCTTGGCTTCGCCGATGAGTTGATGCAGCGCTCTGCTGCAACGGATGAAATTTCCGTGCCGCAGGTCAGCATGATGTTCTCCCGCACAGCAGTGGTTAATTCTCTCATGGATAAACTTGCTGCCAAGTGCAAAATCGAAGCCAAACCCACACAGACAGAAACCAAAGTCAAAGCCGATTCCCTGATGGATAGGCTCAATCTTATCAAAAATTGGAGGTAATTTATTATGACTATTTTGGAACTCAGAGAAAAGCGTAACAAGGCATGGGAGGCTGCAAAGGCCTTTGTGGAGACCAAGCGTGACAAGGACGGTCTGCTCTCCGACGAGGATGCTAAGACCTATGCCGAAATGGAACAGAAGGTGCAGAATTACGCCTCTGAAATCGAGCGTATGCAGGCAATGGAAGCTATGGAGGCCGAACTCAATAAGCCTGTCAACACTCCTATCACTCATAAGCCTATGAACGGCGGCAAGGATACCGGCGACGGTAAGGCTAAGACTGGCCGTGCTTCCGATGCGTATAAGGCTGGCATGCTCAAGGCCCTGCGTACTAACTTCCGTACTATCTCCGACGTCCTTTCCGAAGGTATCGATGAGAACGGCGGTTACCTTGTGCCTGAAGAGTACGACTCTCGCCTCATCGATGTGTTGACTGAAGAGAACATCTTCCGCGGTCTCGCCAACGTCATCACTACCAGCGGCCAGCACAAGATTAACATCGCCGGTGCCAAGCCTGCAGCAGCATGGATCGAGGAAGGCGGCGAGCTTACCTTCGGTGACGCTACTTTCAGCCAGATTAACCTTGATGCCCACAAGCTGCATGTTGCAGTGAAGGTCACTGAGGAGCTTCTGTACGACAATGCCTTCCAGCTTGAGAAATACATCATCAAGCAGTTCGGTAAGGCACTGGCCAATGCCGAAGAGGATGCCTTCCTCAACGGTGACGGTGTTGGTAAGCCTCTGGGCCTCTTTGCTGAGACCGGCGGCGCTGAAATCGGTGTAACCGCAGCAAGCGCTACCGAAATCACTGCCGACGAAATTATCAATCTGGTTTACGCACTCAAGCGTCCTTACCGTAAGAGCGCTAAGTTCATTATGAACGACCAGACCATCGCTGCTATCCGTAAGCTCAAGGACGAAAACGGTCAGTATCTCTGGCAGCCTTCCAATCAGGCCGGTGAGCCGGGTAAGCTGTTCGGCTATGATGTGTTGACCTCTCCTTTCGTTCCTACCATTGCTGCCGGTAAGCCTGTCATCGCCTTCGGTGATTTCAGCTACTACAACATCGGCGACCGTGGCACTCGTTCCTTCGCGGAGCTTCGTGAACTCTATGCCGGTAACGGTATGGTCGGTTTCGTGGCCAAGGAGCGTGTGGATGGCAAGCTGGTGCTTCCTGAAGCAGTACAGGTACTCAAGATGGGTGCCTAATTGATGGGAGGTGGCAGTGATGAGCGAACTTTTGACGAAGGTCAAGACAAATCTGATTCTGGAGCATACGGCGGACGATGCGCTGATTGAGCGTTTCATCACTGCCGCCGTTTCCTATGCGGAAAGCTACCAGCACATCCCGGAGGGCCACTACACGGAAAATACGATGCCAGCCACCACGGAACAAGCGGTGATCATGCTGGCATCGCATTTTTATGAATCCAGAGACGGCTCCACAGGCGGCTTCTTTGCAGATAACGTGCAGGCCGGTCAGCAGGTCTGGAATACTGTAAACCTGCTCCTGCGCCTCGACCGAGATTGGAAGGTGTGATATGAGCTTTGGCAAAATGAACACCTTTATTGATATCGTGGAAAAGCAAAAAGTCCTTGATGAGGAAGGCTTCTCCACCATTACGGATGTGGTTATCGCTTCTGTCAGGGCCTACAGGGAAGGTAGGCACGGCAATGAGAAATGGGCTAATCGCAGCACCTTTTCCGATGCCACCGACCTTTTCCGTTTCCGTGTCATTCCGGGCGTTACCGTTACTACGGCGATGGTTATCGTCTGCGAAGGTGGCAGATTTGAAATCACCTCCGTGGAGGATGTCAAAGGCCGTGGGATGTACATTGAGGTTTTGGCAAAGGAGGTCGTTTCCAGTGGCACGAGTTGATGTGAAAATGCCGGATGAATTTCTGGAGCGCATGTCTCGCCTCGGAAGCAACTTTGATGCCATTGCCGAAACGGTGCTGGAGGCCGGTGGCGAGGTGGTACTGGAGAAAACCAAAAGCAATCTCGCCTCAGTCATCGGTAGCGGCACCAAGTATGATTCCAGATCCACTGGTGAACTGGAATCCTCTCTTGGCCTGACCGGTGTAAAAATGGACCGCAACGGCAACTTCAATATCAAGGTCGGCTTTTCCGAGCCGAGAAGCGACGGTGGCAGCAACGCCCAGCTTGCCAATATCATCGAATACGGCAAAAGCGGTCAGCCTGCAAAACCGTTTTTGAAGCCAGCAAAATCTGCATCCAAGAAGCAATGCATCGAGGCCATGAAACAGGCCTTTGAAACGGAGGTGGAGAAACTTTGAGCGTGTTAGCAGATTGCAAAGCATTGATTGAGGGCCTCTCCATTCCTGTGGAAACGGGCGTATTTGAAGGCACGGCACCGGAGACCTATGTGGTTATCGTACCACTGACGGACACTTTCGAGCTGCATGCCGACAATGCTCCCGGCTTCGATGTGCAGGAAGCAAGACTCTCGCTCTTTTGTAAGGGCAACTACACAAAGACAAAAAACGGTATCGTCCGCAGCCTCTTGGCTTCGGATTTTACCATAACTGACAGACGGTACATCGAGCGTGAAAACGACACCGGGTACCACCACTACGCCATTGATGTGGCGAAATCTTATGAATTGGAGGATTGATTATGGCTACGATTGGTCTTGATAAATTGTATTATGCAGCCATTGCCGAGGACGAAGCTGGCGAAGAAACCTACGATACTCCGGTCCAGCTGGCAAAGGCAATCTCTGCAGAACTTTCCGTGGAGCTGGCTGAAGCTACGCTCTATGCGGACGATGGCGCTGCGGAAATCGTGAAGGAGTTTAAGTCCGGCACTCTGTCTTTGGGCATTGATGATATCGGTGCCACTGTTGCATCTGTGCTGACCGGCGCTACCATCGACGATAACCATGTGCTGATTTCCGGCGGTGAGGATGGCGGCGCTCCTGTTGCCATCGGCTTCCGTGCGAAGAAGTCCAACGGCAAGTACAAGTATTACTGGCTGTACCGTGTAAAATTCGGTATCCCTGCTACTAACCTTGCTACCAAGGGCGACAGCATCACCTTCTCCACTCCTACCATCGAAGGCACCGTGCTTACCCGCAATAAGGCAGACGTCAGTGGAAAGCATCCTTGGAAGGCCGAAGTTACTGAAGGCGATACCGGTGTGGCAAACGAAACCATTACCAACTGGTACAAGCAGGTTTATGAGCCTGTCATCACAACTACTGAGGAGGGCTAATAAATGATTACGGAACGCAGCGCTAATATTACTGTCGGCGGTGAGGATTACGAGCTTATCCTTACCACAAAAGCCACCAAGGAAATCGCTGGCCGCTACGGTGGCCTTGAGAACTTGGGCGAAAAGCTCATGAAGAGTGAGAATTTTGAGATGGCCATCGGCGAGATCGTATGGATCATCACACTTCTGGCAAACCAGTCCATTCTCATTCACAACCTGAAAAACAAGGACAATCAGCGTGACTTACTCACCGAGGATGTGGTGGAACTTCTGACTACGCCTTCGGATCTGGCAGATTACAAGTCTGCTATTACCGAGGCTTTGTATAAGGGCACCAAGAGAAATGTGGTCAGCGAGGCTGACTCAAAAAACGCAGTGGTCGGGTAACAGACGAGGAACTGTTCACCCGACTTTTCTATTACGGCATCGCCCATCTTCATCTTTCGCAGGATGAGGTGTGGCTGATGCCGTTTGGCTTATTACTGGACCTTTGGGAATGCCATAAGCAGTATCACGGTATGGCGAAACCGAAGCGTGAAATGTATATCGATGACATTATCCCCGACGGAATCTAAGGAGGTGGTTTGATGGCGGATAATTTCGGTCTGAAGATTGGTCTTGAGGGCGAGAAGGAATTTAAGAAGGCACTGTACGAAATCAACCAGTCCTTTAAGGTCCTCGGCTCGGAAATGAAGGTCGTGACCTCGCAGTTTGATAAAAACGATAAATCCGTAGAAGCGCTTACGGCCAGAAACCAAGTGCTGAATAAGGAAATCGAGGCACAGAAACAGAAAATCGAAATGCTCCGTTCTGCCCTTGCCAATGCCTCCGAGTCTTTCGGAGAAAATGACCGCAGAACTCAGCAGTGGCAAATTCAGCTCAATAATGCCACTGCTGCATTAAACGATATGGAGCGTGAGCTGGAACAGAACGAAAGCGCCATTGATGAACTCGGCAATGAAATGCAGCAGGCCGGAAAACAGGCCGACAACTTCGGTGATGAAATCGAAGGCGCTGCCAAGGATGCCGACGGTGCTTCTTCCAAACTGGAAAAGGTCGGCTCTGTAGTCAAAGGTTTAGGTGTTGCCATCGGCGCTTCTGTTGTTGCTGCCGGTGCTGCCCTTGCCGGTCTTACAAAGAGCTTCCTTGATTTGGCTGAATCCACACGAGAATATCGTGAAGATCAGGCCAAGCTGGATGCCGCTTTTACGACCGCTGGCTTTACTGCAGAGCAGGCCGGTGCCGCTTATACCGACTTCTACTCCATTCTTGGCGAGGAAGATCGAAGTGTCGAGGCAGTAAACCATCTGGCAAAGCTGTGTGAAACCGAGGAAGAACTGGCGCAGTGGACGGACATTGCCGCCGGTGTATGGGCTACCTTTGGCGACAGCCTTCCTATCGAAGGTTTGACCGAGGCAGCAAACGAAACAGCGAAAACCGGCCAGCTCACCGGCGTACTTGCCGATGCACTCAATTGGGCCGGTCTATCCGAGGATGAGTTTCAGGCTTCCTTGGACGCATGTACTTCCGAACAGGAACGTGCGGCTCTTATCACTGAAACGCTGAACGGCCTGTATGAAGAGGCCGCTGAAAACTATAAAGAACTCAACGGCGATGTTATGGACGCAAGACGAGCGCAGGCGGAGCTTACTGATGCCTATGCCCAGCTTGGTGCCATCGCCGAGCCTATCATGACCACGTTGAAATTCATGGCGGCAGATGTCCTAAAGGAAATGATACCCTTTGTCTCTATGATGGGAGAAGGTCTGCAAGGTGTTCTGGAAGGGACCGCTGGCTCTGCGGAGAAATTCGCAGAAGGCATGAAAGGCATTGTCGATGTTCTGCTTAACCAGCTCTCTACCATCGTTCCTATGATTGGTCAGGCAATTTTGGCAAGCCTGCCTACACTCTTGGAAGCTGGTGTGGACATTATCGTAACGCTGCTGGACGGTATCGTATCGGCCCTTCCTACTTTGGCAGAAGCAACAGTTATGATTGTGCTGGAACTGGTCAACGGCCTACTCAGCTTGCTCCCGCAGCTGGCTGAAACGGCAATGCAGGTCATCGCTACTTTGGCCTCCGGCATTGCTACGGCATTGCCTCAGCTGATTCCTACCATCGTGCAGATTCTGACTACGGTCGTACAAACCCTGATTGAAAATCTGCCGCTGGTGTTGGAAGCGGCGCTGCAGCTTGTCATGGGACTGGCCCAAGGCTTACTGGATGCCATTCCTGTGTTGATTGAAGCGCTCCCAGCCATCATTCTGGCTATTGTAGATTTTGTGATTGGGGCCATTCCGCAGATTATCGACGCAGGCATTCAGCTTTTGACCTCGCTGGTATCTGCACTGCCGGATATTATTACGGCAATCGTGGCGGCAATCCCGCAAATCATTGAGGGCATTATAACCGCTGTGCTGGATAGCATCCCTCAGATTATTCAAGCGGGTATCGACCTTCTGGTGGCGCTCATTCAGGCCCTGCCAGAAATCATCACCACCATTGTGGCAGCTATCCCGGAAATCATCGGCTCCATTGTAAATGCGCTGATAAACAGCATCCCGCAAATCGTGCAGGCCGGTGTGCAGCTTTTGATTTCGCTGATTAAAAACCTGCCGACCATCATTGTGGAAATTGTAAAGGCCGTACCGCAGATCATCTCCGGTCTGGTTTCCGCTTTTAGCAAAGGCGTATCTCAGCTGGCCAATGTTGGTGCTAACCTCGTCCGTGGCTTGTGGCAGGGCATCCAGTCTCTTGCTTCTTGGCTTTGGAACAAGGTGTCCGGCTGGATTTCTTCCATCTGGGATGGCATCTGCGACTTCTTCGGCATCGCTTCTCCGTCCAAGGAAATGGGCTGGGTCGGTGAAATGCTGGTAGAGGGTCTCGCCGGTGCCATCAATGCCAATGGCAAAGACGCTGTGGAAGCTGCCGAGGGCATGGCGGATGATATCAATTCCGTCATGAATGGTCTGGCAAAGGATATGGAAACTTCCATTCCTACTGACTTTTCTATTGACGCTGGTGCTGCCAATGCACTGACGGAAAGCAGCGCTGACAGTCGTTCCACCGTGATGGACGGCATGTACGGTTCCCTTGTTACCGTGCAGCAGATGGTGGTCCGCAGCGAAGACGATATCCGAAAGGTATCGCAGGAACTTTATAACTTGATGCAAACCGGCTCTCGTGCGCAGGGTCGTGTGTTGACTGCTTAAGGAGGTGTCCGTTTTGGGATTTCAGTTTAACGGAATCACATCTAAAAATATGAAAATCAAAGCAAGGCTGACCTCTTGGCAGGCATCACCGGCCTTGCGTAATTTCTATGAAACGTTACCGGGCAAAGCTGGTGTGGCAGATTTCGGCTGTGACAGCAGTGAACGCATTATCACGCTCACTTGCTATGTATATCCGCAGAAGGATTTTGCTGCACTGGTTTCGGTGCTGGATGCCATGTCGCAGTGGCTTGACCCGACTGCAGGCCTAAAACAGCTTATTCTGGATGAAGTACCAGACCGCTATTTTCTGGCCCGTCTGTCGGAGGCTGTAGATTGTGAAAGGCTGCTGCGCTCTTCTGGTACTTTCACACTCAAATTTATCTGTCCCGATCCCCACGCTTATGCACTGGAAGACGAGACTTTTGTTATTTCCGAGGAAGGCGAACATGAAGTTCAGCGCCACATTGGAACAACAGTATCTGAGCCTGTCTATTCCATTCAGGGCATCGTTTCTGCTGATACAGACAGCTCCATTTCCATCATCACGAATGGCGAGGAGCTTCGTGTCAGCGGCGCTCTTGCCGAAGGTGAAACCCTGATTGTAGACAGCTCTCTGGTTACTGCTAAAGTGGTGGACTCTGTGGGCAATACGCTCCGCAATGGTCTGCCGCTTTTATATGAGCTGAATTTCCCGATGTTGGAAACCGGCTCCAACACTGTGGTGGTCGCCACTTCCAATGCTACCTTCACAGAACTCAATATTCAGGCAAACAGCAGATGGAGGTGATGATGTGGCTGTTAAAAGTATCCTGACTTCTCAGACAGATTTTACAGGTGAGTTTCCCTATATCGAGGGAATAAGTGGCCTATGGCGTTTCAATGAGTCTGCGCCGGATGCCGACGACAAGCTCATCGATTCCTCCGGTAACGACCGAAAGATGACTATCATCAACTGGAGTGGCACTACGGCCAGCTTAAAGAGCAGCCAAAAAGGTCGCCAGTTCCGTATGAATATCAACAATCCGACCACAGAGAAAACTCATCTGCAGGTCACCAATGATGGCAGCATTTTTGCAAATCTCGGTGAGCGTATTGTGGTGGGTGGCTGGATGAATCCGACGACCTATTCCGTCGGTAATACCTTCTGTCCCATCTTCAATACCCGATACGGTCCCGGACAGCCGATTTTCTATTTGTCGCTCTATTCCGGCAAGCCGAGAATTATGCTGTACAATTCTTCCGGCTCATTGATTTTGGATAAGACGGTGACACCGAGCTTTTCACTGGTCAATGGCGGCTGGTACTTTATAGCCGGTATCATCGAGCCGAATAACAAGCAGTTCACCTATGTGCTTGGTGACCGTGACAGCGGCGAGGTGTGGACCTCAGAAGTGCTGACCTTCACCGACGATTTGAATCCTTCCTGTACTGCGGACCTTGTCATGGGTATGCATGCAGATACCTACTACTACGCAGGCGGTTTTGATGACTGGTTTTTGGATTGCGATTCGGATATGACCGCAGAGGATCTGAAAAATTACTTCCTATCTTCGCTCTGCGCCAATGCGGGAGATTTGTCGGAAAATGTCGATGGCTTGACCGAGCCGGGTAGCGTAACCCTCCGTGCAACGGACGGTGTGTACCCGGAAAGCGGTCAGCTTACCACCATCCCGACCTCCTGCGCTCTTTCCGGCAGCGGCAGAGTTTCTGTGACCAGCGAATACACTGCCGGTGTCAATGCAGTGTCACTGGTGGAAACGGCAACCTCACAGGATTTGGTGGAATGGTCCGCATGGCAGTCCATTGGCACCAGTGGCGAATTGCAATCGCCCAACCAGAAATACATCCGCTTCCGCATTACACTGACTACCACTGACACCAGCAAGACACCGAAGGTTACAGATATTCAGCTCCATGACATTCCAAAGGCACCGTATGACCGACTTGGCTTTGCAAGGCCAGTTGTCTTGGATACCAATAACGCATGGGAGGCTGTTCTTGAGAACGCCTTTGATATCATCGTTACCAGTGAAGTCAACGGCGCAGATACCTTGGAGTTCAAACTCCCGTTTCAGGATGCCAAAAGGCTCTCCCTTGATAACGAAAAGCAGGTGCAGATCGTAAATGATGTGTATCGCATTCGTACCGTGACCGATGACAAAACCACAGATGGCCGTGTGGTTACAACGGTCTATGCAGAAGCGGCATTTTATGATTTGGCTTTTTCGGAGGTCAAGGAAACAGTCAGCTTCAATGCAGATACCGCTGATGTCCCAATGGCCCACGCCTTAGCCGGTACCGATTGGGCCGTAGGCACGGTGAACGTCACCAGCAAGCGCACATGGGAATGCAGCGAGAAAAATGCGCTGGCAGTCCTTCGTCAGACGCAGGTGATTCATGGCGGCGACCTGATTTTCGACTGTGCCAATCGTCTGGTCCACCTGCTGACCTTCAGCGGCAACGATAATGGGGTGCTGTTCTGTTATCGTAAGAACATGAAATCCATCCAGCGAGTGGTGGATACCCGAAGCCTTGTTACAAGGCTGTACGCCTATGGTAAGGACGGTATGACCTTTGCTTCCATCAACGGCGGCAAGGAATATGTGCAGGACACTTCCTACACTGACGAAATCCGTATCTCCACGCTGGACTGCTCCAACTTCACCAATCCCTATCAGATGCTGGAATACACGCAGAATAAGCTGGAGGAATATGCCCATCCTCGTATCTCTTATGTACTGTCGGCTATGGACCTTTCCGTCCTGACCGGCTATGAGCATGAAGCATGGGCGCTGGGCGATATTGTAACTGTTGATGATAAAGACCTGAATCTGTCGGTCAAGACCCGTGTGGTCCGCAGACAATATAACCTGCAGGAGCCTTGGAACACGGTGCTGGAACTTTCCACCACACTTCGTGAGCTGGGCGATTCCTCTGCACAATGGGATAAGGCCGCTGATGTGCTGGCCTCCACGGATGTTATCGACCGACAGGAAGTAAAAGACCTCGTTCCCTTTAACCATCTGCGCAATTCCAGAGGCGACAGCGGCCTGTCCTATTGGATCAACTCCGGCTTTGAAGTGGATGCCTCAAACGGTGTATCCGGCACTGCTTCCTTTAAGGCTGAGGGCGAAGCTGGTATGACCAAAAGCATGATGCAGACCGTCTATCCGGTAAACCGAAGCAGTTATACCTTCTCGGCCCAGATTGCTTCTGAAAATCTAAAAAAAGGCGCTGCCGGTCAGGTCGGCATTGAGGTGGTCTTTGAATACGAGGACGGGACCACAGAAACGAGGTTTATTGATTTGTTTTAAGGAGGCATTATGGCTTATTTTACACAGACAGCCCATGACCTCTCTCCAAAAGGCTATGGCAGAATTAAGTCCATAACGGTGCGTGTCTGCGTGACCGACTGTACCGGAGCAGTATATATCACCGATATGCTGCTCCAAGGTGGCTCCATTGCTACCGGCTGGGTCGGTCATGTCAGCGAAATCCTCTGGACGCTGGATGGGTAGGTGTTGTGATGGCTGAATTTACAAGATTTGCAGAAACCATCAGGGTCAAAGAAAATATGCGTGTGGTCAGTATTACAGTGCAGCCTATTGTCAGCGATTGCACTGGCCACATCTGGTTTACAGACCTTATGGTGCAGGAAGGCGACCGACTGACCGGCTTCGTCATCAACACTGAAACCCTGTTACAAAAATATCGTGAGGATGACGCTATTGTCCCGCCGAGATTTTATAACGGCATCGTCCGTTCCAGCGGCACGGTAGTCATCTTCAATCTGGGCAGCACGACCGCTGGCCTTGATATTGAGGTGGAGCCAATTCAGGATATGGCCGCAGGCTCCATTGTCATTTCTCAGGGCGCTGGCTCCCACAAGGCCACCTTCCTTGATGCAGCCAGTGCCGGTGATGTTTTCTCGCTCCTTGGCTCCACAAGGGAGTGTTTAAGAAACGGTGCCGCCACAGGCAAGGATGGCTTCTACCAGTATTCTGCCGCTGGGGACAGCAAACATCCGATTACATTGGAAAAAGGAAAATCTGCCAAGCTATATATCAAGTTTCAGGAAATGCAGGACGGAGGTGACGTGCTGTGAGAGATTATTTGCAAGGCAAGCGCTGTATGGTCTGGTCTTTCATGGGCAACACCAGAATGTATCAGGCGCTGCGTGATTACGGTGATAGGCTGGATACGGTGGGTATCTTCACCTTCGAGGTGGACGCCACTGGCACCATCTCAGAAACCGGCACCAGCATATCTACCATGCTGACCTACATCAATAAATGGCCGCACATCAAGTGGATGCTAACCGTTATGAATCACGGTACGGCATCCATTTTTACTGCGCTTCGCAATAACACGGACGGTGCAAAGGATAAATTTCTGACCGAACTTGTCCGCATCATGGAAAAATATCCGTGGTGCGCCGGTGTAGACATTGACCTTGAGCGTGGCGGCGAATATGAAAACCGAGCTGCAGCAAATGCGCTGTTCCGTGATATTTACAACACGGTCAAGGCCTACGACTCAACGAAGCTGATCAATCTTTGCCTGCCGGGTATGACCTCCGTGAACGGGTCCGTTGGTGGTGAGAACTGGTGCGTTTATGCTGACCTTGATGCCTATTGCGATACCGCTGCCATCATGAGCTACGGTATGGCGTGGGCAGGCTCCGCTCCCGGTCCTGTATCTCCTCGTGACTGGCTGGAAGGTATCTACGATTATGCTTCTTCTGTGATGGACCCGAAGAAGATCTTCCTCGGCCTACCCGGTTACGGCTGGAACTGGCAGATTTACGACACACCGGAAAACCTCGGTAAAACCTATCGAGGTACCTCCAACACCTACTATGCCGCAAAGCTGTGGATGACCGGTGGCTATAACTTCACCAATGATACGGCTCCGCAGCCTCTTATTCCGATTCTGGCCTATTGGGATGACTACGACAAAGTGCCGTGGGCGCTGCCACAGGTCTATGACTTCATGGAAGGTCAGGACGCTGTTTACAAGGAATACCCGCTGATGGGCGAAGTGTATAACCGCAGGCGTTATCTGACCGCCTATGCCAAGCAGCAAAACACCGAGTTTGGAGACATTCTCATCGACCGTGGTGGCGGCGATGTGGACAGCTATTCCGGCATCGTCTCAGTTTCCGATTACATGATCACTCTGGGCGATGAAGGCTCCGCTTCCTACGCGTTTACCATTGATGAAGCCGGGACCTATGATGTGGCCGTGCGTATCTGTTTTCCGTTCTGGGATAAAAACAGCGTCACGGTTTCCGTGGATGGCGTATCACAGACCTTCTCCGAAAACCGCCTCTGGTGGCCTTACTGGAGAACGACCTGCTGGTTTCCTCTGGTGACCGGTCACAGCTTTTCGGCTGGAACACACACGCTGACCGTAGATGTCGGTGTCAATGGTGTCCAGTTTTATGGTTTCAGAGTCTGCACTGACTTTTCCGAGGAGCCAACTGCCGGTGTTGCGCAGTTCACGCTCTCTCCAAGGCAGTTCATTGATGTAGACGGAAATCCCTGCAAGCCGGATAAAGGTTTCAAGCTGACCTGCGAAATGCTCCGCAGAAAGCCTGACTCGGCACTGATTTGGTATGAGGACTTCCGTGACGATACCATCCTGCCAGAGAGTTACTGGACCACACTTTCCGGTGAATGGGACGTGTGGCAAGAGTCGCTGCCTTATGGCGACACCAGCAGACCATATTCCCAGCTGGAAGGCGAAGGCCAACTGGCATGGCTGTACAGCGGTTTTGATGATGTGCATATCCGTGCAAGGCTGGCGTTTCCTGCGGATGGTGGTGGCCGTGCCGGTGTATTCTGCGGCAGTCTTTTCTGCTGTCTGAATTACGATACCCAGCAGGTGGAGCTATATAACGGCTCCACGCTTCTTGGCAGCTACGCCACCAGCTTCTCCAAGACCAGTGACGCAGACCTGCGTACCAATCCCAACATGTACACCATTGAAATGCGCATTCGTGGAAACAAGATCCGTGTTTATTCCAGCAATTCTTATACTTTGCGCTTCACGGCCACGGTCAGCGGCTTTAGCGGCGGTTACGCAGGCTTCCGTTCCGACGGGCATGCAGTTTGCGAGTTGCTCCGTCTGGGCGACGCTTGGACCTACGAGCCTTACGAGCGCTTTGACGTGACCTTCCCAGATGGCTCCGTTGTCGAATATGGTCGAATCGACCGCAGCAATGCTGTATGGGACGAGGAATTTCAAGTGTTCACGCTGACCTCCGATGTGGAAGAAATCTCTACCCGCAGTGAGGATATTTCCCTCGACTATGAGTTTTACCATTCAGATCTTCTGGCGCTGGAGTGCGGCAATGACTACACGGTAACGGTTACACCGAAGGACATCAACGTCTGGGTATCGAGACTGTTTCTTGGCGATGCAGATGGCTTTTCCATTCTGTACTATCAGGATGTGGACTCGCTGGTCTATTGGGCCAATGAAGCGGCCTACCGCTGGAAACTGCGAGGAATTGCCATTTGGTCCCTTGGGCAGGAAGATATGCGCCTATGGGAAGCACTGCCAAAACAAATATAACCTATAAACAAGAGGCTGTTTACCTGACCGGTAAGCGGCCTTTTGCTATATCAAACATGAAATGGAGGATTTCACTATGAAGGAATTTTGGACAACCATTCAGTTCGTCTTTGCTGCCATCGGCGGATGGCTCGGCTACTTCTTAGGTGGCTGTGACGGACTACTCTACGCATTGATTGCCTTTACGGTGGTGGATTACATCACCGGTGTTATGTGTGCCATCGTGGACAAAAAGCTGTCCAGCTCTGTTGGCTTCAAAGGCATCTGCCGCAAAGTGCTGATTTTCACGTTGGTGGGCATCGCAAATATTCTGGATGTTCAGGTGATCGGCACCGGCTCCGTACTGAGAACGGCAGTCATCTTCTTCTACCTCTCCAATGAAGGTGTATCCCTTTTGGAAAACGCAGCGCACCTTGGTCTGCCTATCCCGGAGAAGCTGAAGGACATCTTGGAGCAGCTCCACGACCGAGCTGAAAACACAGAAAGTGAGGACGAATAATATGAAGCTGGTAGAATCTATTCTTACAAAAAATCCGTGCTACACTGCCGGAAAGAAAATCACGGTCAAAGGTCTGATGCTTCATTCCGTTGGCTGTCCGCAGCCCAGCGCTGCTGTGTTCATCAAGAACTGGAACAGCGAAAGCTATGACAGGGCCTGCGTCCACGGCTTCATCGACGGAAACGACGGTACCGTTTACCAGACGCTCCCTTGGAATCATCGTGGCTGGCACGGTGGCGGCTCTTCCAACAATACGCATATTGGTGTAGAAATGTGTGAGCCTGCCTGCATCAAGTATACCGGCGGTGCTACCTTCACCTGCTCTGATACGGCAACCGCAAAGGCCGTGGCCAAGCGCACCTATGAGGCGGCTGTGGAGCTGTTTGCATTTCTCTGCAGCGAGTATGACCTTGATCCACTTGCTGATGGCGTTATCGTCAGCCATGCGGAAGGTTATAAGCGTGGCATCGCCAGCAATCACGGTGACCCGGAACACCTCTGGAAGCAGCTGGGCATGGACTACACGATGGACGGTTTCCGCAAGGCAGTCAAAGCTGCTATGGGCGAGGACGCTTCCACTGATACCAGCGATACTGCAACTAAGGAATATCCTGAGAAGCTGACTTCCGGCTATTACCGTGTCCGTAAGACATGGGCCGACAGCAAGTCGCAGGTGGGCGCTTACCGCATTCTCTCTAATGCCAAGGCCAAAGCGGATGAGAACACCGGCTACAGTGTTTTCGATAACGATGGCAATGTGGTCTACGCTCCTTCTGCTGCCAAGGTGGAAACGGAAACCGAGACAGCTTTTGAGCCTTACCGTGTGCGTATCCGCATCACCAATTTGAACATCCGCAAAGGTCCCGGTACCAACTATGGCAAGACGGGCCAGTTCACCGGCGCTGGTGTATTTACCATCATTGCGGAGTCTGATGGCGCTGGCGCTTCCAAGTGGGGCAAGCTGAAAAGCGGTGCCGGATGGATTTCTCTCGACTACGCTACAAAGTTATAATGGTGCTTTAGGGTCTGTTGGATTCGTCCGGCAGGCCCTATTTTTTTCTTACCCGCTCAAATCACTAATTCTTCTCCAGTGGGAAATCAGAGGATAACCCTTGCTTCGGCTGGAGAGAGTTTTTTACAGGGAATTGCTGATTTTCCCGGACAAAATAGCAGCTCACCTCCAATAGCTCTTGAGGGAGACCTCAGAAACGGAGGTTGCTATGACAAACGAACAGAAAAATCAGATCATAGAATTACGACAGGCCGGATACGGGTACGCCACCATCGCTGCCTCTCTGGGCCTGACAAAAAATCAGGTATCAGCCTTCTGCCGCAGAAACCAGCTCACCGGCACCAAGGCCGCTGTGCATATAGAAAAACTTCCAGACCCGAACTGCTGCCGCAACTGCGGAAAGCAGCTGACCCAGACTCTGGGCAGAAAGCCGGTGAAGTTCTGCTCCGATGCCTGCCGTACCCACTGGTGGAACAGCCATCTGGATAAGGTCAATCGCAAGGCCTTTTACTCCTTTACCTGCGCTCACTGTGGCAGGCCTTTCACGGCTTACGGAAACGACCACAGAAAATACTGCTCTCACGATTGTTACATCGCTGACCGTTTCGGAGGTGATTGCCATGACTGAGGAACAATTCGAGCGTGAAAAACTCTATCAGGCCACCATGAATGTCTTTCAGGGGATGCTGAAAAAGGGCCTGATTACCAAGGAACAATACGCCATAATTGATACAAAAATGCTGGAAAAATACCGACCATTATTGGGTACATTATTTCGCCAAATTGACTTGATATAATTCGCTTTTAGAGTGATATATAGTAGCGGAAAGGAGCTGATTTTATGCGAAAAATCAACAAAATCGAGCCGTTGATGCCGACCTTGCCAAGCCGCAAAAAGGTCGCAGCATACGCCAGAGTTTCAATGGAAACCGAGCGACTCCAGCACTCTTTATCAGCTCAGGTCAGCTACTACAGCGAACTGATACAGAGTAATCCCGAATGGGAATATGCTGGCGTGTATGCTGACGATGGCATCACAGGCACGAAATCTACACGAGCAGAGTTTCAAAGGCTGCTCCAAGACTGCGAGGATGGCAAAATCGACATTGTTCTTACCAAGTCCATCTCCCGCTTTGCAAGAAATACCGTGGACCTGCTGGAGACCGTCCGACATCTGAAAGAGCTGGGCATCGAGGTCCGCTTTGAAAAAGAGCGCATCAATTCGCTTTCCGGCGATGGCGAGGTTATGCTGACACTGCTGGCTTCCTTTGCGCAGGAAGAAATCGTGAGCCTCAGCAACAATGTGAAGTGGGCCACACAGAAGCGTTTTCAGCAGGGACTACACAACGGACGCTTTCAAATTTACGGTTACCGTTGGGAAGGTGACCAGCTGGTCATCCATGAGGAAGAAGCAGCCATTGTTCGGCTCATTTACGACAATTTTCTCAATGGCTTGTCAGCGGAATCAACTGAAAAACAGCTGGCCGAGATGGGCGTGAAAGCATACAAAGGCGGTCACTTTGGAAACGGGTCCATTCGTCAGATTCTCAGTAACATTACCTACACCGGAAACCTACTATTCCAGAAGGAATACACCGTTGACCCGGTCAGCAAGAAAAGCAAAATCAATCGTGGTGAGTTGCCGCAGTACTTTGTGGAGAACACGCATGAAGCCATTATACCGATGGAGGTTTATCAGGCTGTTCAAGACGAAAAGGCCAGAAGGCGTGAACTTGGCGTCTTTGCCAATTGGAGCATTCAGACCACCTGCTTCACAAGCAAAATTAAATGTCCGCATTGCGGATGCAGCTATGTTCATAATAAGCGCACCAAAAACGGTAATGTTCAGGAATATTGGAATTGTGGGTCAAAGAAGAAAAAGAAGGTCGGTGATGGCTGTCCGGTCGGCGGGACCATCAGTCAGAAGAGCCTGTTAAAGGCTTGCACTGAGGTGTTGGGCCTGACCGAGTTTAATGAAGATGTTTTTCTGGATCAGGTTGACCACATAGACGTTCCTGAAAAATACACCTTAGTATTCTACCTTAAGGATGGGACAACGGTGACGAAGGAAGCGCCTAACACCGGCCATCAGGATTGCTGGACAGCCGAATATCGTGCAAAAGTGAGCAAACGGCGCATGGGTAAAAATCACAACAAGAAACACCTTAACCCGTTCACCGGTTACTTCCGTTGCCCGGATTGCGGAGCCAATTTCCGTAGACAGACCCATAAATACAAGGACGGTACGATGCGCATTTATTGGCACTGTCCTGACGCACCGAGATGCGGGAATCAGGCCAAGCCAAATGAAGATACCATGAAGAATTTACTTGCGGAGCTTCTGGGCCTGCCAGAATTTGATGAAGCCACCTTTAAGGAAACGGTAAGCCATATCGATTTAACCGGGAACTACGAAGCTACCGTCTACTACAAGGCTGGTGGCACCGACATCATCACTTGGGAGCCGGTTCCCAAGAAAAGCTACCCACATACAGAAGAATACAAAGAGCTTATGCGAGAGCGTATGAACGAATACTGGACAGACGAGCGCAAAGCTGAAATGAGTACAAGAGTAAAAAAGTTAAGGAGTGAGAAACATTGGTCGTCCAAAAGAAAGTAACCACCATACCGGCATCGCTGACACGCTTTACGGCGACGCCGATCACAGAATTAAAGAAGCGCCGTGTGGCCGGATACGCCCGTGTTTCCACTGACCATGATGACCAGTTCACCAGCTACGCTGCGCAGATTGATTATTACACCAACTACATCAAGAGCCGAGACGATTGGGAGTTTGTCGAGGTCTACACCGACGAAGGCATAACAGGCACCAGCGTCAAGCACCGTGAAGGCTTCAAACGCATGGTAGCTGATGCGCTGGCCGGTAAGATTGACCTTATCGTTACCAAATCGGTCAGCCGATTTGCCAGAAACACAGTCGACAGCCTGACCACCATTCGACAGCTCAAGGAAAAAGGCATCGAGGTGTATTTCGAGAAAGAAAACATCTGGACCTTCGATGGCAAGGGCGAACTGCTCCTGACCATCATGTCCAGCCTTGCGCAGGAAGAAAGCCGCAGCATTTCCGAGAACTGCACATGGGGCCAGAGAAAACGCTTTGCAGACGGTAAGGTTACCGTTCCGTTTAACCGTTTCCTTGGCTACGACCGTGGCCCGGACGGAAACTTGGTAGTCAATCCTGAGCAAGCGGTCATTGTTCAGCAAATTTACGCCATGTTCCTGCAGGGCATGAGCTACCACGGCATTGCCAAGAAGCTGACCGCTGACGGGATTCCGACTCCCGGCGGCAAAGAAAAATGGAGCATTTCCACCGTTCGTAGCATTCTCAGCAACGAGAAATACAAAGGTGATGCGCTCCTGCAGAAGTCCTACACCGTGGATTTCCTGACCAAGAAGACCAAGGTCAACGAAGGCGAAATCCCACAGTACTATGTTGAGGATAACCATGAAGCCATCATTTCACCGGAGATTTTCGCAATGGTCCAGCGTGAAATGACCAAGCGTGGTCGTGGCAAGAATTATCACAGCAGCGTCCACGCCTTTTCTTCCAAAATCAAATGTGGCCACTGCGGAAGCTGGTATGGCTCAAAGGTCTGGCATTCCAACAGCCAGTACCGCAAAACCATCTGGCAGTGCAATCACAAATTCGATGGCGACGAGCGCTGCGACACTCCGCACCTTTGCGATGAGGACATTCAGCGCCTGTTCCTATCGGCGGCAAACAAGCTGCTGGTGGACAAGGCCGAGGTCATCGCTAACTGCCATGAGATGATGGACCTACTCTTTAACACCACCGAGCTGGAAGCGGAACAGGCCACGCTGCTGGAAGAAACACAGCTTATTTCCGATATGGTGCAGCAGACCATTTACGAAAATGCCCACGTCGCCCTTGACCAGACGGAATACCAGAAACGCTACGACAACCTGACCCAGCACTTTGAAACTGCCAAACAGCGCCTTGAGACGGTGATGGCTGAGCTGGATCGGATGCAGACCCAGCGTGGTGATGCAGAAGTTTTTCTGGAATGCTTCGAGGCTTTGTCGGACACGATCACCGAGTTCAAGCTGGATAACTGGCACTCGCTGGTGGATTACGCCACCGTCTACAGCGCCGACGATATCCGTTTCACCTTTAAAAATGGACAAGAAGTTCAGTGTGGAGGCTGCTGCGATGAAGAATAACACTTGGCAAAGGGATGAAGTAAATTATCGATTAACCAAAATACTGCTGCAGAATCTTGCTCACGATGGTTTTATCACTTCCGATGAGCTACGGCAGATTCTGCAGCGCCTTCGGGCCGATACTTCTCCTCTTATAGCCGGTATCGAGGAGGATGATGAATAATGGCCAAAACAGTACGAAAAGTCAAAAACCAAGTGCATGGCACCATTCCTCCGGCAATCAAAAAACTCAATCGTAAAGTCGCAGCCTACGCCCGTGTATCTACTGATTCTGAACAACAGCAAACCAGCATCGATGCTCAAAAGGATTACTATGTGAAAATGATAGAATACCGCCTCGATTGGAGCTTTGCTGGTCTGTATGTTGATGATGGAATCAGCGGCACTCGCATAGAACACCGTGATGGATTCAATCAGATGATGCAGGATGCACTCGACGGAAAAATCGATCTTATTGTTACCAAATCAATCTCCCGTTTTGCCCGAAATACTGTGGACAGCCTGTCGGCCATCCGCAATTTAAAGGAGCATAACGTGGAGATTTTTTTCGAGAAGGAAAACATCTGGACCTTTGACAGCAAGTGCGAATTGATACTCACCATTCTATCCAGCGTGGCCCAAGAAGAAAGCCGTTCCATTTCTGAGAATATCACATGGGGAAAAAGGAAACGCTTCGCGGATGGCGAATATGCGGTGCCTTATGGACGCTTCCTCGGTTATGACCGTGGCATGGTGATAAACGAGGCTGAGGCCGTTATCGTCAAGAAAATTTACTATCTATTTCTTCTCGGCATGTCGGCATATCAAATCTCCAAGATTCTCACAGAACAATGTATCCCCACACCCGGCGGGAAGAAAAACTGGAGTACCAGCGTCGTAAACAGCATCCTCACTAACGAAAAATATAAAGGCGATGCGCTTATTCAAAAATCCTTCACTGTTGATTTCATTTCAAAAAAGCAAAAGAAAAATGAAGGCGAACTGCCAAAATACTATGTAACCGGAGGACACGTTCCTATCATCCCACCTCCGCTGCACGGATATGTGCAGACAGAACTCCAGCGTCGAGTAGATTTTCAACATGGCCGCTACACCGGTGTTCGTCCATTCCTTGGGCGAATCATGTGTGAAAATTGCGGTGCTGCTTTCCGACATTCATCTTGGCACAGCACTACATACAGCGACTGGGTATGGGAATGCAGCAGTCGTTGGAGAGGCAAGAAATGCGGAGCTATTCACATTTATGATGAGCAGTTTCAAACCCTGCTCCGGGAGGCATTACAATCAGAAATCTACAACCGCACGGAAGCCATCAGCGCTGTAATCACTCATTTGCAGAGCCTACCGGATATGACAGCAAAACGACAACAATGGTGCCTTGATGCGCTGGCCCAATTCAAAAGCAAACCTGCCGCCGATGTCCAACTTGCACAGGCAGATGCGATTCTGACGATCAAAACAATTCACATCGGCAAGCAACGGAAAATGAAAATAACACTCCTTGATGATACCGAGATCATCATAGACGTGCCACCATATACGCCTCGCAGGGGATAATGGGCCATAGACGCAGAAACGCCTCACCACTGGATTTGATTCCGGCGGCGAGGCGCTTTTTTGTTTATTCTGCTTCTACCTGTTTCTTTTGAAAAGCAAGGTCTATCAACTCAATCAAAATATCTTTGATCCCATGAACGATTTCTATAATAACTTCATCGCTCAGTCCAACGCTCTTTTCAGTCATCATCTTCATCCTCCTTGCCATCTAACGCCTCAACAAAAATGTCTTCAGAATCATATGCTCCCATCGGATATTCTCGTATCCAACCAGACACCTGAAAACGTCTTCCGCAGTAAGGACACTCGAAATACTCATCAGTGTCGAAACTATAAACAACATCTGGTCCCATTCCATTTTCTCGTTCATCGCTACTCTGGTCGTACACGTAATCTTCCAGATCGATTTCCTGATCCTCATGACAATGCGGGCATTCAATGGTGCGAACAAGAGAAACTGACTCATAGCCATACAAATCTTCAAAACTAATGAATTCATCTCCATCTGCTTCTCTCTGCTGAATTATATTCCAGAAGCGCTTTGTCTCAAAGGTTTCAAATTCAGCTTTTGCATCAAGAATTTGAGAAAGCAACTCCAGCGAGTTGCGCTTTCGTTCAATTTCCTCGTCAATGGATTTCTGACGTGCTCTGATAGCTTCCGGCAAAGTCCATTCACCGTCCTGAAGCTTTCTTATGTCGCTACATGTCAACCCCGACTTTGTTAATACTACAAGGAGCTGAAGATTATCAAAATCTGTGTCCGTGTAATTAGTTCCACGATTACCTGAAGGCGGATTCTCAGGGGAAAAAACACCTTCTCTCTTATACAGTTTGATTTTATCGGCATTGATGCCTAATTTTTCTTGAATTTCTTTTGGTCTCATTTTAATCGACCTCCTTTCAAGCGTATTGTAACAAGTGGGGACTTTGTCCCTGTCAAGAGGTATTTCACTTTTTTCAATTACTTTATGCTAAAATCTCGTCCAATAAGCTATGGTACTTTTCATGAAGGGAGGCCACCATCAATTTATACCAAGTTTCTCTGGAATATCTTCCGTTTTCGATACACCAAATTTTATAATGCAGCTTTTTTTCAGCATAGAAATCTACCGGAACATCCGGATCTGCATCAGCATACTTTTTTTCATAGTCTGCGTAAATGTACTGGTTTTTTGTATAATCAATATGTGTGAAGACGTCATCTTCCGGATAGTACATTCCGTGTAGGAAAGTAGTTATACACGGAAAATTATTCATCCCGGCGTGACAATACGGCAATGTTTCGATTTCTACATGCAAAAACGACTTTTTTTGTACAGCATCATAATCTTTTTTTATTACCATGAGTAATTTATCGCAGGTTTTCGGATCGATATGAACAATAATCGTCTTTGCCTTTGCCAAATCTGTATCTGCAAAATGAAACTGCGGACCACGGAATTTTTCAAAGTTTATGGTTGAATACGATATAATCTGCTCTGCTGGCACTGCTAAACGCTCATCTAACCGAAGGAGAATATCACCCGTACCAACGTCTTCTGTGATTATTTTTGCAAAACCGGGCATGGTATCGAAAAATTCAATTTTTGATTTATTAGTCAAAATATTATATACATATGCTTTTCCGTCAAAGATAAAAGAATCTGTCTTAAACACTACTCCGGGTACTGCCGTTAACCTGTACTGATTTGTCTCATAGGCAAACTGCTCTCCCTCAACCATTTCGTTGATGTCTATGTGTTTTTTGCCAAACGTATCTAATATAAATCCAGTAATAATTAGGAAAAGAAACTCCGCATCAACCTGTATTGTTTCGGTTACTCCGGGCTTACGGATGAATGCGGTATCATAATACATTACCCATCCGTGGCTATCGTTTTTCTCCATATAATTCAGAATATTATCTCCAGAAATTCCTTTTGCGCAAAACAACTCACCGACTCGGTTAACTAATGGCACCAAAAACAATGGTGTTATAAATTTATTTTCTTTGTTTCTTAATGACGTGAAATAGTCCAGCATTGGCCTATAGATGGAGAACGCCAAATACTCTACAGATTTATATTCTTCGGTTTCAGTCGTTTCAATAAGAAACTGTTCAATTTCCTCAGTCTGGTCATTAATTGTAGTTGCCATTCTCAGCACTCCTTGCTCTGTATCCGGGCCAGTATTTCCAGCATATGCTTCCCGATGGCTTCCGGGTCATTTTTATACGCATCGCAGATGAGTCGCAACCCATCTGGTGTTAATATCCTACCGTTGTTTTTATCATAGCACATTTGCCTATATTCTTCGAGTTCCTTTTTCGTTATTGTAGGCATAGCAAATCCTCCTGAATATAAAAATAGCCGGTCTTAAAACCGACACCCTAAACGACACTCCGACACCCCTGTGCCTATGCCGCATATCTTTGTATTAAATAGCGAGTCTTAATTTCTAAGATATTGCCCTCCTTAAATCCCATCTGCTCCATTGCCTTGTAGATCGAGGAAATGACAACGGGCGGAGTATAGAAAGCGGTCAGGGTGCTTGCCCTTGCGCTTTCATACTCATCGGGAGAAAGGGCGGTATAAAGCTCGATAAACTCGTCCGCCCACGAGGAGTTGTTCTCGTCAAAGGCTTCGGGGATACCGCCCCAGCCGACATACTGCGAAAGGATTTCCTGTTCTTCGGGTGTTGCAAAGCGGTTGTCAAACTCACATTCCTTCAGCACCCTGATTGCCTCCATATTCCTGCGGAAGCGTTCTTTTTTGCCTGCCTCCGGCACTTCGTGAGAAGCAAGGTCAAAGGTGTGCCGTTCGGACAACGGGATTTCAGGGTGCAGATCAAAGGTCTGTACCCGTGAGCGCTTCGGCTGGCTGAAAGCAGGCGTGAATGGCTCGGCTTCATTTTGCTCAGGCTGCTTAGCAGATGTGTCCTGCTTTGCCCGTTCCACATAAAGCCATTCGGCAGCTTCCTTTTCGGAAACAGATTTCTTGACCTGCTCCAAGTAGTCGTTTGCCTGCCACTCGCTCTTAAACTCCTCGCTGACGCCTTCATCGTCGATATAGATCGCTTCCGTCAAATCGTCCCAAATGGCATAGCCATCATCGGTTTCAATGACGAAAAATCTTTCGTCGGGCGGAAGCGTATTTTCTCCTGCAATCTGCTCCGCTTGCCTGAGCATTTCATCTGCCCTGTCGTTTGCAAGATAGGGCGAATCAATGATTTCTACACCTTTCGGTTGTGGATCAAGCTCGCTGATAAAATTTTGCGGTATGGTGTTCCCATCTTTATCCTTATAGAAAACGACAGTAAAAGGAACACCGTAGTAATTTTCTTCCTTTATATCCTTTTCCAACTGATAGGGGCTGGTGTATTCAACGCTTTCCCGCACCGTCCCGTCCGTGTGCAGATAGTCGATCCTGCCGACCGGCTTCGACTGCACCGGATCTTCCTTATTGGTCGATACGATGTTTCGGGTGCTGCGCTCTCCGTTTTCAAGGGAAGAAACAACTACATCAAAGCCACGGTCAAGAAGCATATTGACATAAGTTTCCAAGTGGTTTGCCGGAAAGCCGCACATCTGTGTCCGCTGATTGCCGCCGATAGAACGGGAAGCAAGATTCAGCTCCAGCGCTTCGCTTACGGTCTGTGCGTCCGCACCGTAGGCTTCAAAGAAATCGCCCATCTGATACAGCACGAGGCTGTCGGGATTAGCACTCTTAATTTCGCTGTACTGACGATAAGTGTCCGTAAAGCTGCTGCGCTCGTTCTGCTGAACAAGCCGCATAAAGCTGTCCTTTTGCTCCAAACGGGGCTGCGGATTTTGCACAGAGCGATCCATCAACTCCACATTCCAGTCATCTACCCGTGTGATTTCAAAAGGCTTTCCGTCCAAATACACTCTGTCTCCGACTTTATAAGCGGCAGAAAATAACGCTTTTTGCTGTTCCCGTGCCGCCGCCTGCTCAATCCTTGACACTACATCATCGGGCAGTCCGTCCACATAGTAGCGGATTTCGCCCTCGCTGCTGATATGAGCAATCGTCTGATAATCGCCGTTTTCTTCTACGGCTCTGTTCCAAACGGTAAGACCGTTTCCGAGATACCCCATACCAATGTCAAAGGCAGGTGCTTCAGCCGAATCAGCTTTTTCCTCCGGCTGAAGGTAATCGCCAAGTCCTTCGTTTCGGACAGCCTGAATATAATCGTCTTGCAGGATAGTGTCGGGCGTGATGACTGCCAAAACCTTGTTTTCCATATCCTCCTCAAAAGAGTAGGACGGGCTTAGATCACGGGGTGTAACATAGAATTTTTTAATATCCCCGTCGTAGCTCTGAACAGCCTGCTGGAACTTTCTTAAATCCCCGGCAGTAAAAATCTCCTGCGTTACCCAATACATCTCATTGCCGTTTACCAAATCGGTTTCCTTGAAACGCATATGGTGGGGAATGAGCTTTTCAAACTCGATAGAATTGAAACGAGGCTGCTGCTCTGCAACCGCCGCCTGATTCGTTACCTTCAGATAATCGTTCATCGGATTTTCCCGCACCCTGCGGTCAAATTCCGCCCTGTCCATCTCTTTGTTGAACAGAGGGAACTGCGTGTCAAAAAGCCTTACCTGCTTATCATCAAAGGCAAGGATTTCATATTCGTCAGCGTCCATATACACCGTGTCGCCGAGATGATAGGCATACTGCGCCTCCTGCTGCGGCTCGCTTTCAGCCGCCTGCACCGATTCCCGTTCGGGTGGAGCAGAGGAGAGGATTTCACGGTTTCGCTGTTCTTCGGCAAGTTCGGCTCGGCGTTTCTCCTGCTTTTCGAGCCAATGCGGGTAAATTTCTTTTTCCTTTGGATTGAGATAGCGGTCAAGGCGTATCAATTCCTTTATCCGCTTCTCAACCTGAGTCCAATTCAGCCGGATATGCGGCTTATCGTCCCCAATGCCTTTTGAGATCAAAATGCCTTTCCCGTCGTGCTGCTCGTCAATGCCTGCGCCGACAATAACAGGATAAGCGCCGCCCCAACCGTATTCGTCTTTCAGAAAATCGGCGTTTTCCTTTGTGGACAAGCTTTTTTCAAACTGCTCATAGATACGGAACTTTCCCTCAGATATGCCGCTCCCACGGGTGAGAACAGCGTCAATGATCTCCTGAGAAAAAGAAAAAGCAGAGGTTTATTTAGAACTTAAAGATCAATTACAGTCTATCGAAGTGAGTGTTTTGGTTAAAGAAATAGAAAATTTATCTGAATCTTTGAAAGACCTTAATGTATCTCTGGATTTTTTAGATAAAGAGAAAGTGACAATTGATGGACAAATCCTTTTAAATGAACAGCAGAATGAAACATTAAAGAAAAAAATGTATGATTTAGATCAAGAGGTTAATGGATTACAAGGTCAACTTTTAACAGCAATGAATAATGTGAATGAATTAGAAACGCAAAAAGTAGAGATTGATACAAATCGTAAGCATATCCTTGAGAATACAGATAAAGAAGATCTGCAGGCGTTTGCGGCGAAGGTCAATGCCGGAGAGAACGCTGTCAATGCAGTGCTGACGGCAGACATTGATATGACAGGTGAAGACTGGACACCGATCGGAGATACAAATGACGGTTATACAGGAATCTTTGACGGAAACGGACATAAGATCAGCAAGCTGGTCTGCGAGCGGACAGGGGATAAACAGGTATCAGGCTTGTTTGCACAGCTGAAGGAGAACA
>OLQA01000376.1_pt1 | contig 42666 bp, 39 predicted proteins | sample 1673151 | NCBI WGS metagenome assembly OLQA01 (sample SAMEA3136760, study PRJEB25190) | human gut metagenome | biome: human gut; feature: human-associated habitat; material: faeces | place: Austria | collected 2013
CTGACGATACAAAAATTTATTATTTTTTATTGTCCTCTTGACGGGGAGCATACCATGGTACACCTCCGGGGGGTTTTTGCATTTCAAAATATTTTGTTATATTTTTATACTTTAAACCGATACCCAACACCCCATATCGTCTCGATATACTGCGGGTTGGATGTGTCCACTTCCACTTTCTCACGGATCTTCTTGATATGCACCGTTACCGTTGCGATATCCCCGATGGACTCCATATCCCAGATCTCCCGGAATAACTCTTCTTTCGAATATACGTGGTTCGGATGGCTCGCAAGGAATGTCAGCAGGTCGAACTCTTTTGTCGTAAATGTACGTTCTTCCCCGTTCACCCACACACGTCTTGCGGTCGTATCGATCTTCAGTCCTCTGATCTCGATCACTTTATTCTTCTCTGCCGCACTTCCGGTCAGACGGTCATATCTTGCCAGATGCGCTTTTACTCTCGCCACCAGTTCACTTGGACTAAACGGCTTTGTCATATAATCATCCGCACCGAGCCCCAGTCCCCTGATCTTATCGATATCATCTTTCTTCGCAGATACCATCACGATCGGTGTATTCTTCACATCACGCACCTGACGGCAGATATCGAATCCGTCCGTTCCCGGCAGCATCAGATCCAGGATCAGAAGATCATAATCTTCGTTCAGTGCTTTCTGAAGTCCTATATCTCCGTCATTTGCAACCTCTACGGTGAACCCGCTCAGTTCCAGATAATCCCGTTCCAGATCTGCAATTGCTTCTTCGTCTTCTACTATTAATATCTTACTCATTGACTGGTACCTCCTGATACTTTCTTAGTACAAAATACATTGTCGTTCCGGTCTCTTCTCTGCTTGTTGCCCAGATCTTACCGCCGTGTTCTTCTACAATCTTCTTTACTACAGACAAACCGATTCCACTTCCTCCGGTGGAAGAATTTCTCGATGCGTCGGTACGGTAAAACCGGTCAAAGATATTCGGCAGGTCTTTTGCCGCAATTCCTTTTCCGTTGTCTTCCAGTTCAATCTGTACAAAATCTCCTACATCTTTGACACGCAGATTGATCATTCCCTTTGGTTTGTCCATATATTTCAACGAATTGTTGACAATATTGTGAATCACACGTTTTACCTGCTCCGGGTCTGCAATGATCCGTACATTCTTCTCTACATAATTAAAATAACCAAATCCTACATTCTGTGCTGCCAGTTCAACCGACAGGTCATCCGCACAGTCGTTGAAATATTCATTCGCCGACACGATATTAAAATTGTAAGGGATCTTATTCGTATCGATCTTAGAATATAATGTCAGCTCATTGATCAGCGTATTCATCTCTGTCGCTTTATTGTAGATTGTTCTGACATACCGTTCTATCTTCTCCGGTGTATCTGCAACACCATCTATAATTCCTTCGGCATAACCTTTGATCGTTGTCACAGGTGTCTTCAGATCATGTGAAATGTTACTTATCAGTTCTTTACTTTCTTTGTCATATTTCAATTTTTCTTCGGCACTTTCCTTCAGGCGTCCTCTCATCTCTTCCAGGCTCTGGCAGAGTTTTCCAAGTTCATCGTCAGCCTCCGGTTTCAACTCAAAATCCAGATTCCCATCCTTGATATTCTGCGCCGCTGTCTGCATCTTGCCGATCGGCCCCATAACCGCACGGTAAATCCATATAATAAGAGCTGCCGAAGTAAGTATCAGTATCACTACAATTCCAATCAGGATTTCGCAGAAAAACTGTCCAACCTCCGGAATTACATTGGATACATCTGACACAATGAACGCACTTCCCTTATTGCCGTCATCATATCTGAAATCTACCTGTTTTACCAATGCTTCTGCATCTCCGCCAAGATAAATCCCGTTCTCCGATGTTGTATCTGTATCTCCATATCCCGGCAATTGTTCGATCACCGCTTTTACACGATCATCATCGCTGCCCGTATATACGATTGTTCCGTCTTTTCTCACCAGCAGGTATGCATTCTTATTCTCCAGTTTTTTATTAAACTGATCCAGTTCTGTCGCATCTTCCATCTCAGATGCCTGTTCTGACATATCCTTCAGTTCATGATACGGCTTCTCCGTAACACGTGCAAGTACCTGCATGGAATTCGTAAAATCAGAAATCGTCGTTCCTGTAATCCCATAATTCTTCTCCACCACTCCGATCTGATAGCGGCATACCATTGAAACCATCATGGCTGCCATAAGGACCGGTATAATGATAATCGTAAAAAATGCTATAACTAATCGCGTTTTCAGCTTCATGTATCTGTCCTCCACTAAAAAAAATTATAGCATGAAAAATGGGTGCTTCACACCAAAGCACCCATAAACTTTTATAAAATTTCTATAAATATTTTTTCAGATCTTCTACTTTGTCCAGTTTCTCCCATGGAAGATCAATATCTGTACGTCCGAAATGTCCGTAAGCCGCTGTCTGTTTGTAGATTGGTCTTCTAAGATCAAGCATCTGAATGATTCCTGCCGGACGCAGATCAAAGTTCTCGCGGATGATCTCTACCAGTTTGTCATCTTCTAACACACCTGTTCCGAATGTATCTACCATGATAGATGTCGGATGTGCTACACCGATTGCATAAGACAACTGAATCTCACATTTCTTGGCAAGTCCTGCAGCAACAATATTCTTGGCAACGTAACGTGCTGCATAAGCTGCGGAACGGTCAACCTTTGTACAGTCTTTTCCAGAGAAAGCCCCGCCGCCGTGACGTGCCATTCCACCGTAAGTATCTACGATGATCTTACGTCCTGTAAGTCCGCTGTCTCCGTGTGGTCCGCCGATTACAAAACGTCCTGTCGGGTTGATGAAGAACTTTGTCTTCTCATCTACCATGCCCTCCGGAATGATTGCATCGAATACATATTTCTTAATATCTTTATGAATCTGATCCTGTGTCACTTCCGGATCATGCTGTGTCGAAAGTACGACTGCATCCAGACGTGCCGGAACACCATTCTCATCATATTCAACCGTAACCTGTGTCTTTCCATCCGGTCTTAAGTACGGAAGTGTTCCGTTCTTTCTTACTTCTGTAAGCTTTCTTGAAAGCTTGTGTGCAAGTGCGATCGGGTATGGCATATATTCCGGTGTCTCATCAGAAGCATAACCGAACATCATTCCCTGGTCTCCGGCTCCGATTGCATCAATCTCTTCTTCTGACATTGTATGCTCTTTTGCTTCAAGTGCTTTATCAACACCCATAGCGATATCTGTAGACTGTTCATCGATTGCTGTGATCACACCGCAAGTCTCTGCATCAAATCCATATTTTCCTCTTGTATATCCAATCTCTTTGATCGTATCACGAACGATTTTCTGAATATCAATATATGCATTCGTTGTGATCTCACCCATAACAAGAACCATACCTGTTGTTGTTGCTGTCTCACATGCAACACGGCTCATTGGATCCTGCTCCATCAATGCATCCAGAATGGCATCTGAGATCTGATCACACATTTTATCCGGATGTCCTTCAGTTACTGATTCTGACGTAAATAATCTTCTTTCCACGTTCTTTTCTCTCCTTCTTTTCTAAAAAACAGTTCCTGCATTCTTTCTCTTGGGATTGTCTGTATCTCCAGAACCTGCCACCGGCAGCTTCTTCCGAACGCATGGCGTTTTAAAAACCGTCCACTTATATAAGTGGACGGTTTGATATCTTCATAAACCAATCCTCTTATTGTTCGATCACTCGCTCAGGCTGGCACCTTCCTACAATGGGGTTGCCGCAGTTTCACAGATCCTTTGTATCTCCACTGCTCTGAATAAGAGAAAGTTTGCTTTTATTAAGTTATTTTTGATACGACTAAGACTTTACTCTATTTTCCCTGTACTGTCAATAGACATATATAAGAAAATGTATCATCTAGCCTACTTTTAATTTGAACTTCTGAATCGCTTTTTCAGAATCTACTCTTTCGATGATTCCACCAATGCTGCGAAGTTTCTCTTCGAATCTTTCATATCCTCTCTGGATATATACGATGTCATCTACAATTGTGATTCCATCCGCTGCAAGACCCGCGATGCAAAGTGCGGCTCCTGCACGAAGATCCGGTGCACTTACTCTTGCTCCGGAGAATTCTGCCACGCCTTCGATCGTTGCGGAATTGCCTTCTACCTTTACATTGGCTCCCATTCTTGCAAGCTCATCCAGATATTTGAAACGGTTTTCAAAAATACTCTCTGTAATGATACTTGTCCCCTTACATAAGGCCAGTGTCACGCCGATCTGCGGCTGCATATCTGTCGGGAATCCAGGATACGGAAGGGTCTTCACATGTGTGCTTGTAAGATCTCCCTTTGATACGACACGTACAGCATCGTCGAATTCTTCCACTTCACAGCCGATTTCTACCAGTTTTGCGATCGTAGCTTCCAAATGCTTCGGAATAACATTTAGTACCGTTACATCTCCCCTGGTAGCTGCTGCTGCGAACATGAATGTTCCTGCTTCAATCTGATCCGGGATCACAGAATATTCTGTGCTGTGGAGACGCTGTACACCACGGATCTTGATCACGTCTGTACCTGCTCCTCTGATGTTGGCTCCCATACTGTTCAGGAAGTTTGCAACGTCTACAACGTGCGGCTCTTTCGCAACATTTTCCAGAATGGTAAGTCCTTCTGCCATAGCTGCTGCCATCATAACATTGATGGTTGCTCCAACACTTACAACGTCAAAATAAATATGTTTTCCAACAAGGCGGTCTGCTTCTGCAACAATCTTGCCATGTTCGATATCTACATCTGCACCAAGTGCACGGAATCCTTTGAGATGCTGGTCAATTGGTCTGCTTCCGATATTGCATCCTCCCGGAAGTGCAACTTCGGCACGTCTGTACTTTCCAAGTAATGCTCCGAGAAGATAGTACGAAGCACGGATTTTCTTAATGTAATCATACTCGATATCTACATTCTTAATGCTGGCTCCGTTAATCTTCACTGTATGACGGTCAACACGATGTACCTGTGCTCCAATCCCCTCGATTGCGTCAATCAGTACGTTAATGTCATTTACATCCGGTAAGTTATCGATCAATACAGTTTCATCTGTCATGATTGCTGCCGCAAGAATTGCAAGTGCTGCATTCTTCGCACCACCGATTTCCACTTCTCCCACAAGCGGATGACCGCCCTTAATAATATACTGTTCCATCAATTACACCTCATTAATATTTATATAAATCTCTATCTACAATAAAACTATTCTTAATCTGCTATTCTATCTTTCTGCAAATCTGTTTCAATTATCTAATTCTAAATATCTCTAAATCTAATTTTTCTAAAATTCGTGCATAAATTTCTGCATCACAATATAACCCCTAAAAAGGGTTCGCGCCTATTATAGCACAAATTTTCCAATTGTAAAATATTTTTTACAGTTATGTAATTTTATTGTAACATATTCCAATTGTTCTATCTATACTTGTGCACTTTTACTCCCCTAATGCATCTAATACCGATTCAATCGTATCTTCCAGCTTCTGATTATCTTCACACACTGTAATATCTGCATACTTTTCAAAAAGCTTTACTCTTTCATCATACAGATCTTTGAGCGTCTGTCCGTCACGCAATACCACTCCACGGCCTTTGGCATTTTTAAGTCTGCTGTTTATTGTCTCAAAGGATGCCTGTAAATATACGACTTTGCCGATTTCTTTATAATGTTTCATCGCATTTTCACAATATACTACGCTGCCTCCCGGCGAGATAACGGTACGTTCCGCTTTCACCTGTGCATTGACCCGGTCTTCTACTTTCAGGAAGCCATCCGGTCCAACGTCAGCAATAATATCTTTCAGAAGTTTCCCTTCTGATTCCTGAATCAGAATATCTGTGTCTACAAATCTGTATCCCAGTCTCTTTGCAATTACCACACCAACTGTACTTTTCCCGACTGCCGGCATTCCGATAAAAATAATGTTATTATCTGCCATGATGTGCCCCCCTGTATGTTATGTTCTGACTTTTTCATCTGAAAACATTCATTTATCACCGCACAGTATAACACACAAGAGGGCGAAGTGGAAGTTTTTTTCCAGATGCCCTCTTGTAGATCAATATATTTTTTTACGTATCTCTCTATGTTCCACACGTCTCCTGCAAAGTTCCTGATATGTCATAACCTCGATCAGATCCATAAGCCAGGCACCCGGGTTCTCTTCTTCCTTCTCCGCCTTATCATAGATCCTGCGGCACATCAGACGAAGCTGCAGGCGGTCCGGATATTCATCATACATCATGCTTCCGTCATATTCCATTCTGTCACATTCCTCTTCCATATAAGGAAGTACTCTCTTCGCCGTATCCGGGTAAATGCTTTTCATATAGTCATAGTCTCTTCTCGCATTCCGGTCATCATTATACAGCAACGGAACCGGATAAGCCATATAGAACGGTAATTTATTCTCCATAATCCTGATTGCTCCTTGGCGGTTCTATCTGTATTAAGATATGCACGGGGACATCAATCGGTGAATGAGAAACTATCTCTTCTAATTGAATGTTATCTCATATTTTTCAATATTAACGGTTGCCGCTTCATCACTAGTAAATATAATTTCATTTGCTTCCAATGGCGTAGGAATGACCACACTTGCCGTCTGCTCTCCATCATTAATAAATAATTCTACAGAATATCTGTCCATGATAAAATGTAGTTTCGGCGCATGATGTTTTTCCGCAATTTCTATCTTTCTCACACAGACAACATCTGCATTTACACCACTGTAGGTCCGGTCAATTTCAATCTGATGTTTTTCCGGATAATATGTAAATGTTGTTGTATATTCTTCATTATGTGCCACATCTACCTTGAACTCCCTACCTTCTACATTCGTAGGTTCTACCGTCATGTCAATCACCCGGCCATTGATACCATCCAAAGACATCTGTCCGCTAATTTTCTGTTCTGTATAGATGGTTGGATTTTTCTTATACTTTTCCAGTTCTCTCACCGGACTTTGCCAGATTTTCCCATCTTTGATTTTTAATTCTCTTGGGAGTGTCATCATTCCCTGCCATTTCTGTCCTTTTGTCATGACACGTGCATCCCACGACTTCATCCATGCGACCATGATCCGCCTGCCATCCGGAAGCTCTGTTGTCTGTGGTGCATAAAAGTCCAGTCCATAATCTAGGCTTCTCTTTTTCTCCCATGCAAAATCCGATATTTCTTTTTCTGCATCTCCAATAATATAAATGGAATTATGACCGTTATGAAATTCGTACTTTTGAGCATGCATATTCTGCGGAGAACAAATGATTACAGGATACCCGTCTACTTCCAGATAATCCGGACACTCTAACATATCTCCATTCTTTCCGTCATTTCTCAAAAGGACTTTTTCATACCGCCAGTTTTTATAGTCCGCACTGCTAAATAAGACTATTTGCCCACAATTTTCCTCATAGCGATTGCCTACAACGCAATAATATCTGCCATCCTTTTTCCATATTTTCGGATCACGGAAGTCTTTTCTGTCAAATTTCTCCGGCATGATATCTCCTTTTATAACTGGATTATCCTGCCATTTTTCATAAGTCTTCCCATCTCCAATGGCAATGCACTGATTCTGGATTTCTTTTCCGTCTTTCTGGCTTACTCCTGTATAAAGCAGCACATGCTTTCCATCAGCTTCTACTGCACTTCCCGAGAAACATCCTATGTGATCATAATCCTGATCAGGTGCCATAGCTACCGGATATGCTTCCCATTTTAGCAGATCTTCGGTCACCTGATGCCCCCAGTGCATCGGTCCCCATTCTGTTTTATATGGATAGAACTGATAGAACAAATGTACTTTTCCCTGGTATACAGAGAAACCATTCGGGTCATTCATCCATCCTGCTTCCGGTGTCACATGGAATAATGGTTTTTCTTTTTCATCTATGTAATTCTGTCTGATATATTCATTGGCTTTTTCAAGCATACGTTCTTCCTCTTCTATTCTAAATCATTCTGCTCCGATTACCTGCTCTGTTTCCTTATCAAAGAAATGCATCTTATGTGGCATAAAGGTAAATTCCACCTCATCTCCCACCTGGCTTACTTCATATTTTGATACTCTTGCAATCGTTACGCTTCCTCCGAAGTCAAAATACAGATTATTCTCATTTCCCATAATCTCCGTATTGTCAATAACTGCTTTCTGATGACTTCCATAGACATCCAGATTAGTTGTATCAAACTTGATATCTTCTCCTCTGATTCCCATGATAACTTCTGAGTATCCCGCAATACGTTTTGCAATTGCTTCCGGAAGTTCCACTGTATTGCCATCTGCAAATATCAATTTCTTTCCGTCTACTTTCACATCATAAAAATTCATCTGCGGAGATCCTATAAATCCCGCAACAAATTTATTCACCGGATGCTCATACAGATCCATTGGTTTACCAACCTGCTGGATCACTCCATCTTTCATGATTACTATGCGGTCTGCCATTGTCATGGCTTCTACCTGGTCATGCGTGACATAGATGGTTGTACTTCCAAGATTTCTGTGTAACTTACTGATCTCATTTCTCATGCTGACACGCAGTTTTGCATCTAGGTTAGAAAGTGGCTCATCCATCAGAAAGACTTTCTGGTCTTTTACAATCGCTCTTCCAAGTGCCACTCTCTGTCTTTGTCCACCTGATAAATTCTTAGGCTTACGGTAACGATATTCTTCGAGTCCCAGGATATCAATTGCCCAGTCTACTTTTTTCTTGATCTCATCTGCCGGAACCTTCATGTTCTTCAATCCATAAGAAATATTTTTTTCTACCGTCATATGTGGATACAGTGCATAGTTCTGGAACACCATAGAGATTCCTCGATCCGCCGGTGCAACCTCATTCACACGTTTTCCATCAATAAAAAGGTCTCCACTTGTAATCTCTTCAAATCCTGCGATCATTCGGAGTGTTGTGGATTTACCGCATCCGGATGGTCCTACAAATGCGATAAATTCTTTTTCTTCTATATCTAAGTTAAAGTCTGTCACGGAATTCTTATTGTTTCCTGCATATTTTTTACATATATTTTTAAATTCGATAAAGCTCATCTTTTAGCCCTCCTTGGAACCTGTTGATATTACACCCTCTACGATCTGTTTTGAGAAGAGTGAATAGATAATAATGACCGGAATTGTTACCATTGTGATAACTGCAAGGGTCTGTCCTGTTGTTGTGTTATCATTTGATGTAATCGCATTCAGACCAATCTGTGCTGTCAGAAGATCACTGGATGTAAATACAAGTGACGGCCACAGATAATCATTCCATACATTCAGGAATGTAAATACACTAACCGTTGCCACTACACTCTTTGACATTGGAAGAACCATAGTAAAAAAGTATTTTACCGGTCCACAGTGATCTAACTGTGCTGCCTCATATACATCATCCGGAAGTCCCAGGAATACCTGACGGAACAGGAAAATGTTAAACGGATTCACGATCATTGGAAGTACATATCCAAGCACCGTATTCAGAAGTCCAAGTTTTGCAATGATCAGGAAATGTATCGTAATGATCGTCTCCATCGGTACGATCATCAGAAGCATAATGATCAGAAGCCAGCGTTCTCTGAATGGAAAATTAATCTTAGCCAATGCATATCCTGCCAGTCCATTTACAATTACACCAAGTACGATCAATATTGCTGCATAGAACAAGGTATTACACATATATCGTACAAATCCTGTATTTGTTAATACAGATACATAATTTTCAAAGAAATTGCCGTTCAATGCCGGTGGAATGAATGCCGCCATACTGTTCATATCAGCAGTGATTGCCGCGTCTGGTTTGAATGAGTTTGCCAGCATCCAGATAACCGGGAACAGGAACAACAATGATACGATCAGAAGTACGACCGTCAGTATCCAATTATTTCTTTTTTGCTTTTTTGTTAACATTCTGATCCTCCTTATCTCTTGTTGCGATTGTCTGGATCACGGTCAGTATCATTACAAAGAATGCGAATACAATAGCCATTGTAGATGCCAGTCCAATTTCCCAGTTAACAGTACCTGTTTCATATATATCATACACAACCGTATACGTTGAATTCGATGGTCCTCCTCCGGTCATAACCATTGGCTGTACCAACATACGGAATGCTCCGATCGTAATCGTAATTAAAACGAACACACACAATGGTTTCAATTCCGGCAGGGTAATGTCCTTGAATTTCTGCCACGGTGTTGCATGGTCCATCTCGGCCGCTTCATAAAGTGCCGGATTGATTGCCTGGATTCCTCCCAGGAAGATGATCATCTGATATCCCATTCCCTGCCATGCACTCATGATCGCGATGGATGGAAGTGCCTGACTGGCACTGTTGATGAATGGCTGTGCATCAATTCCAAAGAAAGAAAGGATTGCATTCATAATTCCTTCCGGGCTGTAGATCTGGATCCACAGTGTTGACACAACAGCAAGTGACATGACCACCGGAACAAAGAATGCTACTTTGAAATACTTCTTACAATGCGTCACTTTATTAATCAGAAGTGCCAGCACAAGCGCTCCAATTCCCTGCAGCGGAACAATAATGATCACAAACTTTACGGTATTAAAAAATGCCTGTGAAAACACATCATCTTTAAAAATCTGAATATAGTTGTCCAGTCCGACAAAATGCGTCAATCCCGGATTTAAAGCAAAGAAATCAGTAAAACTGAAAATCAATGTCAGGATCATCGGCAGGAATAAAAATATCGTAAGTAACACAAGTGCCGGTCCAAAAAACGCCATTCCCATAATGGATTCTGTTCTTTTCTTCATTATTTCATCACATAACGCTTTAATTTTGCGTTAATCCTTTCTACAGATTTATCCAGTTCTGTCTTCGCATCATTATCGGTAAGTACCGAATTTTCCAATACTTCCTGTACCGATGCACTAACCTGTGGATATACAGGTGTTTTTGATCTTGGATGTCCATATTTACTCAGCTGATGATATAAAGCTTTATAATTCTCATCTTCTTCAAAAATCGGACTGCTCTCAAACGCTTCATATGTAGATGGGAAACTCTTACTTTCATCCCACAGACGCTTTCCACTTTCTACACCACTCATCCACTGTACCAGCTTTGTCGCACCTTTTAGTTTCTTCGTCTTTGATGATGCCGCAAATGCCCAGGAACCGGTTGGTGTATATCTTCCGCCATCCCAGTTATCGGATACTACATATGGTGCAACTCCAAGGTTTACATCCGGATAGTTATTATAGATTGTATTTACTTCCCATGCCCCGTCGAACTTAAATGCTGCTCTTCCGCTTTCGAACAGGTCTGTGATCTGTACTTTAGACATATATCCATTATCCAAAAACGATTTAAAATAATTCACTGTTTCCAGATTCTCTTTTGAATTGAATACACCGTTCACCTTCAGTCCATCTTTACTTACAAAGTCACCGCCATTTGACCAGAAAAACGGTGCATAATAATAAATCGTAGCTTCTCCTGTCGGGAAAGTCATATCCAGCGCATAACCTTTTTTCTTCTCTACTACCGGCTGTACTTTCTTTAACACCTCTGTGAATTCACTCCATGTCCATGGGTGATCTGCATCTGGAACTTCTACACCTGCTTCTGCGAGAATATCTTTGTTATAATAAAGTCCCACACTGGATTCCATTGCTCCAAGCGCATAGAGCTTGTTATTATACGTTCCCTGCTGAATAATGGAATCCAGATACACGCTCTTTTCTTCGTCTGTTAATTTTGCAAGCGGCTGGATAATTCCGTTCTCTGCATATGCCGCTATATTAGGGCCATCAACAGTAAGCACATCCGGCAGATCTCCTGACATCACGGATGCATTGATCTTATCCGAATAGCCTCCACCACTGTCATTTCGTGGAATAAATTCAATATCTGCAAAATATTTCCCATCATATTTCTTATTAAATGCATCTACAGATTTCCTGTAGCACTGTCCTTCTTCTGTGTCTTCGATTGAATGTACCCAGATAGAAAGATATTCTTCACCTTTGTCATATCCCTTTACTTCTCCTGGTTGCGGCTGTTTATCTCCACACCCCGTCAATGCCATTGCAAAGAATGCTGCCAGCAGTACCCCTACTGTTCGTTTCTTCATAGCTTTCTCCTTTCAGATTCACGATTGCGTAACCAATTAAGTAACCGGTTACTTTATATGCTCATAATACTATCCAGAATCTTACTTGTCAATGGATTTCAAAGAAAAAGTTATCGGTTACTTAACTAGTTATTTTTTGTTTGATTTTTTTCAATGCACTTGCTATACTGATAATATACATTATAAGGAAGAGGATTTACATGAAACAGAAAAAAGTAACTTTTGCAGATATAGCCGCTTATACAGGCTTTTCAAAAACTACCATTTCCAGATATTTTAATAATCCGGATTCTCTGACTCTTGAAAATCAGGAAAAAATCGCTCATGCACTGGATGTCCTTGGATACCAGGAAAATAAGCTCGCCAAAGTACTGGCTAATGGAAAAAGTGAATTTGTTGGAATTATCATCCCCAACCTGTATCTTCACTATTACTCTGAGATGTTAAACCAGTTACTTTCTACTTACGAAAAGTATAATTATAAATTTCTTGTATTCATTGGAAATAATAAAAAAGAGATTGAAGAAAAATATATTCATGAACTGATGGCTTATAAGATTGAGGGACTTATTGTCTTAAGCAATACCATTTCGTCTGAAGAACTTGCTTCTTATAAACTCCCGGTTGTCACGATTGAGCGGGAATGTGACCATGTCTGCAGCGTGTCTACAGACAACTATCTGGGTGGTGTTCAGGCAACCAGTTTGTTGATACGCAATAAATGTGATGTTATTTTACACATCAATTCCATATTCCCAGATACACTTCCAACCTATGGACGTATCCGGGGATTCGAAGATATCTGTAACGAACACCATGTCGTTCACGAATTAATCCAAAGAAATCTTGGAAACACTTATCAGGAAACCCTGACTCAACTAAAAAACATATTTAACGAAATTGAAGAAAAATATCCCTCACAAAAAAAGGGGGTCTTTCTTGCAAATGACACTTATGCCAGTATGTTCCTGAATCTGATATTTCAAAAATACGGGAAACTCCCGAAAGACTATCAGATTGTCGGATTCGATGATTCTCCTATTGCAAGCGAAGCTATCCTTCCAATCACAACCGTTGGACAGCAGATTGAGAAAATTGCACAGACTGCCATGGAACTTCTGGTTCTCCAGATGAATGAAATGAAAAAAAGGAAACCGGCTCCTTTAAAAGAGCCGGTTCATAAGCAGATTACGCCTGTATTGATCCGACGCAATACTACGGATTAACATACTGAATAATACTTGCCGTGTGCAAATGGTGGATCTCCTGAAGTTTTTGGATTACTTCGGGAGATTCTTTTCGTTTCTTTTCATTAATTCTTCAGCCGTTTTTTGAATGACATTTATATCTTCTTCTAATTCATCTGCAATCTGTTCTATTAACTTTCCTTTTTCCAATTTCTTCTTTACTAGTTTTCCCATCTTTTGTCATCTATTCTCAACTTTTATCTGTTCTCCTGCCGGTCTGTTCCTTCTTGCCCCAACCAGATACAGAATTGCTGGACCAAAATTAACAATAATTCCAATAATGAAAATTGGGAAATCTGATGTTTTCAAAAAAGCTTTTCCATTATCTATTGCAATAATAATTTCATTGCAATACATTAACAAATTAACACCCATATAGATAACAATTCCTGCTGTTAACTGTTTTGTTTTTTCTGTATTATTACAGTTTGCTTCCCCATAATGTCCCAGATACCAGATGCCTATTGAAATTGCAAGCATCCATAATGTGTGTACACGTTCTCCAGCCAAAAAACAAACATTAATCAAACAACCTACAATTCCCCAAAGTCCCAACAATTGAAAATATATCGAAGTTCCTCTAATTAATTTCCGTCCTCCCGGTGCTCTGATTCCTCCTACAGAATAAATCAGATCATCACAAAATTCATGAACCGACTTTCCCAGTACTGTTTCAAAATTTTCATTACGCTCCTGTGCTTCTTCCGCCATTCCAGTGATATCTTCAATCATTTGGTCAATTTCTTTTTCTGTAAGTGGGAATGTCTTGATGTATTTTTTCATCTTCCTGACCATTCTTTTATTTTTCTTCGTCAACATAATCTACTCCTCCTTTTTCAAAATTCTATTTACTGATAATTGTACTTCCGTCCAGCATTTAATAAACTCCTGCAAATATGCCTCTCCTTCAGCCGTTAATGAATAATACTTTCGTTTTGGTCCAAGCGGCGAAGGTCGTAGTTCTGAAGAAATCATCCCTTTCTTTTCCAATCGTACGAGTAATGGATAAATACTTCCCTCTTTTACATCTTCAAATCCGAACTCTTCTAATGTTGTTACAATCTCATATCCGTATGTAACCGTCTCGGATAAAATCTGCAAGATACATCCTTCTAAAGTTCCCTTCATTAATTGTGATTTATCATACATATTTTCACCTACCTTGTATACTATAGTAGTTCTTAACTATATTGTATCACACAGTAGTGGTTTGTCAATGAATTTGCGTACAATAAGAATGGGTTTCTAACTATTTTCCGGCTTATTCTGACATAAAAAATCCGCAGATTTAAGCTTTTCAACTTATATCTGCGGATTTTTTATCTAAGAATTTCTCAGTATTCCTACTCCTTTTCTTTGTAATGATGCGCATCCTCCAGCATCATATCTTTCACCTTCATCAGACGGATCTGGGTGCTTCGTTCATTCTCGTCCAGTTTCATCGTAATATACTTGATATTCTTCTGTGCCTCCGGAATGATCACATGCTCCAGGGCGTTGACACGTCTTCTGGTCTTCTCAATCTCAGCTGCCATAAGCTGGCAGGCTTTTTCTGTCTCTGCAAGCTTCAGCATATCCGGTAGGATATCTGCCAGAGATTTTACGGCTCCGTCCAGATCACTCGATGTAAATGCGAATCCATACGAATAGATATCATTTGCATCTGCCGTTCTGGTCTTCGTCTCGAATACAGGAATGTCTACACTCATGACATTCTTCTGTCCGACTTCCAGATCTACTTCCTGCTTCGGTGCCATCAGTGCCGTGTTCAGGGTTGCTTCATCCATGCCGGCTTTGGCTATGACGAAGTTCTTATTAGCTGAACGAATCCCCGCTTCTACCTTTTCCCGAAGTTCCATGTTCACTTTTACCAGATCCAGGAACTGACGCATCAGTTCGTCTCGTTTATCTTTCAGAAGTTTGTGACCTTTTATGGCTGTGACCAGTTTCTTCTTAGTTCTGGTCAGTTCCATACGGGTAGGGGTTACCTGGGTTGACGCCATAGTATCACTCCTTTCTATACTTTATATATTGGACGCCATGCCGGCTCGAATCCGCTTCGCTTCTTCTCGCTGAGGGCTGACACCCTATGCATCTTGCCAGATATGGAATCGCAGGTTAACCTGCATTCCATATCTGATCAATCTGCGCATGGCTTACTGCTTACCATAATACTCGTCCAAGAACTTATCATCAATTCGTTTCAACTCTGATCTTGGCAGCATAGACAACAGCTTCCATCCGATCTCCAGTGTCTCTTCAATCGGTCTGTCGGTATCGTATCCCTGTGATACATATTCTTTTTCAAATGCATCTGCGAATTTCGCATATACCAGGTCAATATCAGTAAGAGCTGCCTCTCCTAAGATAGTCATTAATTCTTTCGCATCTTTTCCTCGCGCATATGCCGCAAATAACTGGTTCATGGTATTTGCATGGTCGGCTCTCGTCTTGCCTTCTCCGATTCCTTTATCTTTCAGACGGGACAGGGATGGCAATACATCGATTGGAGGCTTGATACCTTTACGGTACAAATCACGGCTTAAGATGATCTGGCCTTCGGTGATGTAGCCGGTAAGGTCCGGGATTGGATGCGTCTTGTCATCTTCCGGCATGGTCAGGATCGGAATCAGTGTGATACTTCCCTTCTTGCCATTCTGTCTTCCGGCTCTTTCATATAACGTTGCAAGATCGGTGTACATATATCCAGGATATCCACGGCGTCCCGGTACTTCCTTACGTGCGGCAGATACTTCTCGGAGCGCATCTGCATAGTTGGTAATATCTGTCATAATTACCAGTACATGCATGTCTTTTTCGAATGCAAGATACTCTGCTGCCGTCAGCGCCATACGAGGTGTGGAAATACGCTCGATTGCCGGGTCATTTGCCAGGTTGACGAACAATACCGTTCTGTCGATGGCTCCTGTCTCTTTGAAAGATTCTACGAAGAAGTTCGACTCTTCGAATGTGATACCCATAGCGGCAAATACTACGGCGAATTTCTCATTGCTTCCGCGTACCTTTGCCTGCTTTGCAATCTGTGCTGCCAGGTTGGCATGTGGAAGTCCGGATGCCGAGAAGATTGGAAGTTTCTGCCCACGAACCAGTGTGTTCAGTCCGTCAATAGCCGATACACCGGTCTGAATAAACTCTTCCGGATAGCTTCTGGCTGCCGGATTCATAGGAAGTCCGTTGATGTCACGTCTTTCATCCGGCAGAATCTCCGGTCCTCCGTCGATTGGGCGGCCCAGTCCGTCGAAGACACGTCCAAGCATATCTTCCGATACACCAAGCTCCATGCTTCGTCCCAGAAAACGTACTTTACTGTTACTTAAGTTGATACCCGTGGCACTTTCGAATAACTGCACCAGTGCATCATTTCCATTGATCTCCAGAACCTTGCAGCGGCGCTTCTCACCGCTTGCAAGCTCAATCTCACCCAATTCGTCATAGGCTACATTTTCAACGCCGCGTACCAGCATCAGAGGTCCGGCAACTTCCTGTATGGTTCTATATTCTTTTGGCATAATTTAGAAGTCCTCCTTCCCGAATGCAGCCGCAACTTCCTTGTCCAGTTCTTCTTCTACATTCTTATATTCACTTTCGATATCGGCGTCTGTTGTATATTTATAACGGCCAATCTTTTCTCTTACCGGCATGGCGATCAGTGCATTCATGTCCGCACCCTTGTTCAGTGCGTCAACAGATTTCTCATAAAATGCCAGTACCAGTTTCATCATCAGATACTGCTTACGAAGCGGCGTGTAAGTGTCGATCTCATGGAAGGAGTTCTGATGTAAGAAGTCCTCACGGATGGATCTTGCCGCTTCCATCTTCAGACGGTCAGTCGGTGACAGGGCATCCATACCTACCATCTGTACGATCTCATTTAACTCGGCTTCTTCCTGAAGGATTGTCATCATCTTCTGACGGTCTTCCATCCAGTCCGCTGCCACTTCCTCGTTGAACCAGTTTGCCATATTGTCAACATACAGCGAATAACTGGTCAGCCAGTTGATGGCTGGGAAATGTCTCTTATACGCAAGTGCGGAATCCAGTCCCCAGAATACCTTTACAATACGAAGGGTTGCCTGTGATACCGGTTCGGAGATATCACCACCCGGAGGAGATACGGCTCCGATAACGGAAAGTGCACCTTCTCTTCCTTCTTTACCAAGGGATACCACATGTCCGGCTCTTTCATAGAACTGTGCCAGACGGGAACCTAAGTATGCCGGGTAACCTTCCTCACCAGGCATCTCTTCCAGACGTCCGGACATCTCACGAAGTGCCTCTGCCCAACGGGATGTAGAATCTGCCATTAACGCTACGGAATATCCCATATCACGGAAATATTCTGCGATCGTGATTCCGGTATAAATAGAAGCCTCACGGGCTGCAACCGGCATGTCTGATGTATTTGCGATCAGTACGGTTCTTTCCATCAGCGACTGTCCGGTCTTCGGGTCTTTCAGTTCCGGGAATTCATTCAGAACGTCGGTCATCTCATTGCCACGTTCTCCGCATCCGATATAGACCACGATATCAGCCTCTGCCCACTTAGCCAACTGGTGTTGGATAACTGTCTTGCCACTTCCGAAAGGTCCCGGAACGGCTGCCACACCACCTTTGGCGATCGGGAAGAATGTATCGATAACACGCTGTCCGGTTACCAGTGGTTTTACCGGCGGCAGTTTCTTCTGATACGGACGGCCTTTTCGTACCGGCCATCTCTGCATCATGGTAAGTTCTTTGTCACCTTTCTCGGTAGCGATCACTGCTACCACTTCTTCTACGGTAAATGTTCCGGCTTTGATCTCTTTTACCGTTCCTTTTACTCCATAAGGAACCATGATCTTCTGCTGTACAACGATGGTCTCCTGCACAGTTCCGAGTACGTCACCTGCTTCGACCTCATCGCCGGCTTTTGCGACCGGTACAAATTCCCATTTCTTATCACGCTTTAACGATGCGACTTCCACGCCTCGTTTTAAGTTATTTCCGGAAATCTTCATAATGTCATCCAGTGGTCTCTGGATTCCATCGTATATACTTGTGATCAGTCCGGGACCAAGTTCTACTGACATTGGTACTCCCATAGACTCTACCGGCTCTCCAGGTCCAAGTCCCGATGTCTCTTCGTATACCTGGATGGATGCCTCATCTCCGTGAATCTCTATGATCTCTCCGATCAAACGCTGGCTGCTTACACGTACCACGTCAAACATGTTGGCGTCACGCATACCTTCTGCAATAACCAGCGGTCCTGCTACTTTTTTAATCGTTCCTGTACTCATACGGACGAATCAACCTCCTTTAGCTGCCAAATATAATATCGGAACCGACAGCCTGCTCTACCGATTTCTTCACACCTGCAACTCCGGCGCCTGTATTTCCGGCGATACCCGGAATCTGAATGATCGCCGGTGTGACCTGTTCCTGATATTTTTCTATCTCATGCGTTAACTCAGCGGCAAGTTTCTCTGTGATATAGATAATTCCATATCCGCCCTGTGCCAGCTGATGTAATTTCTCTGCGGCTTCCTCACGGGTCTGGACGGCAAATGTATCAAGGCCCAGTGCTGCGAATCCGAAGATGCTGTCATAATCACCCACTACTGCGATCTTATACATACATTTCCCTTACCCTTTCCCGGATTGAATCATCCGGCAGTTCATTCTGCTTTCCGGATAAAATGATTCGTACCGTTTTAATCTCATTCTGCCTTGCAATTACGTAGGCAATTACCGGTCCTATCGTAAATGCATGATATTTCTCCGGGCTTATCGTCTGAATGATCCAGTTGTCACACCATCTTTCAAATGCCGACGGCGACTCTGCCAGTGCATCCGCACCTTCTGCATAAGCCGTTCCTCTTAAGTATTCACAGATGGCATCCATGCCGCTAAGTGCCGCTTTCGAGAGTTGGCTGACACTTAAGGAATCACATTCCGCCATTGCCCGTTTCATAAAGTCTGTTGATTTTGCGGTCTTCTGTGACCGGACAGCGATCTTGATGTCCGCCACTGCCACTGTGGATTCTGCATAATCCTGTATGATCTTATCCGGTGACTCTTTTCCCGCCTGATAAATAGCATCCAGTGCCGCCCGGTCTATGATCACATCACAGAGCTGCCCGTCTCCTGTATGAAGAAGTGTCTCGTATGCTTCTTCTCCTGCGATCCGCATACTGTCCGGAAGCTTTCCAAAGTCTCTGTCTTCTACGATCTTACGCATCTCTTCCCCGGGAATCCGAACATCTTCATAATAGATATGCCGGTTCTTATCTCCGGTGCATACTTCCTTGACCGCTGCCTTTAAATTATGAAAAAGCTTCGGATAAGAAAGCACATCGAAATGTTCCATTCCGATCGACAGTTCTTTTACTACTTCCCATGTCTTTTCTTCTTCTCTCGTCAGGATCTTTTCCGCATCCCCGCTGCTTTCGGCATCTCCCCAACCTTTCTCTTCTAAGAACTGCAGTGCCTGATCATAATTCTGGCACGCAATCAGCTGGTCGATGGTACTGTCAGAGAACAGGGATACTTCCAGGGCACGGATTCTTGCGACCGCATAGGTATATTGTTCACTCATGTTGTTCCTCCATTTCCGAACATTCCTGATATCTGAACATTCCTACTGGTTCTTCTGATGCTTTCCGCATCATACAAAGAGCAGCCGGTGAACGATATCTGAAAGCTCATCCCGCTTCGCATCGAACATTGCCCTGATCGTACAGTTCTCTTCAATTCCACCGTACGCAAGAATGAATCCATTGTCAATATTATCTCTGCCCGCTCCGGCTACAGTAAGTTTTCCTCCCTTTGCCAGAGCTATTTCTTCAATTTCTTTGCCAAATCCTACCGGCATATTTTCCAGATCTTTTACGGAGAAATAGATCTCTCCCTCCTGCGGAAGTATATATGCTTCCAGAATCGACAGAAGCATCTGATAATAATCATCCGGCGCAAGGTTTATAACCTTTTCATACGCCTTCTCGATGATCTCAGCGATCATCTCCTGCTTTGCTTCCAGAAGTCTCGTTCTTCTCTGAAGATCGATGGCTGATTTCACACGCTCTTTCTGCGATGCAGTATCTGCTTCCGACTTTTTCAGGATAGTATCTGCCTGTCTGGCTCCCTCTTCCTGTGCCTTAAGCTTCATCTGTTCTGCCTGTGCTTTCGCATCTTCGATCTTCGCATCCGCTGTCACTTTTGCCTCGTCAAGGATCTGACTTTTGATCTTATCTAATCCAGCCATTGTCCTTCACACTCCTTCTATACCTGAATTGCTGTTACGGAAAGGATAGAAATCAGAAGTGCAAGGATGGCATATGTCTCAACCATTGCAGGGAACAACATTGCTTTACCGAACTGATCCGGTTTCTTTGCTACAATTCCGATTGCTGCCGCTGCTGTCTGTCCCTGTGCTTTTCCTGAGATCAGACCAACGATTCCGATTGGAAGACAAGCTGCCAGGATCAGAAGTCCTGTCTTAGGATCCAGATCTGCTGCACCACCGCCAAGAAGTCCGATCTTGGATAATGTAATGAAACCAACCAGCAGTCCGTAGATTCCCTGTGTACCAGGAAGCAGCTGCATGATCAGTACTTTTGCGAATTTGCTTGGGTCTTCTGTTACAACTCCGGACGCTGCCTGTCCTGCAATACCAACTCCGATCGCAGATCCTGCACCTGCCAGGAATACTGCCACTGCCGCACCAAGAAGTGCATATACCATTCCCATATCATTCCAAATACTCATATCTATTTTTCCTCCTTAATATCTACATATTTTGTCTCCGCATGAAACGGTTCGAAAGGTTTTCCACCGCCTTCGTAGAATTTTCCGAAGAATTCCACAAATTGAAGTCGGTTGGTGTGGACATATGCACCAAGCAGGTTGATTGCCAGGTTCATTGCATGTCCGACGATAAATACTACGATAAATAAGATGACTCCAAATACACTCTTACCAAGCATGCTTCCCATCTGGTTGACAACGGATGCGATAACACCTGTTGCAAGTCCCAGTGCCAGAAGTCTGGAGTATGATAATACATCACTTAACCATCCGGTGATATTATAGATATCATATGCTCCAAGTGCCAGCCGAAGTGCCGGATTCTTGCTCGATCTTCCGGACATCAATAACAGTCCGAGTGCCCCGATGATTGCCAGTGCTTTTGACAATGTAACAAGCGCTGCCGGGAACACGATCTTGGTCTGTGCGATTGAAGCAAATATCTCTGACGGAAGTAACATCAGGATCAATCCGATCAGGAAAATGTACCACAATACGATATCGCAGAAGAAATCCAGTACCTTTCCGTCTTTTAACAACATATATCCCTTGATCCCAAGACCCACGAACAGATGGACCAGTCCGAATGCCATCGAATAAATCAGAAGTCGCATCGGATCATTTAACGGTGCAAACCACAGCGGCTTGATCGTCAGTTCTTTTCCAAAGAATGTGCTCGATACGACGTCTACGACATCTCCGAAATATCCACCGAATAAGATTCCCCATACCATGGTAGAAATTCCACAGTACATGAACATTTTCATAGATTTCCTCATACCGGCACTCATGCGCGGGAATTTCTTAAGGACGATCAGACACACGATTGCGATGATCGCACCATACGCTGCATCTGATAACATCATTCCAAAGAAAAATACATAGAAAAATGACATGATCGCGGTCGGATCGATCTCTCCTTTATGCGGAAGTCCGTAAGACTCCAGGACTCCTTCCACACTTTCCGAAAATCCGTTATTCTTAAGGATCACCGGTGGTTCTTCGTCTTCTTTTAACTCTTCTACATCGATCACACAGTCATATGCATCCCCGATTCCTTTCTGGATCGCCGGTATCGCTTCTTTTGCTGCGTAACCACTGATAATAAATGTACGTCTGGACTGCGGAAGTGTTCCCAGTACTTCGTACTTTTCTGCACGCATCCGGTAATAGTCACCGATGATCTTCAGTTCCTCCCGGTCTTCTGCGTAAGATATGATCTCTCCCCGGATATCTGCAATTGTCTGTTCGATCTGTCTGATCTGTTCTTCCAGTTCTTCTTTCTGCTTTGCCGGAATCTGCTCTGTCGATACAACCGGTCTTGAGAATCCTGCAGTGCGGAGTGTATTCTCCACATCTGCTGCCTGGTCCTTCATACAGAACACGCTTAAGTACACGGCATCTTTATCCTGACTTATAACCGATATATCTACGGCTTCGATCTCCGGATGATCTTCGGCAATCTTTCCGTAGATCATTTCCAGTGTCGTCTCCGCCGCCATGGTTCCAAGAAGCATTGCCGTCTTTTTCGTGCCCGGATAATTCATCGCAACTTCCAGACTCATCCATGGTGTAAGTGCTTCTATCTGGGTATTCCGCTTCACGATCTCAGCCTGTGCTTCCGCAATTTTCTTATGATCAGCGATCAGAAGTCCCGCCACTTCCATGACTGCTTCCTGCTTCGCTGCGGCAGCTTCCATCGTCTTTTTATCGATCAGCTCATTTCCTTCCAGACTGGCGAACATGGATTTTTTCTCCGGTGTATACTGATTCAATACATCCAGTGCGTTTTCCGTGATCTGCACCCGTTTCTCGAAGCTTGATTTCGCACTCTGCGTATCCATCTTCTCGAATCCGGCTTCGTCCTGCGCGACCTGATGCATCTCTATCATGCCCATGGACTGCAGTTTTTCCAGAATCGCTTTCCGGTCATGTTTCAATGCGCAGATACTGATTCGCTGCATCTGCAATACTGCCATAACTGCATCCCTCCTTTTTTATTTTTTCACGTTCTTACTCTTCCCATATCATCAGAGCAATGCTTTGATGACTGCGGATACCGCCTCCTCTTCTTTTCCCTGAGCCAGTGCTTTTAATGCTTCTGTCTCCTGTTCCGTCTTCTCGGAAGCCTGTTTCTTTAAGACTTCTCCTTCTTCTTTCGCCTGCAAAAGATCTGCTTCTGCCTGTTTCTTTGCATTTGCTACAGCCTGCTCTTTTATCTCTTTTGCCTCTCTGGCAGCTTTTTCAAGGATCTCGGTACACGTTGCATCTGCTTTTCTTATGATCTCATCCGCTTCATTCTCCGTTTCCTTGATGGTCTTAATGGTTTCTTCTACCATTCATCTACCACCTCTCCTTCAAAAAATACAAAATCTAGTTTAAATTATAATCTTATTTCTGCAATTTTACCATACATTTATTACATTTGTTGTAAATTGTATGTCACTTTGATGCACTTTTATCATTTTGTCGTTTTATGTTTGTGCACTTATTAATGAGTAGAAACGCCTGCCAGCGCCTCCTGTATTTTTTCATATACCTGGTATGAAAATAAGGATATCATCTCATTTTCTCAACGAAAACGGACAATATCCTTATTTTGTCTAAATAATATGGAATTTATACAGATTGGATTCCTTTTCTTACCAGTGTAATTCGTGAAGATGCCCCTCCAGATTCATACCTGCAAATCCGTTCTGTCTGAGTGCTTCGTAAAGCACGATCGCAACCGAGTTGCCGAGGTTCAGCGAACGGATGTCGCCTACCATCGGGATACGCACGCAGTCTTCTTTATGCTCTACCAGAATCTCTTCCGGGATTCCGGCACTTTCTTTTCCGAACATGATGTAGCAGTCCGGTTCATAATTCACTTCTGTATATACCTTCGGTGCTTTTGTCGTTGCCATGTAGATCTTGGCTCCCGGGTTCTTTTCCAGGAAATCATTGTAATCAATATAGGTTCTGACATCCAGATGCTCCCAGTAGTCCATGCCGGCACGTTTTAAGTTCTTTTCATTCAAGCGGAAGCCGAGTGGCTCGATCAAGTGTAATCTGGTGTTGGTGGCTACGCAGGTTCTTCCGATATTACCTGTGTTTGCCGGGATTTCTGGTTCGTGTAATACGATGTTTAACATGTTGTGGTCCTCCGTTTTTCTATTCTTTTTCAAATAAAAATTCTATATAGCTGTATATTTCCGAAAAGTCAATCTGACATTTTCCAGCAAATATCTTCACCGGCACCTGGTCTTCAAAACCATAGATGGCCGGTAACTCATTATGTTCCAAGTCATATACTACAACTTTTTTCTTATCCGGGTCAACCATCCAGTATTCTCTGACTCTTGCAGTGATATATTTTTTTAGTTTTAAGCCCATATCTTTTTTTCTTGTAGATGGTGATAATATCTCGATTACCATATCTGGTGCTCCGTAGACATGGCTTTGAAGTATCTTCTCTCTATCACAGCATATCACGACATCCGGCTGTATCATCGTCCTGTCATCTTCATCCAGCTGTACGCTGACCGGTGACGGCAGTACCATACATAATCCTTTGTTCTGCCTAATGTACTCTCTTAATTTGATACTGATCTCAAATGCAAGCTGCTGATGGATCGTGGTTGGCATGTTCAAATCGTAGATGACTCCGTCAATCAATTCTACTCTATATTCGTCCGGAATCGCTTCATACTCTTTTAGTGTGTATTCGCCTTGCTTTTTACCACGAAAACTTTTCCAGATGCTTTGCAGTCTCGTCCAAGATTATCTGTAAATATAATATGTTCCATCGGAAATGCTTTTTCCAACTGACAAATTGTGTCATATCTTGGTCTTTTGGTTATTCCGCTGAATATCTTCTGTACCGTTCCCAATGGTACACCGGAACGATCTGATATCTGTTCGCAGCTGAAACCTAATTCTGTTTTCTTCTTTTTCATCTCTTCTACAGTCATAGGATCACCTCCTTCTTCCGAACGCATAACAATCTATATTTCTAATATTGTTTTCCTTATTCTTCTAATAATCTGACATACTTCTCTCCACCTGCACTGCCGCGATCGCACCATCTGCTACCGCAGTCACTACCTGGCGCAGGCTCTTGACTCTTACATCTCCGGCCGCATACACGCCCGGTACGTTGGTATGCATATCCTCATCCGTCTTAATGTATCCCTTGTCATCCGTCTCTACTTTATCTGCAAACACGCCGGTATTCGGGATCATACCGATGAATCCAAACAGTCCGAACAGTCCGTCTTTCGGATCAGCTTCTATCTTCGTAAACTCCCCGGTCTTTATATTCTTCACGGTCATCGTCTGAAGCAGTCCGTCGCCGCCCACTTCTTCGACTACCGAATCCCACAGAAATGTGATCTTCGGATTGGCAAATGCTTTCTCCTGAATAGACTTTGCTGCACGCAGCTCGTCCCTTCTGTGAATGATCGTAACTTTTCTGGCGAATTTTGTAAGGTACAGCGCTTCTTCCACCGCTGCATCCCCGCCGCCCGCTACATAGACTTCCAGGTCGGTAAAGAAGTTCGCATCACAGGTCGCACAGTAAGAGATTCCGCGTCCCTTGTACTCCTGCTCACCTTTGCATCCGATCGTTCTTGCGTATGCACCGGTTGCGATGATGATATTTTTTGCCTGATACGTATCTTTTTCGCCTGTCAAGACTTTGATCTCTCCGTTCAGTTCTACATCTGTAATTGTATCACGGACATGTTCTGCTCCGAACTGCTCTGTCTGTTCGTACATTCTGCGTACAAGAGAAACGCCTGTCTCTCCTTCTACGATCTGTCCCGGATAGTTTTCTATTTCGTCTGTGTTGATAATCTGGCCGCCGGCCTGTCCTTTTTCGATGATCAGGGTGTCCAATCTGCTTCTGCCTGCATATAAGCCTGCGCTTAATCCCGCCGGACCGGCGCCAAGGATGATTACGTCATATATGTGATCCATGTGTGTCCTCTCTTTCTTTTCGTATGTATTTTTAAAATTATTGATCGTATGATTCTATCTTATTTTACATGATTTTAGCTGTTGGCATACCAACAAATTACAATTAAAAATTCCCTTTTTATTTTTATATTACTTGCTAAAGATATATTTCTATGATATTATAATTATACAAAAAACAACCGCTCAAAGTGGTTGGCCATATTGAGTAATAGAAATCCACCCAGTCCTGCCAAGACTTTTTAGAGGGTGGGTTTTCTATTTCCTACTGACATATCAAATATATAAAAGTCAAAATTTTTATTGTTCATTTACACCACCTCCTATCTATGTATCTTAGGAGGCCTTCCACCCATATTGCGGTTGTTTATAGTAGTATATCACATACGTTTTATTTATTCAATTATTAAATAAACTTCATTATATCTTCCACGATCTGTTCTTTCGTCAGATGATTCTCTTTCAGAACTTCTGCTACATCATAACGGTCGAGGAACTCTTTCTTCAGTCCGAAGTTCAGAACCTTCATGTCCGAATCTCCGTAGAATCTTGCGATCTTCTCGCCGAATCCGCCATCCAGAATACCATCTTCCAGAGTGATCACAACATCATGATCTTTCTTAAGTTCTTCCAGAAGTTCTGCATCAATACCTGTAATATAATATGGATTGATCACAGTTGCATCTGTACCAGTTACTTTCTTGAGCTCTTCTGCAACTTCTTTGCCAAGTCCGTAGAATGTTCCAAGTCCAATCACTGCAACCTTAGAACCTTCCTGAGTTACTTCGTATTTGTTCAGGTCTCCGAAGTCTTTTGTAATCTCTTTTCCGTCAGAGATCACACTGCCGCCCGGAAGTCTGATTCCTACCGGATACTCATTCTGTTCGATACTCCAGTCGAGCATTGCCAGGTACTCTTCCTTGGTTGTCGGAGCAAGGTATACTAGATTCGGGATATTTGCCATCATCGGGATGTCATATAATCCAAGGTGTGTCACATCATTCATTCCGTATACCGAACCACAGAATGTTACAATAGTTGCCGGGCTGTTATTAATGCAGAGATCCTGTGCGATCTGGTCATAAGTTCTCTGTACAAATGTACTGTATACTCCATAAACCGGTTTTCCGCCATTTGCGGCAATTCCGGAAGCCAGTGCTACGGCTGTCTCTTCTGCGATACCGACATCTACGAACTGTTTTCCTGCTTCTTTTCTCTTATCTTCTGTGAATCCCATAACAGTCGGTGTTCCGGATGTGATCGCTACCACTGCCGGATCTTTTTTCATCTTATCCAAAAGGTAATTCAGAGAAATATCCGAATAGTCTTCTTCTGTCATCTCGTATAACGGTTCACCTGTCTCGATATGAAATGGTCCGTTATAATGCCATACTTCTTTGTTCTGCTCTGCCGGTGCATAACCTTTTCCCTTTAAGGTATTGATATGCACAACAACTGGTTTCCTGCTGTCTTTGACACTCTGGAATGCTTCGATCAGGTCTCCGACAGCATTTCCGTGATCCACGTAAATGTAATCCAGTCCCATAGCCTTGAACAGGTTGCATTCTGCCTGTCCGTTTGTCTCACGGAGTAATTTTAAGTTGCCATATAATCCGCCGTGGTTTTCTGCGATGGACATATCATTGTCATTTACAATGATGATCAGATTTCCGTCTAATTCTACTGCATAGTCCAGTCCCTCCAGTGCTTCACCGCCGCTTAAGGAACCGTCACCGATCACTGCGATCACATTTCCTTCTTCCCCTTTCAGGTCTCTTGCTTTTGCAAGTCCGCATGCAAGGCTGACTGATGTAGATGTATGACCTACTGTAAAATGATCGTGTGCACTTTCATTCGGATTGCTGTATCCGGATACATCATCGTAATGTTCTTCATAGAGATATGCATCCTTTCTTCCTGTCAGCATCTTGTGCGGATAGGTCTGGTGTGATACGTCATATACAATCTTGTCTTTTGGTGACTCGAATACATAATGCAGTGCGATCGTTGCCTCTACCATACCGAAGTTTGGTCCGAAGTGTCCGCCGTGGATACTGGCTCTCTTTAACAGTGCTTCTCTCATCTCACCTGCCATTACGGTCATCTCGTCTACGTTTAATTTCTTTACGTCTTCTGGTCCGTTAATCTTTTCTATATACATGAACTATTCTCCTCCCAGTTTAATACTCCTGTCTTTACTGCTTCTTCGTATTTGGAAATTTTGTGATTCAGCCGGTTGATTGCTGACTCTATCTGCGCTTTCTGCTCTTCTAACTTCTCTCTTTCTTCCGAAAGAAGCTGAAGTCTTGCTTCAAATGTCTCGTCGCCCTCCTGATATAATTTTACATACTCGATCAGTGCCTCCACGGGAAGTCCTGCTTTTCTCATACAGATCACAAGCTCCACCCATCCAAGGTCTGATTCCTGATAGTCTCTGATTCCGCCTGCCGTACGTGTTACTTCCGGTATCATGCCGATGCGTTCATAATAACGCAGGGTATCAGCGGAAATGTCATATGTTTCACTTACTTCTTTTATCGTCAATCCAGACACCACCTTTCCGTTCATTACTATAGCACTTGGAGTTCGCTCCAAGTCAAGATTTTTTCCAAAAATGTAAGAGTAAATTCCGGATTATACAATTCATCCTGTATTTTCTGATATCTGCAGAAGCTGCATAGCAATAACAAAAGCCGTCAGGGAATATAATTCTAATTCATACATTAACATTCCCTGACGGCTTTTCTATTTCTATTATTTCTTTTAAATTCTCTTCAAATCAGCTTCCGTCAACCTTACTTCTGGCTTCTCAGTCTCTCAACAAACCGACTGAGTCTTCCGATCGCTTCTTTCAGATCTTCCAGTGAGTACGCATACGATACACGCAGGAAACCTTCCCCGCTCTCACCAAACGCACTTCCCGGTACGACCGCAACCTTTTCCTCTTCCAGGAACCGCATTGCGAATTCTTCAGAAGTCATACCAAATTCTTTGATACTTGGGAAGATATAGAATGCACCAAACGGCTCGAAGCATTCTAACTTCATCTTTGCAAATTCATTGACCAGATATCTTCGTCTCTGGTTGTATGCATTTCTCATCTGCTGTACTTCATCTTCGCAGTGGCGTAAGCCCTCGATGGCTGCATACTGGCTGTTGGTCGGCGCACACATGATTGCAAACTGATGGATCTTCAGCATCTGTTCTATGATCACAGATGGTCCGCAGATATAGCCAAGTCTCCATCCTGTCATGGCAAATCCTTTGGAGAATCCGTTGATCACCAGTGTTCTTTCCTTCATTCCCGGAAGGGATGAAATGGATACATGCTCTGTCTTATATGTAAGTTCGGAGTAAATCTCATCCGAAAGTACATACAGATCATGTCTCTTCACAACTTCGGCGATCGGCTCCAGATCTTCTTTTGTCATGATCGATCCGGTCGGGTTATTTGGGAACGGCATTACCAGCATCTTTGTCTTCGGTGTGATCGCTGCTTCCAGTTCTTCTGCCGTCAGCTTGAATTCATTTTTCTGCTGAAGCGGAATCACAACCGGGTTACCGTCTGCCAGAATCGTACAAGGCACATAAGACACATAACTTGGCTGCGGGATCAGGACTTCATCTCCCTGATCCAGCATTGCACGCAGTGCCACATCGATTCCTTCACTTCCTCCGACCGTCACCATGATCTCATGATCCGGGTCATATTCTACATGGATCTTACGTTCCAGATATTTACTGATCTCAATCTTCAAATCCTTAAGACCTGCATTCGATGTATAGAAAGTCTTGCCCTGTTCCAGGGTGTAGATACCTTCCTCTCTGATTCTCCATGGTGTGTCAAAATCAGGTTCTCCTACACCAAGGGATATTGCGTCCGGCATCTCACTTACCAGGTCAAAGAATTTACGGATTCCAGATGGTTCGATGCCTGTGATTTTCTTAGATAATGGATTTCTCATCATGGTGTTATAAGCATCCTTTCTGGTTTTTTCTGTCCGAACATGATTGTTCCATGGTCTTTATATTTCTTTAATACGAACTGTGTACTGGTTCCTGTGACATCTTCGATCGGTGATAATTTACTTGATACGAACTTTGACACTTCCTGTAATGTCTTGCCTTCAATCAGCACCATCATGTCAAAATCACCGGAGATCAGATATACAGCCGATACTTCCGGATAATTACAGATCCGTTCTGCGGTCTTGTCAAATCCTGTGTCACGCTGTGGTGTTACTTTTACTTCGATCAGTGCATTGACATACTCGGTTCCTGTCTTATCCCAGTCGATCAGTGTATGATACCCACAGATGATCTTTGCTCTTTCCATGGCTGAAATCTCATTTGCTACGGTTACTTCATCGGTTCCAAGAAGAACTGCCAGTTCTCCGAGGTCTACCCTGCTATGCTTCTCCAGATACAGGAGTATCTGCTTTCTTAATTCTTCCATCATTCATACCTCCGCTGTAAAGCTTCAAGATCTCATCCGGAGCCGGACGGTCGATATAACGCATCTCTTCTCCATTTCTTAAGATCTTATCGTTATTGTCTGTTGTATGTCCGATTACTGCTGCTGTAATCCCCTGATTGTTCAGCGCATCTGCCAGTACTTCCCCATTGTCAGTCACAGCCAGAAAACTTCCTGTGGATATCATCTGATACGGATTCAGTCGGAAATGTTCGCATACCTCGATCGTTTCCTGTAAAATGCTGATCTTCTTCATATCAAGATCCAGTCCCTGATTAAGTTCCAGTGCAAGATTCCACAGTGCTGCCAAGATTCCGCCATCTGCGATCTGACGTACGACAAATGCGCCCCCGGCTTTTGCGGCTTCGATTTCTTTTGGAGCAAATATCTGCTGTCTGTATGACTTTATCTGCTTCATGAAAACCGGCGCAAAACGAGTCTTAAGTTCCTGTTCTTTTTCTTCTGTGATCCTGAGCATGCCATCCATTCCCGCATGACCCACGAACACGATGTCCCTGCAGGCTCGTGCGGTTTCCCGGTTCCAGGCTTCTTCCTTCGGTGCCTTTGCAATTCCCGTAACAGTCACTGCGATCACCTGAACTGCCGGATTGGCGGATGCCTGTACCGCAACAAGGTTTATGTTATATTTTTTACATGCTTTTTTCAGAAGTTTTTCGATCTTGTGGATTCTGGATTTGAACACATATTCCGGATAGGCAATCTGTACACTGACGCTTGCAGATGTTTCGTGCGTATCCTGCATATCCTCGTTCTTTATATCTGTGTCTGTTTCCTCGTCTTCTGTTATATCCGGGCAGACAGAAAACACTGTACCCTGCGCTGCCAGTGCATTTGCAGTCTGTGCAAGTGCGTGTACACCGATCTGCGGTGATAATCCGTAGACGGTAACTGTTTCACTTATAAGCTGTTCTGTCTGTGTCTCTAACTTCATGCTTGTTACGTTCCCCTTTTATCTTTTATTCTCTTCATTCCCAGCATTCCGTACATTCTTACTATGTCTGCACGATGGCAGCACACTTTTCTTTATATAAGATGCTTATACAAGATACGGAATGATCATCGTTGCCACCATGGCAATGATAACAATAAGTACAACAATTGATACAATTCTTCTTGTTCTTTTATTGTTAAAATTCATTCTTCTACCTTCTTTAATTCTATTCCTGTTACCGATTATCAGTTTTTACGTAAACAGTAACGTATTTCTCTACATTTTATACTCTTTACAATATTTTTGCAAGAAACAATCCTCACATTTCGGACTCCTTGCACTGCAGATCGTACGTCCGAATGTAATGATATGAATATTCCAGAGAATCCAGTGATCCTCCGGCAGTTCCTTCATCAAATCCTGTTCGATCTTGTCCGGATCCTGATTCTTCGTAAGTCCGAGCCGATTGGATATGCGCTTTACATGTGTATCCACGACCACACTCGGCACGTGATAGATATTTCCGCGGATCACATTGGCTGTCTTTCTGCCTACTCCCGCCAGACTTAAAAGGTCTTCAAGTTCTGATGGGACTTCTCCGTTATATTTATCCCGGATGTCTTTCATACAGGCTATGATATTCTTCGCTTTATTATGATAGAATCCCGTTGGTTTGATATCCTGTTCTAATTCTTTCAGGTCTGCGTCCGCAAATGCTTCGACAGACGGGTACTTCCGGAACAGATCTTTTGTTACAATATTGACTCTTGCATCGGTACACTGCGCACTTAACATCGTAGCGATCAGAAGCTGCCACGGAGTTTCATAATTCAGATAACAGATAAATTCTGTTCCGTATTTTTCATCCAGAAGTTCCAGGATCTCTCCCGTTCTTTTTTTCATAATTCTATTTCCTTTTATATTGATACTTATTTTATTCTCACTTTATCAATTTCCACTTTACAGACCCTGGCTTCCTGATTCAGCGGGTTTCTGTTCTGATAATCGAACAGGATATAGGTATCTGCCAGTTTAAAATATTCTAAATGCGTCATTTTACGCATCTGATTTCTGTCGTATTTTCCATAATCCGGAAGGTACATATGTGTCTCTTCTTCTTTTTCATAAAATGCTCTCGCCACATTCTTTTCCACCAGATAATCCCCGGCGAATTCCGGACGGCTCTTCGCATTTTCACGAAGATAATAATCATATGTGAGCACTTCCCGGAACAGATCTTCTTTTTCTTTATGATGAAGCCGTATATAATTCAGCAGTATCTCATATCTGGCACTCCGCTTGTGTTGAACGGCGTTATAACCATTGTCTTCGTAATAAGATGCAAGCCGGTCATACATGGTGAATGCAGAATCGTATTCCTTTTCCAGTTCTTCCATCGTATTCGTAAACTGACGGCTGTTATAGTAGACCTCCACCATCTCCTCAATCCCTTTCAGGCGCAGCACATCTTCATAGGAAATCCATTTTGTATACAGTACTTCATACGGTGGGTGCGCTTTATGGACAATGCCGTACTCTTCCTGATGCTCCTGCATAAAGGATCCCTTAAGCACTTTCAGGAATCCCAGCTGGAGCTGCTCCGGTTTTAATGCATAGACATCATCAAAGGAATGTGCGAAGCTTTCCACATCTTCGTACGGAAGGCCGGCGATCAGATCCAGATGTTCGTGCACATTTCCCTTATCCTGAATTCTTCTCACGATTTTAGATACTTTTTCAAAGTCCATAACTCTATGGATCTCTTTGATCGTCTTCGGATTTGTTGACTGTACACCGATCTCAAGCTGTACCAGTCCCGGGCGCATCTGTTCCAGAAGTTCCAGTTCTTCTTCATTCAGAATATCCGCGGCAATCTCAAAGTGGAAGTTCGTAATGCCATTATCATGCTCCATGATATATTTCCAGATAGCAATGCTGTGATCGTGTTTGCAGTTGAATGTACGGTCAACAAATTTCACCTGCGGTACTTTGTGGTCAAGGAAAAACTGCAGCTCCTTCTTCACCAGTTCTATATCCCTGAAACGCAGACGCTTGTCCACCGATGACAGACAATAGCTGCAGGAGAACGGGCATCCTCTGCTTGTCTCGTAGTAAATAATCTTGTGTTCAAAATCTTCCATATGATCGTAGACAAATGGGACTTCGCTCAGATCCATGATCGGACGCCACGGATTGTCGATAATTTTCTCTTTTTCTTCCCGGAAAGTGATTCCGTCCACACCCTTTAACTGGTTATCCACACTCTCCGATTTCTTCCAGGAATTATCCACATTTTTATCCTGATATCCACATACATTTTCTCTTTTTTCGAATTCATTTCGGTATATCCGGCAGATTTCTTTGAAAGTTTTCTCTCCTTCGCCTTTCATCACTCCTTTGACACATGGAAGCCGTCTTAATACTTCTTTTGCATCATAGGAAACCTCCGGCCCGCCAAGCCAGATTGGCATATCCGGACGCAGCTTTCCGATTTCCAGCACAATTTCTTCTATATAGTCCAAATTCCAGATATAGCAGGAAAGGCAGAGAATATCCGGTTGTCTCTTATAGATGTCCATCAGGATATCGTCCTTTTGCTGGTTGATCGTATATTCTCCGATCTCCACCGCCGGATCCTCGGCATAGGCTTTCAGGCTGTAGACCGCCAGATTGGAATGTATATATTTTGCATTGACTGCTGCCAGTAATATCTTCATTATTCTTTCCTCCAGATCAGAATTTTTCCCTTCAGGCATACACCCGATCAGATAAATTCTCATATATCTAGGTATTATAAATTGGTATCGCCTTTTTTACAACATTTCCATTGACTTTTTGCCCGGAACACGTTAAAATATTGAGCTGTGCAGCCGGGGTGTTAGCGGTACCTTGCACCTGCAATCCGCTATAGCAGGGGTGATATTGCGCAGAGGGCTTGTTTTTGCAGAGCTGCCCTTGGAAAGTGACGTTGATGTTTGGGTCTTACGCGACGGGAATCTGTGAATCGTGTCAGGTCGGGAACGGAGCAGCACTAAGCAGAACCTTCCGGGTGCCGTAAGGGCGCCTGAACTGAGTTAACTGCCTAAGTAACGTCTGTTAGCCTAGCTCGAAGCACAATGCACGAAAAAGTATTTATAAAGTTTATATGATCTCAATGAAAAGTCCGTGCCGAAACAGCTATACTGCTGTAACGTCTGCACGGGCTTTCTTTTTGTAATGGCAGCGAGCTAAAGTCCGGACTTGCCGGAGACCTTGGCGACCGCTTACAATCCCGGAATGTGCCTTTAGCGCTTCCGGCGATTCTTTTCCCTCAGTTCCCTGAAAAATCCGGTCATAAGCGCACTGCACTCTTCCTCAAGCACTCCGGTTGTCAATTCTGCCTGGTGATTAAATTGTTTTATATCCAAAAGATTCAAAACCGATCCCGCACATCCTGCTTTTGGATTCATGCATCCGACAACAACGCGGGTCAGCCTCGACTGAATGATTGCTCCTGCGCACATTTGACATGGCTCTAACGTCACATACATTGTACATTGCTCCAGCCTCCAGTCTCCCATTTTTTTGCTTGCCTTTTTGATTGCCTTAATCTCCGCATGTGCCAACGGGTCTTTATCTGTATTCCTTCTGTTATAACCTCTGCCTATGATCTTTCCTTCATAAACAATAACGCATCCGATCGGTGTTTCATTAATCGCATATGCTTTTTGCGCCTGTTTAATGGCTGCCCGCATATACTTTTCATCTAACTTCAACTTCTCATTTTCTTCCATTATATCCCTCCTGTATGTTCCTCCGCTTTCTTTCCTCCCATACGTTCTTTTTCTTTTCTTTCATGAATAGATTAGATTGAAAAGACAAGAATCGAGGTAAAAGATGGACACGGGTACTTTTTATCTATATGAATATGAAAACAATGTACGAAAGCGCAATGCGGGATTTCTGAAAATCTACCGCCGCTATCAATCCTGTATTTTTCAGGCACACATCCGAAGCATCAGCCTTGAAAATGTTTTCGAGGCGGAAATGTATGCGTTCTTTTTCAAGGAAAATCAAATCTGCGCAAAACAGATCGCTCATTTTCCCATTGACTCCATGACACACAGCATACGTTTCTGCGCTCCGCAATCTTCCTTCCCCGAATGCCGCCGTCTCGAATCGATCGACGGGTTTTTCCTGAAATGTTCCGAGTCATCCTCCCTTTGGCTTACGCCGAACTGTCCTGAAAACATAGATTCAGATCAAATTCATTTTCTGGATACCGACTCCACGATTCAAAGCGACTCATATCCCGCCTCCCTATCCACCAGACCGGACAGCCCGCAGAACAACTCTCAGGAGAAGGCGAATCCTCTCACAAAAAGCGAATCACCGGATGAGGCGGAGCCTCGCGCGAAAGACGAATCACCGGATGAGACAAAACCTCCCGCGAAAGACGAATCACCGGATGAGACAAAACCTCCCACGAAAGACGAATCACCGGATGAACCAGAACCTCGCGCGAAAAGCGAATCAAATTCCTCCATCCGGGGAGAAGTGCGGCAAAATGAGATCTCAAAAACCGGTCTTTCTCTTCCGCGAAAACTATCGCTTTCCGATCTGACAGTTCTTCCTCGGAAATTTTGGTTTCTTTCAAACAACAGTTTTCTTCTGCACGGTTACCACAGTTACGGGCATCTTCTCCTTACCGAGCAAAACGGACGGCTCTGGCTCGGAGTTCCCGGCATATATGACTTAAGAGAAGCCCGCGCGGCAGACCTTTTCGGTTTCCCACGCTTCTGCAGATCTTACGCCGATTCTGATATGCTGACTGACGACGAGCGAAACGCAAACGCTGATTTCGGTCATTGGTTTCGCTGTGTCGGACTCCGGCCTAGATGATCCCGTTCATTTCCTGATAGAGACGTTTTGCATAACTATCTGTCATACCGCACACATAATCCGTCACAAGCAGCAGGCGGAGATACAATTTCTCCGCTTCGCTTTTGCCTTCTGATTGGATTCGGTATGCATTCTTATAATTATCCGATATAAACGATATTACTCTCCTGTCAATCGTTCCCTGCTTTTCTTTTGTATCGAAATACAAAGCCGCCTGTACAAGACGCTCCATCAAATAATCTATAACAGCCGACTCAGATACTTCCATCTTGTAGATTGCCATTGATGAAAAAACATATCTGTCCGCCATGTCTCCAAGCAGTTCCATCAGTTCTTCCCCGTTTGTTCCGTAAAACAGATCCTGACCGAACTTTCCCGACATGATCGCATCGTAATTCGCCATAAATCCTTCTGTCGCACAGTTAAGCAAAAATCCCTGTGCATTTACAATCCAATTTTTCACGGCGTAAGATTCCGGATCATGCACCCGCTTTTGTATTCCCCTCTCGTAAAGCTGCCGAAGTCTGTATGCGGGTCGAAACGTACCGTTTCGTTTCTTCTCTTCCAACTCTTTTAGTTCCCGCTCCAGATCCGCATATCGGATAAATCCTTTCACAAAAGAATCTTCAATATCCGCCGTCTTATAGGCAAGATCATCCGCCGCTTCCAACATATATGTCAGCGGATGCCGGTTTCTTCCCGCCCCTGTCTCTTTTGTCACTTTATGAAATATTTCCTCGTCCGCAAAATAATATCCCATCTTCCGGTCTTTTATATTTCCACTGTTCTCATCTATCTGCAAAGATGATCCGGGGTATTTAATGATCGTATTCAGGAGCGCATATGTCAGATTCATACCATGCTCATCGACAAGATAGTGCAGTCTTGTCACAAGACGAAGCGCCTGAGCATTTCCTTCAAAGTGAAAAAAATCCTGTTTCATCTGCGCGGTAAACATCTCGGAAACATTCTTTTGGCAAAACGTAAGTTTCGGAAGATTTCTTTCAAACCATTCCCGGATCGCAATTTCTCCAAAATGTCCGAACGGAGGATTTCCGATGTCATGGATCAAGCCCGCACACTCAAGTATATGAGAAATATCCTCTTTCATCTGAGGCGTAAATCCTGAGTTTTTCCGATGCTCCAGTATATTTTCTCCTATCGTCTGCCCCAGTGATTTCCCAAGCGAAGATACTTCCAGAGAATGAGTCAGCCTCGTCCTTACGAAATCGCTTTTATCAAGAGGGAAAACCTGCGTCTTATCCTGCAGCCGGCGAAAAGATGCACTTCCGATTATGCGGTGATAGTCTTTTTCAAATTCACTTCTTAGATCGCCCGCCTTTGCAAAATTCCCGCCTGCTCTCTCACGTTTTGTCGAAAGCAGCCTGCTCCATTCCATACGTTATCGTCTCCTTTCCTCCCGCAAACAGGCGGAAGCGCCAAAATCCACATTCCGAAGTTGTAAATGGCCGCCAAGTCTCAGGCAAGCCCGAACTTTGACATATCGCCGTTGCAAATCAACCCCACAGAAAACTCTGCGGGGCTGTATCACTTTCCTTATTGTTCAATTATCCGCCGAATTGAAACGAAACGTCAATCGAGATAAATCGGCGGTTCATACGCCTTGCCGAGTAAAGCTTTCTTACGTTCCTGAAGTCCGAGAAATGCCCACTCTGTCATATCTGTCCATTTATGGATCGTACGGTCATACACCTGAACGTATCCGATCCTTGTCGGATGCATCCGCACGCTGTTCGACTGGTATTCTTTTCCGGTGTACGGATTCACATCGCCTGCCTGAGTATCCTCATCCGCATCATCATGTGTAATGACCGGCTCAAAATCTTCCGTGCTCCCGCTTTCTGCAAATGCCGTTTCATCTTCTGCCGCATCTTCTGTCCATTTTGCATCCGACGAAACAGACTCATCTTGAACTACAGCTCCTGCTTTGTCGGCATGATCCGTATCGTTTTGATTTACATTTTCTCCGATACCGCTTTCTCCGACCGCATCCGTCTGCACTTCATTTTCTTTTGGTGAAACTTCTTTTTCCGCTTTTGACTGTGAATCTCTTCTTCTGAAAAAACTTCCGAGCCTGCGTTCTTTTTTCGGCTTTTCGAGTTCCTTTTTAATCTCTTCTATCGACTCGCCCGCCTGCACGTTCTTTTCAAGTTCATTCAACTCTTCATGAATTTCGTATAATTCGCCGATCGTCATATCGCGATCGTTCGATACCTCTTCTCCCGGTGTCTCTAACCCTTCCGTATCCGGCATACTCATATCCGCTTCTTTTTCCGGCTGGATATATTCTGCCTCCACAGATTCTTCCGGCTGGATATACTCTGCTTCCACAGGTTCTTCCGGCTGGATATACTCTGCCTCTACAGGTTCTTCCGTCTGAATATACTCTGCTTCCACAGGTTCTTCCGTCTGAATATACTCTGCTTCCACAGGTTCTTCCGGTTCAATATACTCTGCTTCTGCCTTGTTTTGTGCAAACTCTTCTGTATGCTCAAACATCTCCGGCACAGTCTCTTCGATCAGTTTTTCTTCCGGCTCTGCATACTCCGCTTCTGCCTGCTCTTTTGCTGTCAGCTCTTTATGACCGGAGGCTTCTACAGCTTCAACTCTCGCTGCCGCCGCACGCTCCAACGCCGCAATGCTTCTTACTTCCCCTGCCCCTTCTGCCGACATGATACTCAAATGAAACGGACACTCAAGCATTTCCGCGATCATACGCATATCCTGTTCCTGAAAATTATCTCTGCCAAGACGCTGTGTCAGGTTCTGTCTCGACATTTTCTTCCCTGTTTTTTCCATCTTGTCCACCTCTTTACACAATATATGTACATCTCCCGAAAATATGAATCAAAAAAGTTTTTAAAATAACAAAAAGGCAACTATCCGATGTTTCTTACGAATAGTCACCTTTGTTCTTACGTCTTTTTTTATTTTCCTACAATTTTTCCTATATAATAAAAGCCTTTGCATTCATCAAGACTCACATCCGCAAACGTACCGATCATAGATTCATCTCCGGGGAAATGTACAAGCAGATTATTGCTCAGACGACCTGTCATCAACCTCTCGTCATGCTCATTGCAAGACTCTACAAGTACTCTTTGAACTGTTCCTTCATGCCTTGAGCACATTTTTGACGAAATCGTCTGTACTTCTTCAAGAAGACGTCCGAACCGGTCTTTTACAACATCATCCGATATCTGATCTTCCATAGCAGCCGCAGGCGTTCCTGTACGCTTAGAATAGATAAATGTGAACGCACTATCATATTGAACTTTACACACAACATCCAGCGTTTCCCGGAAATCTTCTTCCGTCTCTCCGGGGAATCCGGAAATAAAGGTAGTCCGAAGGGCAATATCCGGGATCTCACGGCGAAGGGCACCAATGCGCTCTTTTAACTCTGCCTTGTGGGTTCTTCTTCCCATGCGCTTTAAGATTTCATCGTTAGCATGCTGAATCGGCAGATCCAGATAATGACAAAGCTTCTTTTCTTCTTTCATAACCTGGATGAGATTATCATCAATCTCTTCGGGATAACAGTACAGAATACGGATCCAGCGAATTCCATCTACCTTGCACAATTCACGTAAAAGCTTATGCAGAGATTTTTCTCCGTAAATGTCTTTTCCATATAACGTTGTCTCCTGTGCCACAAGGATCAGTTCTTTTACGCCCTGTTCAGCCAGATCTTTTGCTTCCTGTATCAGCCGCTCCATCGGAACACTGCGGTAATTTCCACGAAGCTTCGGAATGATACAGTAAGTACAGTGCTTATCACAGCCTTCTGCAATCTTCATATAAGCATAATGTCCACCGGTTGTCACCAGACGCTTTGTATCGACAAGCGGAAGTGCATTCACATTTTCAAGTTCCACATGTCCGGCACCCGCCAGTGCTTCTTCCACTGTTTCTACAATCTTATCATAGGCTGTTGTTCCAAGAACCGCATCAACTTCCGGAATCTCATCAATGATCTCCTGACGATATCTCTGTGCCAAGCATCCGGTTACGATCAGTGCTTTCAGTCGCCCTTCCGTCTTATATTCTGCCATCTCCAGAATCGTCTGTATACTCTCTTCTTTTGCATCGTGCACAAAACAGCATGTGTTGATCACAATGATATCTGCCTGTGTCTCATCATCTACAATCTGATATCCTTTTGCATCCAGGAGGCCCAGCATAACCTCAGAATCTACCAGATTCTTATCACAGCCCAGTGAGATAAATAATATATTCATTCTTACGTCTCCTCTTACTCTTTTATCAGAATTTATCCTTCTATCAGAAGAAAGGCAGATACCATCTGGCATCTGCCTTACATACATTACCTGTCAGACTCTATTCTTCCTCGTCTTCTGCTGCAATTGTAATCTTCGCCTGATTCAGCTCGTCAATTGCGATAGAAAGTGGCTTCTCTCCCGGCTTTGTATCTACTAACGGCATAGAACCATCGATGATCTCTCTGGCTCTTTTTGCTGTTGCCATAACGATAGAGTATCGGCTGTTGACAACCTTTGTCTCGCCTTCCTCGACGTCTTTGTTTACCACTTTCATTAAATCTGTGTAAGATGGGTGTAACATACACTATTCTCCTTTCAACTCTTCTTTCATATGTTCAATAAATGTGTGATTTCTGAAACTTCTTCTATGCTCTCCCTGAATGATCTCATGCATCTGCTGCACGCATTCCTGAAGATCGTCATTGATGATCAGATAATCGTATGCATCCATGCCTTCCGCTTCCTGTGCGGCTCTGCTTAAACGACTCTCGATCACATCCTGTGTCTCTGTGCCACGTCCTTCCAGACGTCTGCGAAGCTCTGCTGCACTCGGCGGAGTTACGAACAGTAATAATGTCTCCGGGAACTTTTCTTTCACTTTTAATGCACCCTGGATTTCTATCTCAAGAATCACATCTTTCCCTGCTTCTAACTGTTCTTCCACGTATGCACGCGGTGTACCATAGTAATTCTCCACGTATTTAGCATACTCTATCAGTTCATCTTTCGCAATCATTTTTTCAAATTCTTCGATCTCATGGAAGAAATATTCCCGTCCGTCTACCTCTCCAGGTCTCGGAGTTCTCGTCGTTGCTGATACAGATAAAGCATAATTATCATACTGCTTCAGCAATTCTTTCATTAAAGTTCCTTTACCGGAGCCGGAAAATCCGGAAACAACACTTAAGATTCCTCTTTCCTGTCTCATAGCTTACTTCTTTTCCTTCCATAGTGATTACATACACTACACCCGTCTTTTGATCTAATAAACTAGTCCCTTTGGTCAGTATTTTTTTCTGGGTAGTATTTGTGCTGGAATTATTTTTATCACTATCTTTTCCGGAATCCGGAATTACAGGAAGAACAGAAATGACTACTTTATCCTTTTCCACCTGCTGTTTTCCTTTTTCATCTAAGAAATAGTTATTACAAAGTGTACAATACCAATATTCTATATTTCCAGCCTGTTCATTGGTAGCTTCTTTTCTATCATGATGCTCCATCTTATGTCCAGTCGCGGAGATTACCAGTCCTGCTTTTGTCGTTTCTTTCGTTCCTTTTTCATCTAAGAAATACTTTTTACAACGTGTGCAATACCAGTATTCTTTCTCTCCGTCTTCTTTACACGTTGCCTGTTTTCCTTTATGATGCTCCATCTTATGTCCAAGTGCCGAAAGCACACTGGAAAGAACTTCGTTACAGCCTGCATCCTTACACTTATAAGAAACACTTCCCTTAGTTGTACATGTTGCTGGTGTTATACTTTGCTGTTCATAAGTATGTGGTTTATTTGCTACAGTTACTTCAAACTTACTGTTCAGATTTCCAATAGATATCTTCACTTGATAGTTGCCTGCTTTTTTCGCATTGTAATATGTATCTACGTTATACAGCTTCACACCTAACATACCGACATTTCCTCGTCTCAACTGTATACGTAAACCATTTAGTTCAAGATTCTCCCCATAATAATATGCTTTTTTCACAGTATCAGTATAGAGTTGCATCTCAATAGGGTGAAGACGAAGTGGATTTCCTGTACTGTCGGCATTCGTCAGATATCCTGCCCCTTCAAATCCAACTTTACTGCAATTAAAATCTTCTTGTTGAAGAACTTGTGGGCCATCTCCTTGTTGTTTGTTAGAAAAAGTTCCCCGGCTCACACTACTTGTCTCTGCATTT
>OLQA01000382.1_pt1 | contig 42383 bp, 45 predicted proteins | sample 1673151 | NCBI WGS metagenome assembly OLQA01 (sample SAMEA3136760, study PRJEB25190) | human gut metagenome | biome: human gut; feature: human-associated habitat; material: faeces | place: Austria | collected 2013
ATGGGAGCCCGGCATGAAACCGGGCTCCCTCACGTGTGCTTATCTTTTGCGCTTATCCGTTTTTTGCGCAGCAGCGGGAATGGTTTTGCGCAAGTGCGGGCGGTGCAAATTGTTCGGTGGGGAAGTTCATGCGCCGGAATGCGGAGCAGGGATCGTCGTCGTCAATCATGGCGCATTCTTTTTCCGGCACGGCATATTCCGTTGCATGAATGAGGTATTGCCCCGGCCGCTCAATGCGGACCACTGAGAAAAAGCCGAGCGAAATCACCAAAAAACGATTTGGCTCCTCGCTTTGGCACAGATTGCCGTTTAGCGTGCCGAGAACCTGTGATGGGACATCACAGCAGCAACGGCAGCGGCATCTCGATTTTTCTTCGATACGGCAGGAAAGTACGACCGGATCCACAACCTCCAAAACGGCAACCGGCAAATTTGTGGAGCACGGCGCATCCGGCACGGATGCGGGACAGAAATCGCTTGTCTGCGGGTCGCTGCGGAACAGCTTCACGCTGCCCTCGCTGCCGTACAGGATCACACTTTTATCCACGACCGCAAGGCCCTCGATTTCCTGAGGGCGCCCGGCGCAAACGCATGCCTCGCAAATGCAGCGTACATACATGCGGATATTGACCTGATAAAAACCCTTATTGAAAGCCAGCGGAACCACCGAAATATTCGTGCCGACGACGCTCGCACATTTTGCGCGCACCGAACCGGATTGTTCAATGATCTCCTGACCGAAATCGGTCAAATATACACGAACATCCTCATAACAGTCTTTATCCCGGCAACTATCCATGATGCGGTTTGTATCAATGTAAACCTGCTCTGCCGAAGAGCAGCAGGATCTTCCGTCTGCCATGGATTTTACCTCCTTCAAATAGTATAAAGGTGATGCACCTTCTGTACCATTTTATGCATCTTGGCAAAATCCGCCACAACAGAAAAAAGCCGCCGCAGAAAGCACTGCGGCGGCAAATTTTGTGCGGCAATCAGCCGATGTATGCCTTGAGCTCTTCGCGCACCTCTTCCACCGGGATGGAGGAGGTCATAATGCAGTTAACGGGAAATCTGGAAACAAATGCATCAAGCTCCTTGACCGCATACACGAACTCATCCATATTGTTGCGGCAGATCTTCAGCGCAGAGTCGATGAAAATATCGGTAATATCATGATTGCTTGCATAAATGCCGGCAACGAAACCGTACAGAGACTGACCGTCGGCAATGTCAAACTCGCAAGTATCAACCAAGCGGACCTTGTGCGTCACATCAAAGCGCAGCTTATTACCTTGTTCCAAAAAAACAACACAGCCCTTGGATTCGTTTGCGGCAGTATTCGCCAGGGAAATAATTTCTTTTGTTTTTCCGGTTCCTTTTACTCCGACAATCAATTTCAGCATGTTATTCTCCATTCCTTGGTCGTTTGGGTATTGTGGTAGCTGATGTAGCATGCGTGACACGCGACCAAACCTGTCCGCATTCTTAGTATATAACAAAATCGAGAAAAAAGCAAGCCCCAAAGGTGATGTTTTTGTGAAAAGTGGTCAAAAATATCGGATGGATTCACCTGAATCCATCCGATCGTATTTTTTTGCTCAGAAAGAGCCGAGCTGCTGCTCCAGTGCTTCTTTCTGCGCTTCATACCCGGGTTTTCCGAGCAAAGCGAACATATTCTTTTTGTATGCTTCGACGCCGGGCTGATTGAATGCGTTGACCCCGAGCAAATGGCCGGAAATGCCGCATGCAAGCTCAAAGAAATAAACCAGATATCCGAAGTCATATGCGCTTGCGCTGTCAACATCCAAAATCATGTTCGGCACATCACCGTCCACATGCGCCAAAACGGCGCCCTTGAACGCCATGGAATTGACAAAGTTAAGCGTCTTTCCGGTCAGAAAATCAAGACCGTCCACATTTTTCTCATCTTTCGGCACAGCCACTTCCACACCGGTATCTTTGAGGTTGACGACCGTTTCGAAGATCATGCGCTCGCCCTGCTGGATGTACTGCCCCATGGAATGCAGGTCGGTCGTGAAGACGACGGAGGTAGGCAAAAGTCCCTTGTGGTCTTTGCCTTCGCTCTCTCCGAAAAGCTCCTTCCACCATTCATTCATCAGGGTCAGACGCGGCTCATATCCGACAAGGATCTCCGCCTTTTTGCCTTTGCGGTGCAGAATGTTGCGATATGCGGCATAGCGATAGCAATCGTTTGTATCAAGATCATCCGTTAAGAAGCGCTCTCTTGCATTTTGCGCGCCCTGCATCATCTCATCAATATTGATGCCGGCAACGGCGATGGGCAAAAGCCCGACGGCGGTCAAAACAGAGTATCTTCCGCCGCAGTCGTCCGGGACGACAAAGGTCTGGCAGCCAGCTTCGTCGGCAAATTTTTTCAGTGTGCCGCGGCAGCGGTCCGTTGTGATATACACACGGTCACGCACGGCGTCCTCGCCGTATTTTTTCACTAAAAGGTCGCGGAAAATGCGGAAAGCGACCGCAGGCTCCGTCGTGGTGCCGGATTTGGAGATTACATTCAGGCAAATATCTTTTCCCTCGCAAATGGAGATAAGATCCGCTACGGCAGAGGAGCTGATATTGTTGCCGGCAAAGTAGATATCCGGCGTATCCTTTTTCAGATTGTTGTAAAGAGGAGACTTTACAAATTCAATTGCCGCACGCGCCCCGAGGTAAGAGCCGCCGATGCCGATGACGATCAGAATGTCGCAGCTGTTACGGATTTTCTCCGCAGCCTCCTTGATGCGTGCAAATTCCTCTTTATCGTAATCGACCGGAAGATCGACCCAACCGAGGTAATCGGAGCCGAGCCCCGTTCTGCCGACCAACTCTGCATGAGCGGCGGAAACGGCGCCGCGCAGCCCTGCGAGCTCATCGTCTCCGACGAATTTTTTCAAATGCTTATCATTCAGTGTTACTGCCATTTTTCGTTTCTCCTTTGCTTTTCGGGGTATGCTTCATAACATATCTACATTATTTTACATCATCCGCAACTGATTGCAACCTCGGAATATGAACCTTTTATGAATATTTTATGAAAGGAGCAGCATCCCGCGTAAAATTTCGGTCAGCACATGCAAATAGCTGATTTTCGGCACAGTTTCCTGCGCGAGGATGTCGCAAGCAGCGAGCTCTTCTTCTCCGAGCACATAACGGATGCACCCGATCTTCTGTCCCTTTTCCACCGGTGCTGCAAGGGAAGGCGTATATTCCGTTATTGCTTTGATGTCGTCCCTTTTTCCTTTTTCCAGTAGAATTTCACACCCCTCGTATCGCCCGCTGACCGTTGCCTTCGTTCCGCCGAGCAGAGGAATTTCTCCTTCCGTTTTTCCGTCAAACGATGCAATTTCGTAATTTGAAAAGCCAAAGTCCAGCATGGATGCGGCGACGGCGTTTCTGCTGTCACGGCTTGCACTGCCCATTACAACCGCAACGAGCTGCATGCCGTCGCGCTTTGCGGTTGCGCTGATACAAAAGCCGGCCTTTGCGGTCGATCCGGTTTTCAGTCCGTTTGCCCCCTGATAAAAGCGGATCAGGCGATTGGTGTTGGTCAGCCCGAAGGCGCCGTTGCGGATGGTGTCCATCCAAATGGTAGAGTAATCGAAAATCAACGGATGGCGCAGCACCTCGCATGTCATCAGCGCAATATCGCGGGCGCTGCACAGGTGCCCTTCATCGCTGTCGTCCAGCCCGTTTGTGTTTTTAAAGACAGTATTTTCCATGCCGAGCTCTTTTGCGCGCTCATTCATTCGCGCAACAAATGCTGCCTCCGAACCGAGCACATGCTCCGCAAGCGCTACCGCGGCATCATTGGCGGAGGCGACCACTACGCTTTTGAGCAGATCGGAAACGCTCATTTCCTCTCCGGCTTTGAGATAAACCTGCGAGCCGCCCATGCCGCTGGCGTAGTCGCTGACGGTAACGGTGTCTCCGAGCGCTATTTTTCCGTCGTCGATCGCTTCCAGCACCAGCAAAATCGTCATGATTTTTGTTACGGATGCCGGGGGAAGAGCAGTATCGGCGTTTCGCTCATACAGGACTTTTTTGCCGGATGCCTCCATTAAGATCAGAGCCTTTGCATCTGAATTTTCTTCAAAAGCGACCGCATAAGCGGGGCGCATGAATGCGGCAAATAAAAGCGGCAGAATCGCAAGGAACGCGACGGTTTTAATCTTCATGATTCTCAATGCTCCTTTTTTCTCTTTGGCTATCTCTATGCAAATCGGAGAAAACATATTCAAAGCAAAAAACGGCTGCCGGCAAAGGAGGGCAGCCGCAGTTATTATTCGGAACTCAGTTCAGCACCCAAACTCCGAGTACACAGAAAAAAAGATATGCCATCCAGGCAAAGAGCAGCGTAATGCACCACACGGGAAACACAAATCCGTCCCGCAACTCGAAGAAAAGCAGCGCCTGCAAAAGCGCGATCATGCCGACGCTCAGCAAAGAGAAAAAGGGCAAATAGCAGCAGAGCAGCATCGGCGCCGCGCACAGCATAAACAGCATTTTCAAAAGACACAGCAAGTAGGCGCGGCAAAGGCAGGCACGCCGCGCTGCGTTACCATAAGCCCGCTGCGCGCCGATCAGGGCGCCGAGCAGAAGAGAAAGCGCTGCACTGATGAGCAAAAGAAACGGCCAGGGAAGCATATAGCCCGGGCGAGCGATATAATAGCCGTATCCGTTGACAATGCAAAGAATCGTGCTGATGAAAAGGATAAGCGGCCCGCACAGCGCAAGCGGAACGAGCAAAAAAGGGTTTGCGCAGCGCAGCATCATACGCAGAGCGGTTATTTTTTCCTTGCAGCGACGCTTATAATTCAAAAGGGATCACCTCATCTCCGTGTTTCAGGATATGAGGCGCCGTCCCGCTTTAGAAGCGCGCCGCTTTATTTGCCCCTGTTTTGCCGATACACCTCAAACGCCAGTACGGAGGCGGCTGAGGCGGCTGAAAGCGCAAACTGATCCGGTCGGCCGTAATCCAGGCGAATAATTTCATCCGCTTGTTGCAGTGTTTTTGCGCTGATGCCGCGCTTTTCTCCGCCGACGATCAGATACAGCGGGCGCGCAAGGGATGCATCATAAACGGAAACAGCGTTTTCCGTATCGGCTGCATAAATCCGATACCCGTTTTTGTGAAAGAGCGAGAGGCTGTCGGCGGTATCGCAGAGGTAAAGCGGCAATTTTTCCGATGCGCCCGCCGAGGCGCGGCAAACAACGCCGGCAGCGCTCATCCAGTTGCGCGGCGGCAAAATCACGCCGTCCACGCCTGCAGCATAAAGCGAGCGTAGTGCATAGCCGAAATTATACGGGTCTTCTATCCCTTCAAGCATCATATAAAATCCGTTTTTTTCTACCGTTTCAAGGCGGGGCAAGGTACGCTCGGAGCACTTTGCAAGCACGCCGCCGTGCGTTGTGCCGAGCGCCGTTTTCTCAATTTCCGCCGCATCGCACAGAATTACGGGAAAACCGAGCGCCTTGCCGCGCGCGCAAAGAAAACGATATTCTTTTTCGCGCCGCTTCAGATTTTCCTTCGCATAACAGATTGTAAGAATTTTGCGGTCGTTGAAACCGTTTTCGGCAGCCTCTAAAACGGCACGGACGGATACCATCCCTTCAAAAAGATTACTCGGCTGCTGTTTTTGAGCTTCTTTTTTCATATCGCGGCACCTTTCTGTGACGAGCATTGGGGGCGGCAGTGCTATCCCGTGCTATTATAGCAGATTCGGTCATCTTGTGCAAATCTTTTTCTCATTTTCGCTCCGCGCATTTGACAAATTTCAGAGCAGGCATCGTATACAATGGCACAAAAGCGGGGTGAGGCAAACGGAAGCAACGCTGTACCTTGATATCTATCTCTTTATCAATTTCGCGCTGGATGTTTTGTGCCTGTATTTTACGGGATGCGTTTTTTGCCTTGCAATGCATGCCGGAAAGCTGGCGCTGGGAGCGGCGCTCGGGAGTGCGTTTGCGCTGCTGTGCACACTTTTTCCCGGAAACCGTGCCGTGACCGCACTGATAGCCGTCGGAATGAGCGCGCTCATGTGTGAAATCGCGTTTGCGCCGACAAATCGCAGGCAGAGAATGCGGCTTTTGCTGTTCTTTTATATTTTTTCCGCTTTGTTTGCCGGCATGGTAAGCTGCTTATATGCACTTTTGCCGCAGCTGCTTTTGGCATTCGCCCCGCAAACGCCGTCGCGCGGGCGGCTGCTCTTTGCGCTTTGTATCTGCCTTTGCTGCTTGGCTCTGTTTTTTGCGCTTCGCGCGTTTCGTATGCGCAGCGGCGAAAAGAGCATTGATGTTACCGTGATCGTGGCAGGTGCTGCGGTGCGGCTGCATTGCTTTGCGGACAGCGGCAATTTACTCACAGAGCCGTTTTCCGGATTGCCGGTGATTTTGTGCGCAGAACGCAAATTTTCCGCATATGAGGCGCAAACCGCGCGGCGGCTTCGCCTCATTCCGGCAAGCGGGGTAGGAGGGCATACGCTTTTGCGCGGTTTTTTGCCGGACAGCGTGATCGTATGCAACCGTAAACACGGCGAAAAAAAACAAGCCGTAGTTGCATTTTCGGATGCTCCGTTTCCGGTGGAATGCGACGGCATTGTGCCGACCGGATTACTGTAATCTGTTTTCGTTGTTTTAGTTTAATACCGCCAAAATATTAAAGTAACTTTAATATTTTATAAAATAACTTTTATTTTTGGAAAAAGGGAGGAAAACCATGCATATCTTTGCTATGCTGATTGAGAAGCTTAAAAAACATCTGCTGCGTCTTGCCGCCGGTGAAAATAACGCTTTCTATATCAACGGCACCGATGTTTTGCCGACGCCGCTTTCGCAGGCCCAAGAGGCTGCATATCTGAAACGCCTGGAAAACGGCGATGCCGAAGCCAGAAAAGTGCTCATTGAGAAAAATCTGCGCCTTGTGGTGTTTATTGCAAAGAAATTCGACAGCGTTACCTGCGGCATTGAAGATCTGATTTCCATCGGCACAATCGGGCTGATCAAGGCGATCAATACGTTCCGCACGGATAAAAATATCAAGCTTGCTACCTATGCCTCGCGCTGCATCGAAAACGAAATTTTGATGTATTTGCGCAAAACAAGCGGCAAAGGACAGGTGCTTTCCATTGATGAACCGCTCAATGTCGATTGGGAAGGCAACGAGCTTTTGCTGTGTGATGTGCTCAGCCAGGACGGCGATACGGTCTATCACCGTCTTGAAACAAATGAAGATCACAAGCTCATCCATCGCGCCATCAGCCATCTCAGCGCGCGGGAAAAGACAATTATTAAACTGCGTTTCGGCATTGATTGCCCGGAAGAAAAAACACAAAAGGAAGTTGCGGATTTACTCGGAATCTCGCAATCCTATATTTCGCGGCTTGAAAAGAAGATCATTCAGGATTTGCGCGATGAGCTCAGCTGTAATTTTTAATTGCCGTCTGCCGCGCGGGCATGCATAAAAACTGTTTCCCCTCCCCTTTATTATATAAAATTTGCATTTTATATAATCATAGAAATAAATTTCCCCATGCGGAATGCACCGCATGCCTGCTCGTTTCACCCCGGAATATCGGAATTCGGTCGGGATCTGCGTGATATTTTGAGGTCGGCTCTTTTTCGCACAAGAGCTGCAGATTCATTAAAAAAATAAAATTTGCACCGCAGCTTTATCCTGCCGATGGAGCTTTATACATTGCGGCGCCCGTTCTTGCGGGAGTATCTTTTTCCGTTTTCCTTTGGAGGCAATCGGCTGCGATTCCATCTGCCGAAGCGCTGATTACTGCCGGCTCTTTTTCCTGCGCGGACAGCGCTTTGTCAGATCATAGGAAAACTGCTTGCAGCTGTACGCACCGTCAACAACTCCGTTGCGGGTGCACAGATATTCATGTGCGCCGAGATGCAGTTTTTGTGCCCTTTCGCAGTTTTGGCACAGACGCGCGATGTCTTTTTCATCATAGAGTGCATTCAACTTTGCAGAGCGCATGACATTTTATTCCTTCGCGTTTTTTAAAATAACTTTATAAATATACTTATTCAGAAAAGCTTTCCCGCGGTTGCTTTTTTCCTTAAAATGTGGTATGATAGCCGAGACAGGAAAGGAGCCATCCACTATGAAGCATTCTGTACCAAGTACCGCATCGCGGCAGCAAAAAGCACGCTCCACCATGATCGGCTTTTTTATTATGATTGCTTTTTGCCTTGCCCTGCTCTGCGCTTCATTTATTCTGATTCGGGGGAATTTCACTCTCGGAGAAAAAGCGGAATCCTCCGTGACGGCGCCGATTGATTCCGCTTCGGCAAAGTCGGGCGCAGCATAAGGCACGGCCAGAAAAAGCGCGGTTTTTTCACCTTGCTTTCTAAGTTTTCTGAAGCCTTGGCTTCGCTCAGTTTTCCAAATCGGCAATCATTTGTACGCGCCGCGCATGGCGCTCCCCGAGAAAATCCGTATGCAAAAACAGCTCCACAATATCAAGCGCAAGCCCCGCGCCCACGACTCTGCCGCCCAGGCACAGCACATTGGTATCATTATGCATACGGGTCATGCGGGCGGAAAAGGTATCATGGCATACGGCTGCGCGGATGCCTTTGCATTTATTTGCCGCGATACTCATGCCGATTCCCGTTCCGCAGACCAAAATGCCGCGCTCGCATACGCCGCTGCAAATGAGATCGGTTACTTTTTTGGCGTAAACGGGATAATCCACAGATGCTTCGTCGTCGCAGCCGCAGTCCGCATAAGCAATATTATTTTGCGCAAGATACCGCAAAATTTCTCTCTTGAGTGCGTATCCGCCGTGGTCACATCCGATTGCAATTTTCACTGTTTTTCTTCTCCTTGCTGTTTTGTTTTTTCCTCAAGCATGCGCTGCGCCTGCGAGGGACGGTAATAAATCGGCACAAGCGCGCCGCTGTCATAGCTTTTTCCCGGATTTTGCAGATATTCCCGCAGCGCACACAAGCCGACGGAATAGCCGCTTTGCCAAAGCAGTGATTGCGGCGCTGTTTTCAGCCCTTGCGGCAGTGAGTCTTCGGCAAAGAGATAAGCGCCGTCTCCGACCAGCCATACCGGCGCATCATATGTTGCAAGGCGCGAAAGCACCGCGCTTTTTCCATCGGCACCGCTTTGTTCCAAAGGGACGAGGGCGCCGTTTTGTTTTTGAAAAATTCCGAAATAGACCTGCTCGCGCCTTGCGTCCATCACAGGGCAAACAATTTCTCCCTCGCGCAGCACCTCTTCGACATTTTCCGCAAGCGCGCACAGCGTATTGACCCCGACGCAGGGCTTCCCTGTTCCGTGTGCAAGCCCCTTGATCAGGGAAACGCCGATGCGCACACCGGTAAAAGAGCCGGGCCCCGCGCTGACGGCAAACAGGTCGATATCGGACACCTTGAATTGTTCCCGCCCGAGCATATGCTCGATCATCGGCAGCATATTTTCGCTGTGCGTGCGCGTTGTATTCACGGTATACTGCATTTTCAGACACTTATCCTCCAGCAGCGCGGCGCTTGCCGTTTTGGCTGTGGTATCGATTGCAAGAATGCGCATTTATTTTTCCTCCGAAATGGTGATGGCCCGCTCGCTTTCGTTTTCGCTTTTCCGGATCAGAACCGTATAGCGGTGCTGCGGAATATATGCGCTGATTTTTTCGCTCCATTCGCAAAAGCAGAGCGCATCCTCTTCCAAATAGTCGAAAAAGCCGATGGAATACAGATCGTCCTCAGTTTCAAGGCGATATACATCAAAATGAAAAATCGGAATTGCGCCGCCGCGATATTCGTTCACCACGGTATAGCTCGGACTTTGCACACGCGCCCCTGCGCAGAGCACCCCGACAGCGCCGCGCACAAATGCGGTTTTCCCGGCGCCCAGATCCCCTTGCAGCGCAACAAAGGTGCATTTGCCGGCGATGCGATGCTTTAAAACATAGGCTGCAAAGGCAGCGCCGAGGCGCTCGGTCTGCATTTCGTTTTCGGATTTATATTGATACGGAAAGTTCAAGACGACCCCCTGTTTACACATATTGTGCTTATTATAGCACAAGGTGCGCCGCAAGAAAAGCCTTTTTGCGATTTTGCCGTTTGAAATTTCAAAAAAATCGGTTTTTCTCTTGCAAACATACGCCGATTCTGCTATAATTGGAGGAGCAAGATATGAAATAAGGTCATACCAGCCGGGAAGGCAGCGGTGTCCTGTACCTGAAGTCCGCTACAGCAGGGGTTGATTCCTCTTCTGAGGGGGCGGTGCGTGTGGCCTGCGGCCTGCGCCTTTTTGTTGACGATCGGGTCTTACGCAATCGCGCGTTGCGAACCATGTCAGGTGGGGAACCAAGCAGCATTAAGCAAATTGCGCGGTGTGTTGTAAGGGTGCCTGCTCCGAGAAAAGGCGGCGGTTTTCCGCACACGCATCCTCTCGATTTTGAGGTGTATGACCTTATTTTGTATCTTGCATTTTTTGTAAGGGGGCGAGCCGATGTATCAGACATTATACCGCAAATGGCGCCCGAAAACCTTTTCGGATGTTGTCGGGCAGGCTCATGTTACAGCCGTGCTTCGGTATGAAATTGAGAAAAAGCAGACGGCGCATGCGTATCTGTTCTGCGGCTCCCGCGGAACGGGCAAAACCACCTGCGCCAAAATTTTGGCGAAAGCGCTTAACTGTGAAAACCCGCAAAACGGCGACCCCTGCGGCACTTGCCAAAGCTGCCGCGGTATCGAAAGCGGCAATATTATTGATGTAATTGAAATGGACGCCGCCAGCAACAACGGCGTGGACGACATTCGCGAGATCCGCGAAAGCGTTGATTTCGTTCCCGCGGAGACAAAGAAACGCGTTTATATCATCGACGAGGTGCATATGCTCTCTCAAAGCGCCTTCAATGCGCTTTTGAAAACGCTGGAAGAGCCGCCCGAGCATGTGGTTTTTATTCTTGCGACGACCGCGCTGCAAAAAATTCCCGCAACGATTCTCTCCCGCTGCCAGCGGTTTGATTTTCGGCGTATTGATGCGGCTGTGATCGTGGAGCGGCTGAAAAAAATCGCACAGGCCGAGCAGATTCAAATCAATGATGCGGCGCTTTATCTCATTGCCCGTGCGGCAAACGGCGGCATGCGCGATGCGATCGGTATGCTGGAGGTTTGCGGTGCAGGCGGGCTCGGCGGCGAGCTCATCACGGGAAAATGTATTGACACTCACGGAGCGTGAGGGTGTAGTGTTGTTCTGCTGCGCGCGGTTCTTTCGTCCGATTTCGAAGAAATTTTCGCAATTTGCGATACGGTTTTCCGCGGCGCTTTGGATGCGGAAGCCTTTTGGACGAATTTCATGGGCTTTTACCGTGATCTTTTTGTGATTCGCATGGCAAAGCACCCCGAAAATTATCTCGATCTGCCGCAGAGCCGCCTTGCAGAGCTTGCAGAGCTTGCAAAGCCTTTTTCAAAGGAACAGCTTTTGGCGCATTTTTCGATTCTGGACGATACGCTTGCGGCGCTGCAGACAAACCGCACCTCAAAGCGCGTCGCGGTGGAAACGGGGCTGATCAAGCTCAGCGACAGGCGCCTCGGAACGGACAGCGCTTCCCTGCTTTCCCGCATTGCCGCAATTGAGGATAAGCTTGCAAGCGGCATTCCCATGGCTGCGCAAAGCGCCCCGAAAGCGAGCGAAACCGAGGCGGAAAAACCGTCCGCCGCTACGCAGACGGAAGCACCCCAAGCCAAAACGCAGCAGGTGCCGAAGGCTATGGCGGCGCAGACTATGCGAAAATATGTCAACTGGCCCGAGGTCGTTGCGCAATGCGGGGATATCCCGGGCGTTGCGGCAATGCTGCGCAGCTGTCATGCCTTTACCGATGAAAAGAAGCGCGCCTGGAAAATTTATGTGCCGGACCGTATCACCATGAGCATCATCGGCGCCCCGCAGGCAATGCAGCATCTGCTCGGTGCGCTGCGGGCGCAAAGCGAAAACCCGGCGCTGGATGCACAGAATATTGAATTTTGTACCGATGCTCTGCCCCGGGAGGCAGACGCATTTGACGAGTTGACGGAAGAAAAAAGCAACGCAGAAAGGAACGATGAAGTATGAAAGCAAGAATTCCGCAAGGCATGGGCGGCGGCCCGCAGAACCTGAATGCAATGATGCGCCAGGCGCAGAAAATGCAGGAGGATATGGAGGCAAAGCAGCAGGAGCTGCAGGCGCGCGAATATGATATTTCCGCAGGCGGCGGCGCCGTCAAATTAAAGATCAACGGCAAAAAGGAACTGCTCAGCCTTGAGATTTCCCCCGATATTGTCGATGCGGACGATGTGGAAACGCTGAGCGATATTCTCATTGCGGCATTTAATGAAGCCGTGAAAACCGTTGAAAACGACGGGGCGGACGAAATGAGCAAAATCACAGGCTCTCTGAATATTCCGGAGCTGTTCTGAAATGGCGCGCAACGAATATATAAGACCTCTGCAAACGCTGATCACCCAATTTGAGCACCTCCCCGGCATCGGTCATAAGACGGCGGTGCGCCTGGCTTTTTCCGTGCTTGATTTTTCCGATGAGGATGCGGCTGCGTTTTCAAATGCAATTTTGGAGGCAAAATCCAAGATCAAGCGCTGCTCCGTATGCTGCAATCTCAGCGATGAGGAGCTGTGCCCCGTTTGTGCGGACCCCGGCCGGGATCGGCACACCGTTTGCGTTGTGGAAGACGCAAAAGCGGTGATGGCGCTGGAAAAGGTGAAGGAATACAACGGGCTGTATCATGTGCTGCACGGCGCGATTTCCCCCGTGGACGGCGTCGGCCCGGAGGATCTGACCATCAAGGAGCTTTTGCAGCGCTTTTCGGACGACAGCATCAAAGAGGTCATCCTTGCAACCAATCCGGATATTTCCGGTGAAACGACCGCAATGTATCTCTCCAAGCTTCTGCGCCCCTTCGGCGTAAAAATTTCGCGCCTTGCATACGGCATTCCCGTCGGCGCGGATATTGATTATGCCGATGAAGTGACCCTGTATCGGGCGCTGGAGGGCCGCAGAGATCTCGGCTGATTCGGCACACCCAAAAAAGAAAGGAACCAAAATGACACAAATCGCAATTTTAGGGCTCGGCATTGTCGGCGGCGGCGTCGTCGATGTTTTAACGCAGAATGCATCCTCCGTTGCCGCAAAGGTCGGCGATGAGGTTTCCGTCAAGTATATACTGGATATCAAGGATCTTTCCGCGCACCCTATGGCAGACCGCGTGATTACGGATATCAATATTATTCTGAACGACCCGGAGATCAAGGTCGTGGCGGAGCTCATGGGCGGCTCTCATCCCGCTTTTGACTATTCCCTGGCTTGCCTGAAAGCCGGAAAGCATGTGGTAACCTCCAATAAAGAGGTCGTTGCAAATTTCGGCGATGTGCTTATGCAACAGGCGGAGCAAAGCGGCGTGCGCTATTTGTTTGAGGCGAGCGTCGGCGGCGGCATTCCCGTGATTCGCCCCATGTCGCTTTGCCTTGCCGCAAACCGCCTCAGCGCCGTGAGCGGAATTCTCAACGGCACCACCAACTTTATTTTAACCAAGATGTTTTCACAGGGTATGGGATTTGACGAAGCGCTCGCCGAGGCGCAGCGCCTCGGGTATGCGGAGCGCGACCCGTCGGCGGATGTCAAGGGAATCGATACCTGCCGTAAGATCGTTATTTTGGCGGCGCTTGCGGGCGGGCGGCTGTTTAACCCGAGCCTTGTGCTGACAAAGGGCATTGAGGGCATCACGGAAGACGATGTGAATGCGGCGGAATGCCTCGGCGGCACCATTCGCCTCATCGGGAAATACGAGAAGATGGATGAAAAAGCGCTGCTGATGGTTTCCCCGTTCGTCGTTCCCGCGGAAAACCCGCTGTACGGTGTGCAGGATGTATATAATGCAATCAGCGTGCGCGGCGACGCCGTGGGCGATGTGATGTTCTACGGGCGCGGCGCGGGCAATTTGCCGACGGCGAGCGCCGTTGTTGCGGATATCATCGATGCGCTGCTGCATAAGCATGAGCCGATTTTGCCGTTTGTCAAGGCAAGCGCCGCAGAGCTGGTCGACCCCGAGCTTGTCCCCATGCGCTTTTGCATTTTCTGCGCAAATACCGCGCCAAACGGCATTGCGCAGGTGCTGCACAGCCTTTCGGACGGCATGTATGCCGCCTGCGGCGACGGCGTCTGCTTTAAGAGCGTGCCGATTTCGTATGCCGAGCTGCGCGAGAAGCTGCAGAGCGTTCCCGCATACAGCGCAATTCCCATTTTGGAATAAACCGTTTTCCGATCGACCGAAAAAGAAAGGAAACCACCATGAAAAAAAAGCTTTTTTTGCTCCCGCTTGTTGCTCTGCTGCTTTCGCTTTTCTGTGCCTGCGGCGATCTTGTCACAGAGGGGGCGTTCATGGAGAATCTGAGCAAGCACACCGCCGACTCGTTCGGGCAGCTCACCGGGGTCAATATCGGCACCTCTACGGAGGGCTATGTCGTTATGGAATACCGCGTGAACAACGCCGTGGTGCTGGATACCTATTCCGATGCGGCGACGCAGGAGCTGAAATATATCCGCGTGGTGCTGAATGATGCCTCCGCCGAGGTGCAGAATGCGGAATATTTCCGCTGCATCGCACTGTACTGCATGAAGGCCTATCAAAAGAATCTGCAGCTGGATGCCATCAATCAGATCTATAACACGCTGAACCTTTCCGACACAACGACAGCGGGCGTGCGCAGAGTGAAGGACAAAAATATCAGCTATTCCCTCACGGTCAGCGAAACCGGAGAAGCGGTTTTCACCGTGGTATATCAGCAATAAGCCGAAAAAAACAGAGCGGACCGTTTCGGATTTTTCCGAGACGGTCCGCCTTTTTGTTTTGTCGTTTTTAAAAATTGCAGGGTCAAACGCCCGCGCCGAGCGCATAAGCCTTTTGCAGCGCTTCGCTGCCTTCGATTTCACCCGGGTCGGTCACGCCGCCGCAGAAAACGGAGCCGGCAAATTCCGCCCGCTCAAAGCATTCGATCCATCCGCCAAGGCCGGTGATCGCGCGGCTTGGGGTGTCGGGGTCGGTATCGGTCGCGGTGCTGAGAAAATAGACCTTTTTGAAATGATAATCGGAGCCGTACAGCGGGTTTGCACGGTCAAGCAGGGTTTTGAGCTGCCCGCTCATTTCATAGTAATAAATCGGGCTTGCAAACACAAGCACATCCGCCGCGCGCATCTGCTCGCACAAAAGCGCCATGTCGTCCTTCAGCACGCACCGCCCCGTTTTTTGACAGGCAAGGCAGCCGATGCAGTATCCGATCTGCCGATCCCGCAGGGAAACAAATTCAACCGTGTTGCCGCTTTGCTCTGCGCCCCTTGCAAATTCCTTTGCCAAAAGCTCGGAATTGCTGCGGCGGCGCAGGCTGGATGAAATCACAAGCACTCTGCTCATTTGGTATTCTCCTTTGCATAGAAAACTCTTCCCTCTTTGCGCGCGGCGGGCTGCGGCGTCTGCGCGGCATAGCCGAGGATGCAATGGCCGATGCCCTCATAGTCGCCCGCAATGCCGTATTGCTTCAAAATTTCTTTGCCGCGCGGCGAGTCAAATTCTTCCTTTGCCCGATGAATCCAGCAGCTGCCCAGCCCCAGCGCATGCGCTGCTAGCATGAGATTGCCCATGGTGAGCGCGCCGTCATAGAGATAGGTCGGTGCGCTGCGGTCCGCCAAAACAACGAGCACGCAGGGCGCGCCGTAAAAGGGGTCGGTCCCTTCCCTGCCCATGATTTTTGCATTCATCTGCATCAGCTCGTCGCGCAGCGCTTTGTCCGTCACCGCAAGGATCACGGTGCTTTGCCGCCCCATGCCGCTTGGCGCATACAGCCCGGCATTGATAATCTCATCAAGCAGCGGCTGCGGCACAGCTTCCGGCAAAAAAGCGCGGATGCTGCGGCGGGAAAGCATGGTTTTCAGTGTTTCATTCATATTCAGCCCCCCTTATTCGTCAGCTTCAGTATAGCACGCGCCCCCGCAAAAAGCAAGCGGTTTCTTTTCAAAGTTTTCATGGAAAAATCGTTGCAAGCGCGTGAAAATTATGGTATACTCAAGAAAGAGACAAGGCTGAACACAGAAAGGAAGAATTCTCATGCAAAATTTCAATTTATATAATCCCGTCAATGTTATTTTCGGGCCGGGCGAATCCCGCAAAATCGGCGAATATGCGAAGAAGCTTGGGAAAAAGGCGCTGCTTGTTACCTATGACGAGCATCATTTCTTTGATTCCCTTTTGCAGCATATTACGGAGTCGCTCACGGAGCACGGCGTTTCCATCGTTCCCTTTTTTCATATCACGGCAAATCCCCTGCTCTCTCAGATTGAGGCGGCAATCGAGCTTTGCCGCAAGGAAAAGGTCGAGCTTTGCATTGCCGTCGGCGGCGGCAGCGTTATGGATGCAACCAAGGCGATTGCCGCGGGCGTTTTGTATCCGGATGAGCCCTGGAAGATGTATGTCTCCCGCCATGATAAAGAGGTCGCCGTCCCGCCGACGGAAACGCTGCCCACCATCATGGTGCCGACCCTGCCCGCCACCAGCAGCGAAATGAACTGCGTCGCCGTCGCCACCAATGACCGCACGCATGAAAAGGCATATATTTGGTCCACGGCGATTTTCCCGAAGATTTCCCTGGTTGACCCGGAGCTCACCTGCTCCCTGCCGAAATTCCAGACCGTGGTCGGCGCGGTGGATTCCATGTCGCATGTGCTTGAGGCATATCTCAACGGCGACCAGAATTCCCCCCTGCAGGATCGCCTGCATGAGGGAATTCTCGTTACCATTATGTCCGAGCTGCGCGAAATTCTGAAAAACCCGAACGATGTTTCCCACCGCGCAAATATGCAATGGGCCGCAACCCTGGCTTGGAACGGCTATATTCAGTCCGGGCTGAACGCCACCACCCCGATGCATCAGATGGGGCATGTGCTCTCCGCGCTGTATAACACCACCCACGGTGTGACGCTTGCCATTTTCATGGACGCTTATTTCCGCTATACCTGCACGCTGAATGAGGAACGCATGGCGCGCTTTGCCCTGCTCGGCTCCAAAATTTTCGGCATTGACCGCAGCATTTATTCCGACCGCGAGGCGGCTGTGCAATGTGTGGATCGCATCGTTGCATTCATGGATGAGGTCGGCGCGCCGCATACGCTCACGGCGGCGGGCGTTCCCACCGATGAAGAAAGCCTTGCAAAAATTGCCGATGAGATCGTGCGCCACGGCTGCGATGCAAACGGCAATCTGCCCTCCATCCCGCCCATCGGGCAGGACGGCATTCTCAAGGTTTTGCATATGGCAATCTGAATCCGGCTGCCCGTCGTATCCAAGGTGCGGCGGGCACCGCTTTGCAAGAAAGCAAGGAGTATTTCCGCATGGAACAAAAGAAACTGAATGATATTCTTGCCCCTGCGCTGCTGAAGCTGAGCGAAACGGATGCGGAGATTTTGGAATCGCTGCATCTGCAGGCGCAGCAATACGGCAAGCTCATGGCATATTACCGCAGCGCCCTGATGGAGCTTGAAACAAAATTCAATGTGATGAACGAGGAATTCAAGCTTCTGCATGACCGCGAGCCGATCGTCTCCATGAGCTCCCGCGTGAAAAAGCCGATGAGCATCAAGCAAAAGCTGGAGCGTATGTCTTTGCCGCTTTCGTTTGAGAGCCTGGAAAACGGCTTGCATGATATTGCGGGGCTGCGCGTGGTCTGCTCGTTTTTGGATGATGTTTATATGCTGGAGAAGGCATTTTTGGCGCAGGACGATGTCACCCTGCTCAAACGCAAGGATTATATCGCAAGCCCGAAGGAAAACGGTTATCGCAGCCTGCATCTCATCGTGCAGACGCCGATCTTTTTGGTAAAGGAAAAGCGCATGATGACCGCGGAAATTCAGCTGCGCACCATCGCCATGGACTGCTGGGCGACGCTGGAGCACCAAATTCAGTATAAAAAAGAAAAAGCAACCCCTGCCGAGCTGGAGGAGCTGCGCCGCTGCGCCGAGATCGGCGCGGAAATGGATCACCGCATGGAGCAGATTTGGAAAAAGCAGCAAATCCGCACAGCGGAAGAAGGAGAAAAAGCGATATGAGCATGAAGGAGAAAATGCATACCGGCGAGCTGTATCTGCCGGGAGACGCGGAAATTGCAGCCGAGCAGGAGCGCTGCCTGGACCGCCTTTACGATTTTAATCAGACCCGCCCCACGGAAATGCAAAAGCGCACGGCAATGCTGCGGGAAATGTTTGCCGAGATCGGGGAGGATTGCTATATCGAGCCGCCCCTGCATTCCAATTTCGGCGGCAAGCATGTACATTTCGGCAAGCATATCTATGCCAATTTCAATCTCACCCTGGTGGATGATTCGCATATCTATGTCGGTGATGATACTATGTTTGCGCCGAATGTGATCGTTGCAACGGCGGCGCACCCCATCCTGCCCGCGCTGCGCGAGCAGGCATATCAGTATAACGCTCCCGTGCATATCGGGAAAAACTGCTGGATCGGCGCGGGCGCCATTATTTTGCCCGGCATCACCATCGGCGACAATACCGTGGTCGGCGCAGGCAGCGTCGTCACGCATGATTTGCCGGGCGGGGTCATCGCCGTCGGCAACCCCTGCCGCGTCCTGCGCGAAATCGGAGAACACGACCGTGCATATTATTTTAAGGACCGCCGCATTCCCAGAGAGCTTCTCTAAGCGCGCCGCCCCCCCGAGCCATGCTCGGGGGGCGGTGGTTTTTTACTCATTCATAGGTTTCCACCTGTTGGTATGCCCGCTGCTGCCGAGCACAAACTCCGCTGCTGCGTTTTTGCTTTGAAATACAATTTCCTTTTTTGTTTTTCCTTTACTATCAATATAGCCATTGCATTTCTTAAATTTTGGGTATTCGGTATTTTCTGCATTACGGAAAATATCACTGCCTTTAAACAGAATAAAAACACCCGTGTCCCCATACGAAGCGCACTCTGTTCCGTTGTCATGAAATACAGTGATTGCATTTGGAACATGCACGCCACGCGCCAAACGCCCGTCTTCGCTTTCAATCTTTAAAATCTCGGAAGCATTGAACAAATCTTCAAAACAATCAGCCATGATATTTCACCTCATAAAATTTTGAAATTTTGGGCAACCACAACTTTATATTAGCATTGAAACCTTAATTTGTCAATAGATAGTTTTTGTGTAAACTCAGTCGTGAAGCGATTTCGCAGAAGTTCGATGATATTGGTGCGGATCTGACTCGGGTTGCTCAATATAGTCGTATTTGTCTTCATTTAAGACCTGCCTTAATAGCTTACCGACATCCTGCGCGGCGCGTTTCGCGGCTTCTTCATGTCCAAGCTTTTCAGTATTCCTGTAAAAATTGTAGATCGCCTGCAGCGGCGTGTCGCCCCAATCTTTGTTTTTTCCACCAAATAAGCTGCGTACCGAAAAGCAGCCTTCTTCATTGGAAGCTGTATATCCGTGAACTGCTCCAAGAATATATACTTTTGCGCTTACAAATTCTTCCGGATTCAATTTAGCAGAAATATTTGGGATTTTGCTTTTTCCTTGTAACATCTTCAATTCTCCTTAATCTTTTTTGATTTACGAAATTTGCTGGTAAATTCAATTAAAATTTTGAAACATTCTGAATATCATCTTTGTCTCCTTTCCTCAGCACAAATTCTTTCAAAATTTTCTTCTGCAATTTATATAATTGGAAAGAAGATTTAGCGTCTGCGCCGCTGTGGAAGATTCAAGATTTGCAGAGTTAAGAGTCAAGAGTAATCCACAAAGCGGGGCGAACACTGCCATTAGCAAAGTTGACATCGTCACCATAGTAGACGACGCCGCCGTCGTGGTAGACATCGGCGGCAGTAGCCTGATTACCGCCGGGCGACCGCAGCCACCACCAGCAAGCGGCTTCGCCGCTTGAGGTTTGATAATTGGAGTTTGTGTATACGCCCTGTGCTTTTGCGTAAGCTGTCGGGGCGCATCTTCTTGCGTTATCAGTCGCAAAGAATTGTTCGGCTTCTTTGATGCTTAAAAGAAATATCTTATCTGATGTTGCAACCCCCGGGTTAGTACTATAGTTTGGATTTTCATCAGCTGCAACCTGCACTGTCGGAATTTGATTGCTTTCCTCCTCTGTAAATGCCTTATTGAGAAAATCGTTATTGAGCCAGTTACGCAGTGATGATGTTTGCCATGTAACGGATTCAAATTTTTCATCGTATGGCTTACAATCAAGCGCATATTTGCTGACGACAAGATAATAATCTTTTGCTCTGGCAAGAACAATCCATTCAATATCCTCCGCTCCGTTTGAAGCGTCATTATCTTGCTCGTATTTTCCGAAGTAGACGATATCGCCGACCGCCGGATTTTTCAGTTTTTCAACCTTGTATTGATCAAATACTTCTGCTGCTTTCGCTTCACTATCTTTCAATCCATTTAGCGCAATCAGCTGTTCATATCCTTTAATCAGACTATCCGGATTACCATCAACCAAAAGAGACAGCGCTTCTTTGTATTTTCGATTTGGAACAATTGCCGAATTCCATACAATGAGAAATCCAATACAGATACAGAGAATTGAAGTTGCAACGGCAAGGGCTTTTTTTCGCTTTTTCGCAGCAGCTCTTTTTTCTTCTGCTTCGCGCGCTGCCTTTGCATTTAATTGCTCGATTTTCTGCTTGCACTGTTCAGCCTTTTCATCGGCGTCTTCCCATCCGGAAATACTTTTAAATTGTTCAAGAGCAATTCTCAGGTAGTGAATCTGGTTGCTTGTGTAGTATCGCAACGATTCTTGATAAATTTCATCCTTTTTGGATGCTTCTGCTTTCTCAAAGCAGCTCTGTGCCAAAGCTTGTGCATCTTTGAAATCACCGATTTCCGAAAAGGCTACTCCGGCATCACGATACATTTTGCTTTTTTGGTCGCTATTCGCGGCAAGGCTCATAGCGTTCAATGCTTCTTGGTATGCAATCTTCTGCGGTTGTGTTGCGACACAATCTGTCAGCATTGCTGTTAACTTGCTGTTCCCGAAACGCAGGACCTTTGCATAGTTGGCATTGTCCTCAAACGGTGTAATGCAGTCTGTCAGCGCTTTTTGATTTTTCACCTGCAGCTCCGCCATCAGCTTGCCGAGGTAGGCTTCGGCACATTCTGGGTCAAGGTCGAGCACCTTTTCGCAGTATTCATCCGCTTCCGCCCAGTTGCCGTCTTCCAAAAACAGAAATACGCGCTTGAGAAGCGGTGCGGTGCTGCCGTTGCCGCTGAGATTCACCGTTTCCTTTGCGGCGGATTTCGGAGAATCGGCAGCAAGAATTTTCTTGATTCCGCGAATAAGGTCCTGCATAAAGCCGAGCTTTGCCATATCCTGCGCCTGCAGATGCGAAAACTCATCGGGCAGGTCATACGGGTCCATATCCTTATAGGCGGGAATAAGCATCTTTTTTCCGCCGGACTGCTTCACAAGGGCAAGATAGCGGCTCCATTCGTTTTTCACCCAAACGGCATTGAAATATTCCGGCTTTGTGCCGAGCACCACCATGACCTTGGCGCTGTTGAGCGCCGCGAAAATATACGGCTCATAGGCGCTGCCGAGCTTATCCTCCAAAGTAATCCGCGCAAAAAAGACCTTGAACCCCTCCTGCGTCAGCTGGTGATAGAGATCATTTGCAAGCACACTGTCCTGCGTGCGCCTGCCGCTTACGTCCGTTTCCTTGTAGCAGATGAAGACATCAAACGGTTCCTCCTTGCCGGAAATTTCAAGGATGCCCTTTTGAATTTCATCGATCGCCTTCGCCTCCGCTTCATAGATTGCCCTTTGCGCATCGTCGGCATGGGCAATGGCGGATTTATAATCCGCGTCGGCGAAAACAGAGGTATATTGCGCGCGGTTCACCGTGGGAACGCGCTTATGCGTCGCCGGATCCTCCACATATTCGATACCGTAGCGGCAAAGCACAAGCGACCAATACGCCTCGGCATCGTCTGCATCCTCGCTGAGAATCTGCTCATAAATGCCCATGGCCTTGTCGAAATCGTTATTGCGGCGGAAATGATTCGCGCGGTCATACAGGTTGGCGCGCTTATCATCATCCAGGCGCGGCAGGGTCTGCTTTGTGCCGCAGCTGTCGCAGATGCCGATGCTTGCGCCCGGCTCGAATTCGATCGTGCCGCCGCACATTTTACATTTAAATGCTGCCATTTCTAAACTCTCCTTAAAAATAAAAAATACGCTTTCTCTTTATTGCAAGGCATTTGAATTCATTTCAAGGCTGATCCAAATTGCCGGACGTACCGCCATAAAGCTGTCGACAGGAGCATCATTTGTATCGAATGAACCACCATATCTGTTGTTTACAACACCTGCAGTGTTTTGAATAGTACCGATGGTGCGGAGCCACCAATCACACTGCGGGTACGCTGCATTTGTTTTTAATCGTGCAATCGCATATTTTGTCGGTGAACAAAATGAATTGCTGATGTCGGCGTATTGCTCCGCCTCGGCGGAGCTGAGACAGAATACTTTGTCGACGGTTTCGTTTTCGGACTCCGCCTCGTTATTTAAATTTTTATCGGGCAATAAATTCTGTGCCAGAATGCTGTTCTGCTGATTTCGACTGAAGGCACTGCTTAAGAAATCTTCATTTAACCAGGAACGCAGGGTGCAATTTTTCCATGTAACCACACCCGATGATTCATCATCGGAAGGTGTAAAATACTGTTTAATATCCAAAGCGTATTTGCTGATAAGCAACGCTCTGCTTTCTTCGACTTTTAAAACAATCCATTCAATTTCTTCTTTGCCGTTCGATGAATCATTGTCCTGTTCGTAAAAACCGAAGTTGAGCGTCTTTTCTGTATCAAGATCTGTGAGCTGACTTGCAAATTTGCACTCCTGCATTTTTGACTGACTGTCTTTATAGTCACCGAGGGCATGAAAGGAAACGAGTGCCTCTTCGTAATTTCCCGCATTGTATAAAGCAATTGCGGCAGCGTATTTTTTGGCATGCGGAATGGTGATTGTTGTGACAGCAATTGCAGACAGAACACAAAGACACACTGTAAAAATTACGGCTGCGACGGCCTTTTTCGATTTTTCATTCAAATTTTTCAATTTTATATCTCCTTAAAAAAACGGCCTTATTTCCCTGCCTTGCATTGTGCGCTGCGCTGCGCGATGAGCGCAAGCAGCTTTGCCGCTGGCTCTTCCCCGCTCCGCGCTGATTTGATTGCATTCTGAAAATCAAGAAAGGCATCGATGATCTGCGCTTCCGTTTCGGCAAGCGCGGGGGTGCTGCAGGGGTCGGAATAGCGAAGCGCCTCGTAGACATTGCGGCACTGCGCCTTTGCCTCTGCGCCCACGGCAAACGCTGCAAGCTGCTCCGCCTGCGCGGTGATGCCGCGCAGAAAAGCCGTTTCGGTTTTGGCGGCAGTGTCCGCCCCCTCCACAAGCTCTGCCGCGGCATTTGCCTTCAAAACGGCAATCGCCGTGAATGCAAGCACCAATGCGCAGGCAAGAACGCCTGCCCAGTTCGGCAGGTTCGGAATTGTCATCACAAGCCCGCCGACGGCAAACATCAAAAGCAGCCCCACATAGCTGATGCGAATGAGCGGGATGCGATAAAACAGCTTTTGGCGGTCGCTTTGGCGCAGAGCGAAATACGCGCAGGCAAGCTGCCCCAAAAAGGCAGCCGTGATGCCGAGATAGCCGACCCAAAATGCGCCGCCGAATGTACGCATGCCGCCGATTTCCTGCGGCGTGACAAAGCAGATCAGATTAAAAACGGCAAGCAGAATTGCCCAAATGATTGCATATGTACGAATTTTACGGTTCATAACGGTTTCCCCCTATCAAAGAATTTCGGACAAGAGCTTTTCCTTCATGCTCTGAAATTCCGCATCGGAAATCAGCCCCGCCTCTTTCATTGCGCCGAGCTTTTCGATTTTTGCCTTGAATGCCGCTAAATCCTGCGGCTCCTGCGGCGCGGCGGCAGCGGGCTCCTTTGCCGCATCCATTGCCTGATTTACGGCGCCGCCGACCATTGAGCCGACCGCACCGCCGACGCCCGCCATGGTGCCAAGCCCAACGCCCATATTGGTAAACTGCCCGACGGCTTCATTCTGCGCAACCTTTTCCGCAACGGAAAAGCCGCGCTCCTGCGCATAGGTATAGCCCTCCTGCTGCCGCTTGGTCGCCTGCGCCTTGGAATCAATCACAAGTTTTTGCGCCTCTGTCTGCGCATGGATAAGATCGGTCTGCTGGCGCAGCTTTGCCTCGGCAATATCCGCATACTGCCGAAAATGCAGCTCCTTGAATTTTTCATATTGACGGTCGCCGTCCGGCTTTACGATATTGGTGACAAAGAAGCGCGCAAGCGTGATGCCGTATTCCGCAAAATCGGGCAAAAGAAGCGCCTGCAGCTGCTCGGAAAATGCCGTGAGATGTTCGTCGATCTCAAAAACATTGATCGCATTCGCCTTGATCACCTGCGCAATATAGGTTTTTACCCTTGCCATCAGGAATGCGCGGAAAAATGAGACGAGCTTTTGCTGCCCGAGCGCGTTCTCCGTGCCGACGAGTTTGATCAGCAGTTTGCGACTGTCCGCAACGCGCAGCGCCATTTCCCCGCTTGCGCCGAGCTGCAGCGGAAAGCCGTATTGCGGATCGATATACTGCACCTTGGAATCCGTGCCCCATTTGATGGACATCTGCTCGGTCTTATTGATAAAATAAACCTCGCAGTGAAACGGTGTTTTTTCGTCCACCGTGCGCCCGAGCACCTTGCCGAGCTTCGGAATATTCTGCGTTTGCAGCGTATATCTGCCGGGGCCGAACAAATCGAGCGCCTGCCCGTTCTTAAATAAGATCGCTTCCTGGCTTTCATGCACGATCAGCTGTGTCAGAGAATTGAAATCCTCCTTGGGCGATTTCCAGACAAAGGTTTCATTGTCGCCCTCGTATTTGATTACCTCCGCAATTGCCATAGATGTTCCTCCTTGCGTTTCCGTTCCAAAAAGTGTACTTTTTCGGACAGGCTTTTTCTGCATTTTTCAGACTTTTTTTGAAAGAATTTGAAAGAAACGGTTGAATATTTATCCAAAATATGATATAATCGGCTTATGGTAACATCCGTTCGGTAAAGTACACTTTTTAAGACAATTCTTTTTTCCAACGGTACAGCGTGCTTCTGCCGACGGCGCAAATCGCCGCAAGCTCCGCCTCGCACAGCGCCCCGCTTTGCCATGCCGCAAGCAGCTTTTCAAACTGCGGCGGCTTTTCTTTTTGCGGCCTGCCGAATTTCACGCCGCGCGCCTTTGCAGCGGCAATGCCCTCCGCCTGGCGTTTTCGGATATTGGTTCGTTCGCTTTCCGCCGCAAATGAAAGAATTTGCAGCACAAGGTCGGCAATGAGGGTGCCGAGGAGATCCTTGCCGCGGCGCGTATCCAGCAGCGGCATATCCAAAACCAAAATATCCGCCTGCTTTTTCTTGGTTAAGATCCGCCATTGCTCCAAAATCTCGGCGTAGTTGCGCCCGAGACGGTCAATGCTGTGCAGCACCAAAAGGTCGCCTGCGCGCAGGCGCCGCACAAGGCGGCGATACATCGGGCGCGCAAAATCCTTGCCGGACTGCGCATCGGCATAGATATTCTCCGGCGGGATACCGAATTTCTGCATGGAAAGCAGCTGCCGCTCGCAGCATTGCTCCTGCGTGGAAACACGCACATATCCGTAGTTCATTTTTTCTTCCTCCTGAAACGCTATAAATTAAGCCCGCACCCCGTTTTTTGAACGGAATGCGGGCTTTGTGCCGTTTATTTGAGATTATTCCCCATCGGCGCTTCTCAGCTTTGCATAGGTTGCCATGAGCTTTTTGGTGCCGATGGTATCAAAGGCGATTTCATAGAGCAGATCCGCCCCCACCTCGCGCACGGAGAGCACCGTGCCCTTGCCGAAGGTGAGATGGCTGACCCGCTGCCCCACGGCAAAGCGCTCATAGCTGCGGGTTTTGCCGACGGCGGCGGAAAGATCGCTGCGGCGGAAAAACTCATCGGAAATGGTCTTTTTGCGCTTTTTGGAGGGATAGGCGGGCTCCTGCGGTGCCGCGAACTCTGTCGGCTCTTCCCGATGGCGCGGCTGCTCCTGCAGGAGATATTCCTCGGGAATCTCATCTATGAAGCGGGAGCGGGGGTTAAACTGCGTTTTGCCGTATAAAAGCCGCTCGCGCACATGCGTTGCATACAGGCGCTCTTTTGCGCGCGTGATGGCGACATAGGCAAGGCGGCGCTCCTCCTCCAGCTCCTCGGGATAAAGCGAGGACTGGGAGCTTGGGAATACGCCCTCCTCCATGCCCGGCAAAAAGACCACGGGAAATTCCAGTCCCTTTGCGCTGTGAATGGTCATGAGAACGACGGCATCCGCCTCTTTATCATAATTATCAATATCGGAAACAAGCGAGATTTCTTCCAGATAGCTCTCCAGCGTTGCATTTTCCGTGCGCTGCTCATATTCCACGGCGTTTGAAACAAGCTCTTCGATGTTCTGCAGCCGATCCTCTTCGGCTGCGCCGCCGCGCACCAGCATATCGCGATAGCCGCTGAGCTCAATGGTTTTGCGGAACAAAACGGAGAGCGGCTCTTCCCGCTCGATTTTTTGCAGCTGCTCGATCAGCGCGACAAATTCATTCAGCTTGCCTGCGCTCTTTGCAATTGCCGTATAGCTTTGCGCATGCTTCATCGCCTCAAACATGCTCACGCCCTCAAAGGCGGCGATGTTGTTCAGCGCAGTGACCGTTGCTTCCCCGATCTTGCGCTTTGGCTCGTTGATAATGCGGCGCAGGCGCAGATCGTCGCGCGGGTTATGAATTACAGCGAGATAGGAGAGAATATCCTTGACCTCTTTGCGCTCATAAAAGCGGACGCCGCCAAGCAATCGATGCGGCAAGCCGCTCTTGGCAAAGATCTGCTCTAAATTGAGCGATTGCGCGTTCATGCGGTAGAGCACGGCAAAATCGCTGAAATTGCGTTTTTCGCGGATTTTCAGCTCCATGATCTTATCCACGATGTATTTTGCTTCGTCCAGCTGGTTATCCAGCCGCCGAACCACAATGGGCTCGCCCTGCTCTCCCCTGCACCAAAGCTCCTTGCCGCGCCGCCCGAAATTATTGCGGATCACGGAGTTTGCGGCGGCAAGAATGCGCTCGGTGGAGCGATAATTCTGCTCAAGCTTGATCACATTTGCGGCGGGATAGGTTTTGTCGAATTGCAGGATATTTTCAATCGTTGCGCCGCGGAATTTATAAATGCTCTGGTCGTCGTCGCCGACTACCATCAGATTCTGAAACTTGCCGCCAAGCAGCGCCGTGAGATAAAACTGCGCATGGTTGGTATCCTGATATTCGTCCACCATAACATAGCGGAATCGCCCCTGATAATAGCTGCGCGCCTCTTCACAGCTGCGCAGCAAAAAGACGGTCTGCATGATAATATCGTCAAAATCCAGCGCGTTTGCATCCTGCAGCTTCTTTTGATACAGCTCATATACCGTTGCAATCTGGCTCTTGCGGAAATCGCTGCCTGCCAAAGCGGAAAAATCCTCCGGGGTTTGCAGCTGATCCTTTGCGCGGCTGACGGCATTTAACACCTGCTTGATCGGCAGCTGCTTTTCATCGATATTCTGCTGCTTGAGGCATTCCGCGACAACCTTTTTGCAGTCGTCGGTATCATAAATGGTAAAGCCCGGCGCATAGCCGACGCGGTCTCCGTAGCGGCGGAGAATGCGCATGCAGATCGAATGAAAGGTGCCCGCCCAAATTTCCTCTGCCTGCTCGCCGAGCAGGGCGGCAAGGCGCTCCTTGATCTCATTGGCGGCTTTGTTGGTAAAGGTAATGGCAAGAACAGCCCACGGCGGGCACGGCGAAACGGCATATTCGCTGAGCAGGGGGCAAAGCTCCTGCGGCGGCAGCGAGAGCGCTTCTTCCATTGCTGCAAGGGACTGCTCTGTAATGCCGGGGACATCGGAGCAGTCTTCATAGGCATTGCCGTAGCGAATAATGTGCGCAATGCGGTTGACAAGCACCGTGGTCTTGCCCGTGCCCGCGCCCGCAAGCACAAGCAGCGGTCCGTTTACACAATACAGCGCTTCCCTCTGCTTTTCGTTCATGGTATGGTAATAGCGGTCAAAAAGCTGCCGCTTTATGGCATGATATCGGTCAAGAAGCTGCATATGATCCATAATTTTACTTCCTTTTTCTTTTCATACTGTTCATAGTATAGCACATTTTTCGCCTTTTTTCAACCGTTTGCAAAGAATTTCGCTATACGCATCGCCCGCGGCAGAGCTTGCGCAAAATCGGCTTCAGCATGCCGCTGAAAATCAGCAGGGTGCCGCCGTATCCGATGCAGAGCCAAAGCTCATGCCATTGAAGGGGCGTGGTGCGAAAGGCATGGCCGCCGAAATATATCATAAAGAGCTGGACGGTGCAGATAAACAGAAAAATCAAAATGAATGACGGGTTTTTTGAAATGCCGCGCAGGGGATTGACCCCGGTTGTGCGGGCACTGAGAAAATTGCAAAGATCCATGGCGATAAACATCAGGAAAAAGGCGCATTGCATCACGGCGGCATCCCCGCCGCGCGGAAAAGCGGCGCGCACGCAATCAAGCCGCAAAAAGCAAAGCGAGAGCGTTGTCATCAGCGCGCCGACAAAGGCGATGCGCAGCGCCATATAGCGGTTCATAATACCGCCGCTGCGCGCCAGGGGCGCTTCCTTCATATACTGCGGCATGGGGGCCTCCGTTGCGAATGCCAGAGAGCCGAAGGTATCCATAATCATATTAATCCACAGCATCTGCAAAACGGTGATGGGTGTATCGATGCCGAGCAGCGGGCAGATCGTTGTGATGGCGACGGCGCTGAGGTTTGTCGTCATCTGAAACAGAATAAATTTGCGGATGCTTTTGAAAATCGTGCGGCCGTAGAGTACGGCTTTGGCAATGGAGGAAATAGCATTATCCGTGATAATAATATCGCCCGCCTCCTTGGCGATATCCGTACCGCTGCCCATGGCAAAGCCGACATCGGCGCATTTGAGTGCGGGGGCATCGTTGATGCCGTCCCCCGTCATACCGACGACATAGCCCGCCTTCTGTGCAAGGCGCACCAGGCGGCTTTTATCCCCCGGCAGCGCGCGGGCAATCACGCAAAGGCGCGGCAAAAGCCGAATCAGCTCCTCATCCGCGGTATTTTGCAGTGTTTTTCCGTCCATCACCACACCCCCGCGGCGCAAAATGCCGCATTCGGCAGCAATGCTGCGGGCGGTTTTTTCATTATCCCCCGTAATCATCACAACGCGCACACCTGCCTGTGTCAGTTCTTTCACCGCAGTCTTCGCATCACGGCGCAAACCGTCGCGCAGGAGGAGAAAGCATAAAAAGCAGCAAAGCCCATCACGCTCGCAAAGGATACATAAAATGCGAAAGCCCCGCGCAGCATACGGCTCCGCGGCGGAAAACAGCTCTGCACCGTCTGCCAGCGGGCAGGGCTCACCCCTGCGGTCAATAAAGCCGTTTACGCGCGGCAGCAGTACCTCGGGCGCGCCCGTATAATACCGCGCCTTCTCTACAGTGACAGCGGCAAATTTCCGCTCGGAATCAAATGACAGCCGATCGCCCGGGGAAAGATTTTCCCGCTCCGAAAACGGCAAAACACTTGCAAGGATTGCTCGCTCCGTTGCATTGCCGCCGCTTGCCCGTCCGCGCAAAACGGTGCATGCTGTATTATAGCGCGCTGCGCGCTCATAAAGGCGAAAGCGCGCGCCCTCTTTGCGTGCTGCGGCAATGGATTTCGGCTCATCACCGGCAAACAGCAGCGAATCCACGCTGAGGCTGCCGCGGGTAAGCGTTCCCGTCTTATCGGTGAAAAGCAAATTGAGCGAGCCTGCCGTTTCAATACCGGTCGCACAGCGGACCAAAACCCGATCTTTTTTCATGCGGCGCACATTGCGGGAGAGCACAACGCTGATCATCATCGGCAGCCCCTCCGGCACGGCGACGACGATCACCGTCGTTGCAAGGGTGAGCGCATGCAACAGCTGCGGGAAGAGATAAGAAGGGGTGCGCAGCAGCGCGGCAATTTTCGCAAAGTTCCAGCCGTTGTCAATGAAAAAGGCGTTCACCAAATAGGAAAGCGCAACTAAAAGCGCCGCCGCATAGCCGACAATGCTCATTTGCTTTGCAAGGTGTTCAAGCCGCGTCTTGAGCGGGCTTTTTTCCCCTTTTGCGCTCAGTTCTTTCCCCAGCGAACCGTATAAAGACGCCTGCCCGACTCTTGTTACCCATAAAAGCCCGCTGCCGTGCACCACCGTGGAGCCGCGGAACAGCGCATGGGGATTTGCAAGCGTAAATTCGCGCGGCGGAATATGTGTCGGCTGCTTTTGAACCTCAATGCTTTCCCCGTTCAGAGCGGATTGGTCGACGCCGAGCACCCCTTCGAGCAAAATGCCGTCCGCCGGGAGCTTCATGCCCGCCTCGAGGCGCACCACATCGCCCACCACAATGGCGTCCTGCGCGATTTTTTGTTCCTTTCCGTCCCTTCGTACAATGCATTTTGATTCCGCCGCTTCGCGCAGCATGGCTTCAAAGGCGAGCTCCCCGCCCCGCTCGGAGACAGCGGAAATGATCGTTGCGCAGAGAATTGCCAGAAGAATACCGACGGTTTCGTATAGATCAAAAGTTTTGAATAAAAACACAAAATTGATGGCAAGCGCCGCCAGCAGGATGCGGATGATCGGGTCGTTCAGCCCGGAGAGAATTTTCAAAAGAAGCGGCCTTGGCTTTGGCCTTTGCAATGCGTTTTCACCGAATTGGGCGCGGCTTTTCTCCACCTCGTCTTTTGTCAGCCCTTTGCCGGACGTTTGCAAAAACGATGCAAGCGGTTTATCCATGTTGCTTTTTCATCCTTTCGGTCCAAAAGTTCAGGCAACGGGGCTTCCCGTTTTTCCTGCTCTCTTGACTATATGAAAAAGCACCGCAAACCATAACAAAAAAGCGGCTCTGCATTTTTGCAAAACCGCTTTTCTTTTAAGACTGTTGTTTTCACCGTTCCGCGCTTCTTGCATCGTGGCGGCAGAAGAGAAATTTTCCGCCTGCAAAAATTTATTTTTGCCCGTAATAAGCACCGGGACCGTGCTTGCGGTCAAAATGCTTGCGCAGCAGCTCTTTTTGCATCGGGCGCTGTGCCGTGCATTCGGCGGTGTGCTGCAAAAGCTCTGTATTCATGGCAAGCTGTGCGACATTTTCCAAAACGACGGAGGCCTCAACGGAGGCAACGGGATCCTTTCCCCAGGTAAACGGCCCATGGGAATGCACCAAAACGGCATGCATACGGTCCGGGTCTGCCTTTGCAAAGGTTTGCGCAATCACAAGACCTGTATTTTTTTCGTAATCCGATGCAATTTCGGCTTTTTTCATCTTGCGCGTACACGGAATTTCACCGTCAAAATAATCTGCATGGGTCGTGCCGTACGGTACGATTGCCTTGCCCGCCTGGGCAAAGGAGGTGGCATACATGGAATGCGTATGCGTAACACCGCCGATCCCCGGGAATGCTTTATAGAGAACAAGGTGCGTTGCAAGATCGCTGGAGGGGCGCAAATCGCCCTCGATCACCTTTCCGCACAGATCGCAGATCACCATATTGTCGGCGGTCAGCTCTTCATAGGGTACGCCGGAGGGCTTGATCACAACAAGACCCGCCTCGCGATCAATCCCGCTGACATTGCCCCAGGTGAACAGCACAAGTCCGCTTTTCGGGAGCAGCAAATTGGCGCGCAAAACTTCTTCGCGTAATGCCTGCAGCATATCGATTCTCCTTAATTTTCCTGAATTTTGCGAATATTTGCAAGGTTTTTCACAGCCGCACGACGCATATAATCATAATCAACGCCGGTGGAAATCATATTGATTCCGAGATCATGCCAGAACTGCAAAACGGCAGGATCATCCGAGCCGGTAGAAACACCGATGCATTTCTTGTTCTCTTTCAGAATTGCAATGGCTTCCTTGATCAGGGCGATGGTATGCTCGCCGAAAACATTGTTCAGCTCGCCGATGGAACCGGAGAGATCGCACGGCCCGAAAATATAACCGTCGATATATGGATTTTTTACGATTTCGGGCAGATTTTTCACTGCCTGCGCCGTTTCGATCTGAATAAAGCGGCAAAGGCGCTCATCGGAATGATCGATATATTCCTGCAGATCATCCGCGCCCCAATGCACGGCGGCAAGCGGGCCGAATCCGCGGATGCCATGCGGCGGATACATCACATAGCTCATATCTCTTTCCGCCTCTTCAGGCGTGTTCACCATGGGGAAGATAATTCCGTCTACGCCCATTTCAAGCACTTTTTTGACGAAATTGCGGTCATGCATGGGAACGCGAACGATCACGGGCGTTCCTGCCGCCTGAGCGCCTTTGATATGGTAATAAAGATCCTGATAGGAAGCAGCCGTGTGCTCCGTATCGACCCAAATAAAATCAAAGCCGACAGATCCTAGAATTTCCGTGGTCTGCGGGCAGTTCAGCGCCATATGTGTCCCGCAGATCTGTTGCGCGGAGCGCACTTTTTCATAAAGTTTCTTTTCAGAGCTCATTCTGTATTCAATCCCCTTTTTTATAATTGCTCACGGTATCATTCTAATACACAGGTAAAAAATTGTCAAGCGCTGCAACCACGATTCGTCATTTTTTTCACATCGTTCAAGCTATAATAAAAGTCAGAGAAAAGCGGTGAAAAAATGGCACCCTGCTAAAAAATTGTTACACATAAACCATACGGTACACGCCAAATTATCATCGTGCCTAAACGCATAAAATGACTGGAAGAAAGCGCTGGAACATTATGAAAACCATGAAAAAAACAAAACGGCTCCGCCTTATCGCCATTGCGCTGCTGCTCAGCGCCGGAGCTTTGGTGGGGTTGACCCGCATTTGCCTGCCGGATAAGATCTGTTTGATGGAATCGAGTGCGCTGCCCGAATATATCAGTGTCGGGGTGCGACTGATCAAACCCGATGCCGCGCCCGTTTTTTCGCAGCGTTCACCGCTTTGCAACACCAAAAAAGTGACCGCTTCCCTGCTCGGCGTGCTGCCGCTCAAGGAAATTTCCGTGAAAACAATCACGGAGAAAAAAGTCCTGCCCGGCGGGATACTCTTCGGCGTGAAGCTGGCGACAAAAGCGCCCCTGATCATTGAGCTCTCACCGAGAGCCGGGCAGGAATGCCCTGCTGCGCAAGCGGGGCTGCGCAGCGGAGATATGATCACCGCAGTCGGGCAGACAAAAATAAACGATATTGCCGCATTGCAGGAAGCTATTAATGCAAGCGACGGAAATGCCATAGAGATCACTTATGAGCGCGACGGTGCCGAGCACAAAACATCTCTCACACCGCAAAAAAATCCGAACGACGCACAGTATCATGCCGGGATTTTGGTGCGCGACAGCACGGCGGGCATCGGCACGGTTACCTTTATAGAGCCGGGCAGCGGAAGCTTTGCGGGGCTCGGGCACGGAATTTGCGATGCAGATACGGGGCTCCTGCTCCCCATCGGAACCGCACAGACAAGAGTGGTCGAGCTGCAGGGGGTGGAAAAGGGGAGCGTCGGTGCGCCGGGAGAGCTGCGCGGCACCTTTACGCAAAAGCGCAGCGGTGCTTTGCTGCGCAACACGGATTGCGGCGTGTTCGGTGTGTTCGGCAAAGAAATTACGTGCGACGAGGAGGATCTTGTGCCAATCGGTCTGCGCAGCGATGTTCATACGGGAAAAGCCACGGTGCTTGCAAGCGTTGCACCGCAAAAGAGCCGCGCGAAATATGAAATCGAAATCACAAAAATCATCGGCGGAGACGACAACAAAAGCTTTATTGTGCATGTAACGGATTCCGCTCTTTTGGAGCAAACGGGCGGCATTGTGCAGGGCATGAGCGGAAGCCCGATTTTGCAGGACGGAAAACTGATCGGGGCAATCACGCATGTTATGGTCAACGACCCGACCAGGGGGTACGGCGTTTTTTTGGAAAACATGCTTGCAAAAGCGAGCTGAAAACCGAATTTTGCAACCGCATTTTTGCCGCGGTGACGGCAGAAATGCGGTTGTTTTTTCTTACGGTAAAATTTATGTCAACTTTTGTGCTTTTTGTGCGAAAATGAATTGACAAATAAAGAAAAATAAAGTACAATGACACAGTACTATGCAACGCATAATAGTAATGCCGTCAAAATTTTACACGATGCGAGGTAACGATGACCTTCGACAAATCGCAACTGCTTCGGGGAACGCTGGAGGGCTGCATTCTCAAAATCATCAGCAAGCAGACGACCTACGGCTATGAAATTCTGGAATCATTACGCAAATACGGCTTTACGGAGCTTTCTGAGGGGACGATCTATCCGATTTTGCTGCGGCTTGAAAAGCAGGGGAATCTTGCCTCTGAGCTTCTGCCCTCCCCGCTCGGGCCGAAACGCAAATACTTCTCTGTTACGCCTCAGGGCCTTTCTTATCTTTCCTCGTTTGAGGAAAGCTGGAGATGGATCAACAAATTGACAGAACAGATTTTCGGACGGGAGGAAGAAACATGAGGGCGGAACAAAAAGCGCAAATGCGCGCTTTATCCAAAGAAAATAAAAAGATTTTGCGCAAAATGAACCGCTATCTTTCTGCGCGCTTTCTTAATACCGTGCTTTGCCGCGATCTGATCAGCGACCAAATCGGTATGGCGCTGGAAAGCCAAAAACGCGGAGAGTCCTACGCGCAGACGATTGGTATGGAGCCGCAGCGCTATTGCCATGCCCTTGCGGAGTCGATTCCGCGTCGCTCCTTTATGGAAATTTTATGGACGCTGCTTTCCTGGCTGTTTGCTGCCATGGCGGTCACCGTTCCGCTGCTTTATTTCTATACTCTGCTCTTTCCCGCATTTTCCCCGATTCACATTGACGGGCTCGCCATGCAAATCCCGCTTGCATGGATCATTAAATATTTTATGGTGGATGCGGGGCTTATCCTCGGCTATTATCTGATTCGGCTTTTGGCATATAAAAATTCGCCGCTTGTTTTCATCCTGTATTTTATAGGCTTTTTGATTCTGTTCATCTTTGCGGACAATTTGGTGCTGAAATGGATCGGAGAGCAGCTTTTATCCGTGCATGCCGTCGGCTTTTTCATCGGCTTTGCAGCGCTTTCCGCATTTTCTTTTGCAATGCAGTATTTTGCTGCGCTGCTGATCGCATATAAAAAACAAAGACAAGCTTCAAAAATTCAATCGGAGGAAAAACAATGAGCAAAACAGTAAAAAGGCGCTTTGGTGACCGCAAAGACGGCGCCCTGGTGCGGGACCTTGACGGTATGCACTTTGTTGTGCCGAACATTTTCAACGGGCGCTGCAACAACGAGGCGTTTATCTCCCTGATGGTTGATCTGACCGAGGCAAACCGTTATCTGGAAGAGCGCAACGCGCAAAATCCGAAGTTCAAATATACGCTGTTTCACCTTGTGGTCACAGCGCTTGTCAAATGCCTGACGCTGCGCCCGAAAATGAACCGCTTTATTTCAAACAAAAATGTGTATCAGCGCAATGAGGTGACTGCATCGTTCGTGATCAAAAAGCAATTTGCAGACGAAGCGCAGGAGGGGCTTGCTTTCCTCCACACAAAGGAAGATTCCACACTGGATACCATTCATGAGGAAATCCGTCGCCAGGTGCAGGATTGCAGAAAAGGCAAAGGAGATGCTTCCTCCGATGCCATGGATGTTTTCAATCGCATGCCTCGCTTTCTTTCCAAATTTATTCTCTTTCTCGTCACGCGGCTGAATGTTCACGGCTGGGTTCCGAAATTCCTGATTGAAACTGACCCTTATTATTCCTCTGTTCTTCTTTCCAACCTCGGCTCCATTGGCATGCATTCCGGCTATCACCATCTCGCAAACTGGGGCACCAACTCTGTTTTTGTCACGGTGGGACTGATCAAAAAGCGCCCGTTTTACGCAGACGACGGTTCAGTTACCATGAAAGAGAGCGTGGATCTTGGGCTAACGATCGATGAGCGCCTGGCAGACGGCTACTATTATTCCAAAACCATAAAGCTTCTGAAATATCTGCTTGAGCACCCGCGGTTGCTTGAGCGGCCGTTAATTGAGGAGGTAACCTACGATGAGCACTGAGCAGCAAACAAAAGCCTCGGAGGTTTCCGTACGGGAGCCGAACGCCCCCTGGCTGAAAAACTATGGAGATATTCCCTTCCATCTTGAGTATTTCAAAGGCTCCATGTGGGGCAAGGTAGAACAGATCATTGCGCAGTACCCGGATTATATCGCCTATGATTTTATGGGAAAGCACACAAGCTATCGCAAATTCGGCCGCGATGTCGAGCTTTGCGCACGCGCTTTGAAAGCAATCGGCGTTCGCCCCGGTGACCGTATCACAATCTGCATGCCCAACTGCCCGCAGACCGTCGTTGTTTTTTATGCGGTTAATGTTGTCGGTGCCATTGCAAACATGGTGCACCCGCTTTCCTCGGAAAACGAGATTGAATTTTTCCTCAGGGAATCCGGCAGCATCTGTGCTATCACCCTGGATCAGTTTTATCACAAATTTGAAGCGATTCGTCAAAATGTGGAGCTTTCCAATGTGATTCTGGCTTCTATTAAGGATGAGCTTTCACAACCCATCAAGGCTGGCTATATGCTCACAGAAGGGCGCAAGATTCAAAAAATTCCAAAAGACGCGCCCGTGATCCGCTGGGCGGAATTTATCCGCCGCGGCAGAGAGTATACCTGGAAATACCGTGTGGAAAAGAGTGGGGACAACCCTGCCGTGATTCTGTACAGCGGCGGCACGACCGGTACTACCAAGGGCATTTTGCTCTCCAACCTCAATTTTAATGCCCTTGCGGCGCAGATCATCGCAACCAACCCCATGTTCCGCCCGGGCGATAAAATGCTTGCCGTGATGCCGATGTTCCATGGGTTTGGGCTCGGCGTTTCGATTCATTCCATGCTGGCAAACGGCGGGCGCTGCATTCTTGTGCCGCGTTTTACCGCAGAAAGCTATGCAAAACTGCTCAAAAAGACCCGCTGCAACTTTATTGCTGGCGTGCCGACGCTATATGAAGCTCTTTTGCGCCAGCCGAGCATGAAGGGGGCGGACCTTTCCTGCCTCAAGGGCGTGTTCAGCGGCGGCGATTCGCTCTCGGTGGAGCTGAAGAAGCGCTTTGATAAATTTCTTTATGATCACAGTGCCACCATTCAGGTGCGCGAGGGCTACGGTACAACGGAATGCGTTACGGCAAGCTGCCTCACCCCGACGCATGTGTATAAGGAAGGCAGCATCGGACAGCCCTTCCCCGACACCTATTATTGCATCGTCAAGCCCGGCACCACGGAAGAGCTGCCCTTGGGGGAAGAGGGCGAGATTTGCCTCACCGGACCGACAATCATGCTGGAATACCTCAATCATCCCGAAGAAACGGCTGCCACCAAGCGGTTGCATGATGACGGTCATTATTGGATTCACACGGGCGACCTCGGCAAAATGGACAACGAAGGCTTCATTTATTTCAAGCAGCGCATCAAACGCATGATTATCACAAACGGGTATAATGTGTATCCCTCTCAGCTGGAAAACATTCTGGATGCGCATGAGCTTGTACAGATGAGCTGTGTCATCGGTGTGCCGGATCCGCTGCGCATGCAGAAGGTTAAAGCGTTTGTTATGCTCAAGCCCGGGCTTTCTCCCAGAGAAGAATATAGGGAAATCCTGCTCGCCTATTGCAGAAAAAATATTGCAAAATACGCAATGCCGCGCGAAATCGAGTTCCGCGATCAGCTTCCGAAAACGCTGGTCGGCAAGGTGGCATATCGCCAGCTGGAGGAAGAAGAGCTTGCCAAAATGAAAGCACAAGAGACCGAGCAGGCGAAAAAGGAGCAGGCAAAATGAATGCGCAAACCGCCAAAAAGGTCATATTGGTCAGCGGCGGCAGCGGCGGCATAGGAAAATGTGCCTGTGCCGAGCTTGCGCAGCGCGGGCATATCGTCTATGAGCTTTCCCGTCATGGCGCCGCGGCGGGCGCCGTGCGCCACATCACCGCCGATGTCACGGATGAGGTATCCCTGCGCGCTGCCGTTGAAACGGTGATGCGGGAGCAGGGGCGGATCGATATTCTCATCAATAACGCGGGATTCGGAATTTCCGGCGCCGCGGAATTTACGGATATCGCACAGGCGCAAAAGCAGCTGGACGTAAATTTCTTCGGTTGTGTTCGGCTTTGCCATGCAGCCCTTCCCTATTTTCGCAAGCAGGGATATGGCCGCATTGTCAATGTCAGCTCCGTTGCCGCCATGGCGCCGATCCCGTTTCAGGCGTTTTATTCCGCCTCAAAGGCGGCAATCAATGCCTTTTCCATGGCGCTTGCCAATGAGGTGCGGCGCTTCGGCATCACGGTTTGTGCCGTAATGCCCGGCGACATTCATACCGGTTTCACGGCGGCAAGAGAAAAAGTGCCAAGCGGAGACGAGGCATACGGCGGCAGTATCGCGCGCTCCGTTGCCCGCATGGAAGCGGACGAGCGCAGCGGCATGTCCCCCGTCATAGCAGGGCGCTTCATTGCCCGCACGGCGCTGAAAAACAGCCGTAAGCCGCTTTATACCATCGGTTTTACCTATAAGGTCTGCGTGATACTTTTGAAGCTTTTGCCGGCACGCGCTGCCAATTCGTTGATTTATAAACTTTATGTAAAATAAAGAAAGGAACCGCCATGTTTGAACAGATCAAAGCAATTTTGGTGGATGAGCTCGGGCTTGCCCCTGCCGATATCACGCCAAACGCCACTATGAGCGATAATCTCGGCATCACCTCCCTTGAATTTTTGAATGCCGTGATGGTGATTGAAGATCAATACGATATCACCACGGATGAGGACACCCTGAAAACACTCACCACCGTGGATGATTTTGTAAAATATATCGAGTCTCTCGTCGCAGCAAAATAAGGTAATTCAAACTCGTTTTTTCACAGGGCATGCCGCATCCGGCGGTGTGTCCTGCTTCTTTTTTCGTTAGGGTTTGCTAAAAATTCGGCTTGACAAACGATGCGGTATGTGCTACGATAGGTGTGCTCGCTCGGAGGGCGCGTTGTTCGCGAAAACAACAGCCGGATAAGGCGCAGACTGAAATGTCTGTTCCCTATCCGGCTTTTTATTATCAGAGAAATTGTAGGGAGAAAACAATGAGGAAACCAATGGATTTGCGCAGCGGAGAAATCAAATCGCTCTATTTCAAATATCTTGCCTCGGCCTTTGGCAGCGCCTTGATTTCCTGTATTTACGGAGTTGTTGATATGGCGATGGTCGGGCAATATGAGGGGCCGGGAGGAACGGAGCTTTGGCAGTTGTGGCGCCGGTATGGAATATTTTATACAGCCTGGGGTTTTTGACGGGGATCGGCGGCAGCGTTATTTTCAACACCAAAAAAGCACTGCGGGCAGCGGGGATGATCCAAATGCATATTTTACGGCAGCCGTTGTGGGTTCTGTTTTGTTTGCGGCTGCTTCCTGGGGCGGGCTTTTCGTCCGCGGGGCTTTCATCCTGCTTTGCCGCTTTGCTTCGGCGGCTCTTCCGTATGGCTTGCCATGCCGCGGACGGAGCTTGTAACGGCGCTCTGCGCTGCCGCGTTGATGAAAAAGTATACCGCGGCGGGATAAATCGCATCCCGCGCCGCAGGCTTGACAAGTGCCCCGCCGGAATGCTATACTTTTTTGCGGAACGGAAAATTTCGAAATTTTGCGGAATATAAAACCTAACGGTGCGCCGTTTCCCCTTTTTTACTGCAAAGAAAGGGGGTGCGGCTGTGCAAAATTTACCGAAGCAGTCCGCAAAAAAACAGCAGAAAAACTTTATTCGTGCGATTTTTCTGCTGGATCGGGAAAGGTGCCGCATGCAGCCGGGGCAGCTTGTGCATTTGTATCACACCGTGCAAAAGCTGTTTTTTCCGACACGCCACAAATACGACAGAATCATGGAGGACAACCAATGGAACAGAAAAAATTAGTGTCACTTGTCAAGGGCGCGCAAAGCGGCGACGCGGCATCGTTTGAAGAGCTTTTTGAAGCGTTTTACAACGATGTATATTATTTTGCGCTCAAGACCGTGAAGGAGGAAAACCTTGCCTGCGATATCACGCAGGAGGCGTTCATCGAAATTTTCAATACCATTCAAAATCTAAAGGAGCCGGCGGCGTTTGTTGCATGGATGCGCCGTATCACCTACCATCAATGCACGCGCTATTTCAAGAAGAAAAAAGACGTCCTGATGGTTGAAGACGAGGACGGAAATACCATGTTTGATTCTCTTGCCGACGATGATGCGAGTGCGATTCCTTCCGAGATGCTGGAAAAAGAGGATTTTCGTAAGACGATTCTTTCCATGATCGATACGCTTTCCGAAGAGCAGCGCTCCGCTATATTTCTCTATTATTTCGATGAGCTATCTGTTGCACAGATTGCGGAAATTCAGGGTGTTTCCGAAGGAACGGTAAAAAGCCGCCTGAATTATGCCAGAAAAGCAATGAAAAAATCCGTGGAGGAGTACGAGGAGAAAACGGGAACGAAGCTGCACGGCATCTCGGTGCTCGGCTTGTTCAGATTTGCATTCTCCGACAAAAAGCCGCTTTCGAAAGCCGCAGCGGAAAAAATCCGTAAAGCGGCGCTCCCGAAAAAAGCAGCGGCTCCCGCATCTGCCGCGCAAGCGGCAAAAGGTGCCTCCGCCGGGCGCGGCGCCCTGCGGCAGCTGCCCGGTATTGTTAAGGGGTTTGCCGCCGTGGCGGCTGCCGTTTTGGTCGGCACGGGCATATATGCGGGCATAAGTGCAGCGCGCAATCATCAAACGCCGGATATACCCGCGCAGGAGGAGTCCTCGGACAAAGCAGAGCAAAGCACGCCTGTGGTGAGCGACACGGAGGCACCAATGGAAAACGAAGCCGTCGGCGCTCCGACCATTGAAGAGCTGTCGGCACAGCAGCTGTTTGAGACAATTGCCGAATACTCCGCTGCGTCCCCTTTCCATGCTTCTCAAACGATAAGCAGCGATCTAAACGGCGATGCCTCGGAGCTGACCCCGATGCAGGCGCTGTATTATGCCGTCCGTCTCGAATGGCTTTTGAGCGAACGCACCACCTCCGTTTTCACCTTTGAAAACGGAACGGATGAGCCCCTTGTTTACTCAGAGGAGGAATATTATGCGCTTACCGAAGCAAACTGGCAAATCCTGAACGAAAAATACAAAGACGGGCAATGCTATATGGAAACCACCGGCTCTATTCCCATAGCTGAAATCGACCGCGTTACCATGCGGTGGTTTGGCAGAACCTATGATTACAAAACCGCAGATCTCGGCGCGCTTTACACCTATAATTCCGCGACAAACAGCATAGATTATGCGGAGAAAAAAGTCTACGGCGGCGCAACAGGAGGCGGCCCCTATTTCACGCTTTCCGGTATCAATATCGATTCCGGAACTATGACCGTCAGCGGCACCTGCGGCATTATGACCCCCGGCGACGACGAAACCATTGAGGCATACGGCACCGTAACGCTGCATTATACAAAGGGAGAAAACGGGCAGTATTACTACACCGCCTGGCAGTCTTCCCTTTCCTGAAAAAATAAAATAAAATATTTAAAAAATGCGCAGTTTGTAAAACCGAGCCGATCTTTCATTCCCCCAATAAGACAGAACACAAAAAACTGTCGAAAAACGGAAAGGAATTAAGACCATGGCTAAGACAACAAACTGCGCATTTTGCGGCAAAGAGCTCAAAAAAGGATTGTTCAAGGGCGAGGATACCCTTTTGGTCGGAAAAGAACTCACACTGACCTGCTGTCGGGATTGCTGCGCGGAGCAGGAGGAACTGTTTCGTGTGTTTGAGCCCCGCTTCTCCGTAAAGCTTGCAAATCTGAAATATGCGACCAAGCAGAAATTTACGCAGGCGGAAATCGCGCAGATGTACCTGCGCTATAAGGAAGAAGGACTTGCCAAAGAAAAGCAGAACCTTGAACACCCCATGGAGACCCTCAAGGGCTTTTATGCGTACAATCAGGACGGATATTTCACAATGCGGGAATTCGGTTTCGGCTTTATGAGAGAGGATATCGACGCAAAGGATATGGTAAAATCATGTAAACAGGCAAGGGGTATTGAAACCTGTGGATTTACCAAAGACGATATCACTAAAATCGAGTATGTCCGCTGCGGACGGCGACACGAGCGCCATGGCCAAGAGCATCCGCGCCATCCTCGCG
>OLQA01000391.1_pt1 | contig 41960 bp, 40 predicted proteins | sample 1673151 | NCBI WGS metagenome assembly OLQA01 (sample SAMEA3136760, study PRJEB25190) | human gut metagenome | biome: human gut; feature: human-associated habitat; material: faeces | place: Austria | collected 2013
CCGATCTCCCGCGCTCTGATTTTATCGCTTATTCAATCGGTGTTTCGGAAAGAAATGCCGCATCGGGATAAGCCGCCTCAAGCTTTGCGCGGAAAGTATCGCACAGCTCTCCGTCGCCGAAGAAGCAGACAAGATATTCCCCGCACTGAATCTGTACAAGCTTATCCGGGAAGCCGCACATCCAGTGCCGCTGCGCAAGATTTTCCCGCACTGCCTTTGCGGCAGCCGCGCTGTTGTCAACGCTTTTCAGGTGGAACGCGCCGCAGGTAAAGGTATTGGCGTTGAGCATATGCACAAGGGATGCGGCCCCGTCGATATAAGAGACGGCGCTTGCGGGATAGCCGAGCGTCTGGTCAAGCGCATCCGTGTCTTCTGTGGAAAACACGCCGGGCGCATCCTCTTTCATGTTTGCTTCGCTCATATCGCCGCCGACTGCCTCGAATTTTTCATTCTCGCCGTAGCTTGCCCAAACCTTTTCCAACAGGGCGACCGCGCTCTGCGGCATTGCCACCGCATCGCTTTCGCTTTGCGCACCGCTTGCGCTGCCCGAACCGGAATCGGAATTTTGGCTGTCCTTATCGGGCGTCTTTGCGCAGGCAAGCAGCCCTGTGCAAAGCAGCGCCGCCAAAAGGGCGCAAAGAATGGCTTTCATTGTTTTGTTCATTGTCGTTTCCTCCGATTTTTCTTTTTTCAGTTTGTTTCTTTTTCTAAAATCCATGCGGAATTTTGCGCATCATACCAAAGCTTTGCCGTCGCCTTGCCGTTTGCTACGACGGAAAAAGTGTAGACCTTCTCCCTCTCCGGCACCGGTATCTCCCACCGCACCGTGAACTTCCCGCGCGCCTTTGTGCTGCCCCGTCCCTCAAAAAACGGGGTTTCTTCCCCGCTTTTGCTCAGGGAAAAGATTCCGCCATCCGCCGCAAGGCGCACCGTGCGGCTTGCCGCAACGGAAAATTCCGCCGCAATCGCCTGCGCACCGCGCATATCCTGCACGGCGATCCCCGGCTCGGAAGAAAGCACGCTCTGCCCCGGCTGCGGCAGCGTGAGCTCCACCCGCGCCGGCAGAAACAGCCATGCGGCGCCGAGCACAAGCAAAAGGCAGGCTGCCGCGGCGGCGATGCGCCTGATGCGGCGCCAAAGCAGCGCCCCCTGCCGCGCGGCGGCATCTTGATGCGCCTGCAGGATCAATTCGTCGTCAAGCTGCGACATTGCCCGTGCAAACGCTTCATGCTTCATAGGAATATCCCTCCTCTTCCAAACAGCGGCGCAGTTTTTTCCGCATGCGGTGCAGCATGGATTTCACTCTTTCCTGCCCGCAGCCCTGTCGTGCCGCAATCTCTGCGACGGATTCGCCGTAAAAATACCGGCAAACAAACACGACCTGTTCCGTCTTTCCCTGCGCATGCAAAAACGCATTGAGCACTTCGCCCAGCTGCGCCGCAAAATGCGCGTCCTCCGCGCTGTTTGTATGCGGCAGAAAATCCTCTGCCGGCGCGCATTCCTCAAGCTCCGAAAGCACCACGGAAAACGAGTCGCCTCCGCGCCGCTTTGCCCGCTGCGCCTTGCGGCGATTCAGGCAAAGGTTGCGCACCGTGCGCGCAAGATACGCAAACAGGCTGCCCGGCTTTGCCGGCGGGATGGCGTTCCAAAGCGCAAAATACGCTTCGTTGAGCACCTCGTCCGCATCTGCCTCGTTTTCCAAAATGCCGCATGCCATGCGGCGGCACACCGCGCCGTAGGCCTGTTCGGTTTTTGCAATCGCCGCTTCCTCTCTGCGCTCATAAAGAGCAAGGAGCTGTCCGTCGTCCATGCTTCTCCCCCTTCGCGCTGCGGGGCGGTGCATTTTTTGCCCGCACCCTCAAAGACAACAAAATTTCGGTTTGGTTGCATCCAATATCGCTTTTTTCGAAAAAAATTATTATTTTGCGCCGCACGGCTCCCCGACCCGCCATTTTCGGATCTCGCGCGCATACGGCAAAAGCCCGACGCCGCCCGATGCGCTGCGTGCCGAAAAGTTCTTCCGTATTTGTTTGTCTCATTTTGTGTTTGCCTTATATGCTTTATTCCTCAAATCCGAAATATGCCGCAAACAGCTCGCGCACGCTCACGGCGGCATTGGTGCCCGAAGCGCCGTGCTCTAAAACGCTCACCGCAACCACCTGCGGCTCATCAAATGGCGCAAACCCGACAAACAGCGCATTCGGGCTTTGGCTCTGCCCCACCTGCGCCGTACCCGTTTTTCCCCCCACGCCAACGGGAAAATTGCGGAAAATGCGAACGGCAGAGCCCCGCTCCACCACCTCGGAAAGCCCCTGCATCAAAACAGTATGCGTCTGCTCGGACATCGGCACCTCGGAAAGAATGCGGCTTTCATGCGCCGCTGTCTCTTCTTCGGTAAAAAACACGGTGGAGCGCAGATAAAAATGCGCGTCTCGCCTTGTGCCGCCGTTGACGGCGGTGGAAAAATACGAGGCGATCTGCACCGGAGTAAACAAATGCTCGCTCTGCCCGATTGCTGCCTGCAGGGTATCGCCCGCCGTCCAGCTGCCGCGGCTTTTCACACCGGCAAGATTGCCGACGGATTCGCTCAGCTCCACCCCGCTCGCCTGCCCAAGACCGTAATCCTGCGCATATTTGACGATGCGATCGATGCCGAGCTGCCGCCCGACCTCAAAGAAATAATAGTTGCACGAATCGCGCAGTGCGCCCACAACATTTTCAAGCCCGTGCGTTGCGCGCCCGTAGGAATACAGCCAGCAGCGCGGTTGAAAGTCTTCATAAAAGGTATAAATACCCTCGTCGTAAATTTCCGTTTCCGGGGTAACGATGCCTTCCTCCAGCGCCGCCGTCGCGGTAACGACCTTGAAAGTGGAACCCGGCTCATAGGTGCCGCCCAGGGCGCGGTTAAGATAGGGCTTGTCCTCATTTGCCGAAAGCGCGGCATAGTCTTTGGAAAAGGTCGTCAGATCAAAGCTCGGATAGCTGGCAGCCGCCAAAATCTCAAAATTCTGCGGATTCATCAAAACAAGCGCACCGGCGCGGCAGTCCTCTCCGTCGCCGCTTTCTTCGCTCTGCTCGCCCTGTGCGCGGATCTGCGCAATGTTATCCGCCAATGCCTGCTCCGCCGCTTTTTGCAGGTCAATATCAATGGTGAGCCAAACGGTTTTGCCCGCAACAGGCTCTTTTTCGATATATTGCTTCGTCACCGTTCCGCTTTGGTCGACCAGCTGCACCAAAACGCCGTCCTGCCCGCAAAGCTCCGTCTCAAAGGCGCGCTCCGCACCGTCAATCCCGACAATGGCATCCATGGGATAGCCAAGCTCGGTGTAATATGCAAGATCGTCCGCCTGGATCAACCCCGTCCGCCCCAGCAGATGCGATGCAATGCCCGGATAGAGATATTGCCTGGAAAGGCTTGTGGAAATGGTCAGTCCCGGTGTGTTTTTTTCCGTCAGCGCCGCCGTCAGCGCCGCAGAGCAGTCCTCCGCGAAAATCTTGCCGACGCCGTCGTGAATGCAGCGATCAATGTCGTAGCGCACATAGGTCGCCTCCAAAAGCGCATTGCCGCTCAGCCCCGTTTCATACATGCCGAAATAATTCAGCACATACCCCATTACGGTATTGTAATCGGAATAGGCGGCAAGCCCGTGCTCCTCCAAAAAAGCGGCATAGCGCCGGGACGCCTTGGGACCCATATATTCCGTGCCGATGATCACATTGCCCGCAGCCGTGGTTTTTGTGTAAAAGGTCGTTGTTTCATACGGCGTACCCTGCGCGCGCATCGCCTGCGCCACCACAACGCTGAGCGTGCGCAATTCCTCATTGCTCATCTCCTTTGCGTTTTCGGCAAGCGCCGCCGTGGTCGATTCCTTTGTCGTCACCAGAATTTTGCCGTTGCGGTCAACAATCATGCCGCGGGCAGCCTTGATGGTTTTGCGCACCTCGCGCACCGCCATGGAGGCAGTGTTTTTGTCTGTGCCCTCCGCCCGCGCGCCGAGCTGCAGGCTTGCCAGGCGAAACACAATCACGCACAGCGCTGCAAAAAAGAACAGGCAGGGGGCAAGCCGCCTCCAGGAAAACCGCTTCATGTTCTCTCCTGCCTTTCCGCCCGTGCAATGATTGCATCGGTCAATTCATTCGCATAAAAATCGCAAAGATGATAAAAACCCGTCCCGTCCGGCTCAAGCGCCGTGTCGGCGGTGAGAGCGATCGCCTTTTCGTTCAGCGTCTGCGCAAGGGTCTGCGGCAGGCAGAGCATTGCCCGCGCCGCGGCTTCAAACGCCGCCTTTTTCCCTTCCAAAACGGCGCAAAGCGCCTCATATTCCGCATCGCTCAGCGCATTGACATAATCGGCATAAACATCGTTGCCTCCCGGCAGCGTTTCTTCAAGCTGCGGCGGCAGCCACGCGGGCGCTTTCCCCGTGTCGGCCTGCACCGTCGTTTGCTCCCTGGTCGGTGCCTGTGCTTTTTCGGCAGGCGGATTCTGCGCCGTCTGCGGTGCTTCCTCCCCTATCAAAAGCACGGTCGTCTTCCAGGAATCCCGCTCGATGCGGCGCGCGTTCGCGGCGCTCAAAGGCGTTTTTTCCGTTTCGTATAATGCGGCATAGCGCGGCTCCGTTTCCGCCTGCGCCTGCCGTTTCTTTTCTTCCCTGGCGCGTTTTGCGGCGCTTGGCAAATGCTCGTCAAAATACCGCCGCATTGCCTCCTTTGCCGCCTCGCTGAGCGCCGGGGTACTAAGTCTTGCCCGAATGCCGAGGTGCGCGCGGATGCCGTTTTCCGCAAATTTGTATGCATCGCTCATCATACAGCGCATCTCATAGGAGCGCGAGAGGGATACCAGCTCCACTCGAATCTGCCGTTTTGCCTCATAAGAGCACAGCGCTCCGCTGAATGCGTCCCGGTTTTGCACAATGCTTTGCAGTCCGAGCGCCGCACTGATATCCTCTTTTTCCTGCATCAGCACCGTTAAAAACGCCTGCACCGCGCCGTACAGATGCTGTATGAACAGCGGGCGCGCCTCCCGGGTACAATACTTGCTCTGCCGCCAGTCGTAATTGCTCAGCGCATCGCATAAAGAGGGGGTAAACCAGCCGGCGGGTGTTGCGCCCGGCAAAATATAGAATTCCTTGAGAGAGACCTTCGAAAGCAGCTGCTGCACAATGCCCCCCAGCACATCGAGCGGAGCGTCCAGGCGATGGATCAGGCAATAATCCGTCACCCATTCCCCGAGATATCGGTCCAGCCTTGTAAACCGCTCGCGATAGGCAAGCCACAGCGCGCACAGCGCCGCAAGCCCCTGCGCGGGCTTTATCAGCTGCGGCAGATTGATGATTTCATAGCAATAAAGAAAAAGATAGCTGTAATCCGTCTGCAGGTATTCGCCGCGACGCACACAGGCGCGCCAATAAAAATAGTACTGCGCCTGCGCCGCGCTCATCATGTGATATTGCGGCATATAGGCATAAAAAGCCTCGTAGGGGCAGGGCGGTGCCTCGCGGTTCCAAAAGCGCTTTGCATCGTTTAAAAAACGGTCGAAAAAGCGATACCGCTGCGGCCAGCGTGAAATACTCACGCTGCGCAAAAACGGATGCTGCGGCACATATTGCAATACCGCCTCGCACATCGGGGGGCGCACATCCGCAGGCGTATGCAGTACGCGCCGATTCGTCAGCGGCACTCCGCATGCAACGGGGCGCGCCTTTTCAAACAAAGCCTGCGCCTGCGCCGCGCTGTCAAGGGGTGTCGGCGCGGCGTTCTCTCCCGTTTTTTCTTCCCGCTTTGCATCGTTCTTTACATCGATTGCATCAATTCCCTCGGTTGCGGCGGCTGCGGCTTTTTCGGGCACTTTTTGCGGCGCGGCATGGTGTGCGCTCTTTTCCGGCGGCATCTGCGGCACGGCTTCGCCCTGCGCCCTTGCGTGCAAAGCCGCGTCTCCGAAATCAAGCTCTGCAGCGGTGGTATCAAACCGCGGCGGGTCTGCCTGCCGCCGCGGCGGCACAAGCTCGCAAAGATTCCAGAAGGCGTCCTCCGAAAGCGCCGGCCTACGGGCATCCGAAAGCGGCTGCGTGGTGCTGCTTTTTTTCTCTGCTTCTTTCATGCGGGCGCTCCTTTCCGGGAATTTTTTCGTATCATTCTATTGTACCACAAGAAATGCGGCAATGCAAGCGGATAAAGCGCCTCTTTTCGGCAAATGCTTGATAAAAAAGCGCCGCGCATATGCGCCGCCTTGCGCCCGGAGGTTTTCTTATGAAGCATTTTGCCCTTTGCAAAGATCGGATACGCCGTCTGCGCGGCGTGCTCGGCATTTTTCTGTCGCTCCTTCCCGTTTTATGCATTCTCGGCGGCTATCGGCTTTTTTTCTTTTCCGGGCAGGAGCAGCCAAGTCTTGCGGCACCCGCCTATGCGGCGGAGCACTTTCCCGTGCCGGACGCCTTGGAGCAGGCGCTGCTGAGCCGCTATGCCGCCTCCTTACAGGCGCAGGACAGCACCGTCTCCCTGCGCGTGCTCAGCGCCGCCTGTGCCGTGCAATGCAACCGTGCAAAGGCGGAAAATCTTTCTCTTTGCTCCGCTTTGCTTTCGCTGCATTTCCCTCTTTTGTGCGAGCCGGACGCCCTCTGCGAGCGCGCTGCGCGGGATGCCCTGCTCGGCTATGACCCAAGCGGCGGCGCCCTTGCCTTTGCCCGCGGCGATGCCGCCCCCGCCGACGCCCGCATCACCGCCGTTTTTTCAGACTATCTCTTTTTTTCTCCGCAGAGCGCGGTGCAGCCCTCCCCAGGCGAAAAAAGCTCTTGACAGATACGCAAAAAAAGAATACAATAGATTCGTATGGTTGTATCTCTGTGCCGCAAAGCGGCGCGGGTGCATACGGCATATCATGCAAAACCGAACACTTTTAAAAAACAAGGAGAAACATCATGGAGCAATCCACACTTATGATTGTTTCTGCCTTGATTGCCGGAATCGTTTGCCTCGGGCTCGGTATTTTGCTCGGCATCGTTCTGCGCCGCCGCATTGCGGAGGCAAAGATCGGCTCTGCCGAAGAGGAAGCCAAGCGCATTGTCGAGGCTGCGAAAAAGCAGGGTGAACAAAAGAAGAAGGAATCGTTGATCGAGGCAAAGGAAGAAATCCTGCGCGCGAAGAACGAGTCCGAGCGGGAGCTGCGCGAGCGCCGCAACGAGCTGAACAAGCAGGAAAGGCGCCTTGTGCAGAAAGAGGAATCTCTGGATAAAAAGCATGAGACGATCGACCGCAAGGACGAAGCCCTGAACAAAAAGATGAAAGAAAACGCCGACGCTGCCGCCGAACTGGAGCGCATGCGTCAGAGCGAGCTGGATCTTCTGGAAAGAATGTCCGGCTATTCCGCAGAGCAGGCAAAAGCGGAGCTGGTTTCCCGCATTGAGGGAGATGCAAAGCTGGATGCCGCAAAGCGCGTCATCGCACTGGAACAGCAAATCAAGGAAGAAGCAGACAACAAAGCAAAACTGATCATCACGCAATCCATTCAACGTATGAGCGCAGATCTTGTCAGCGAGGCGACCGTCTCGGTGGTGAATCTGCCCAGCGATGAAATGAAAGGGCGCATCATCGGCCGCGAGGGACGCAATATCCGCACCATCGAGACCATGACCGGAGTCGATCTCATTATCGACGATATGCCGGAGGCAATTACCCTGTCCTCGTTTGATCCCATTCGCCGCGAGGTCGCGCGCCTGACGCTGGAAAAGCTCATTTCTGACGGGCGCATTCATCCCGCGCGCATTGAGGAGACCGTTGAGCGTTCCCGCCGCGAGGTGGACGCCATCATCAAGCAATCCGGCGAGCGCGCCGTCTTTGAGGCAGGCATTCACGGCATCAATGCGGAGCTTGTCAAGCTGCTCGGCAGGCTGCGCTTCCGCACCAGCTACGGGCAGAATGTGCTCAATCATTCCATTGAGGTCGCCATGCTGTCGGGCATGATGGCAGACGAGCTCGGCGCGGACGCAACCCTTGCACGGCGAGCAGGTCTTCTGCATGATATCGGCAAGGCGCTCACTCAGGAGGTCGAGGGCTCTCATGTTCAGCTCGGTGTCGATATTGCCCGCAAGTATAAGGAGAGCAAGGAAGTAATCCATGCCATTGAGGCGCACCACGGCGATGTTGAGCCGCAAACGCTTGTGGCAATGATCGTGGACGCTGCGGACGATCTTTCCGCCGCCCGTCCCGGTGCCCGCCGCGAGAACGTGGAAAATTACATCAAGCGTCTGCAAAAGCTGGAAGAGATTGCGGATCGCTATCCCGGCGTTGAAAAATCCTATGCCATTCAGGCAGGCCGCGAAATTCGCATCATGGTCAAGCCCGAGCAGGTCTCGGATGAGAGAATGGTGCTCGTCGCCGCCGATATCGTCAAGGAAATCGAAAACGAACTGGAATATCCGGGGCAGATTAAGGTGCATGTCATCCGCGAAAGCCGTGCGATCGACTACGCAAAATAATCAGAGCAAAAAGCCACTTCGGTCCGTACCGTTTGCGTACGTTCTGCAAAGTGGCTTTTTGAAATGCTTTTGAATTGCAGGCAAAAGCCGATACTGTGCAGGGAGGAAAACAAAATGCAGGCAACACCGCTGAATCTTTTATGCATCGGGGATGTCGTCGGCCCCGCTGCCGTTGATTATCTCGAAAAAAATCTCTGGGCGCTGCGGCAGGAGTATGCCGCCGATTTTGTCGTCGTCAATGCGGAAAATGCCGCGGCGGGCAACGGCACCGACCCCGAAACCGCCCGCGCGCTGTTTGCATCCGGCGCCGATGTGCTCACCGGCGGCAATCATTCCTTCCAAAAGCGCAGCTTTTATGAGTATCTGGAGGGCGAGCCCCGTGCGCTGCGCCCCGCCAACTATACCGCCGCCTGTCCCGGCAGCGGCTACGGCATTTTCGATTGCCGCGGCTATCGTCTGCTTTGCATCAATGTCAGCGGAACGGCATTTATGCAGCCCCTTGCCTGCCCGTTTGAAACGGTGGAAAAAATACTGGCACGGGAAAGCGGCGGCTATGATTTTGCCCTGCTTGACATTCATGCCGAGGCAACCTCGGAAAAAATCGCCCTTGCGCACGCCTTTGACGGCAAAATCTCCGTCATTTACGGTACGCACACCCATGTGCAGACGGCGGACGAACGCATTCTGCCCCGCGGCACCGGCTATCTGACCGATCTCGGCATGACCGGCTGCGAGCAGGACAGCGTCCTCGGCGTGCGCGCCGACTGCATCATCGATTTTCTGCGCACCAAAATGCCCTGCCGCTTTCTTCCCGCGGAGGGGCCCGTCTCTTTGCACGGCGCGCTCTTTAGCATCGACCCGGAAACGGCAAAAGTCACCTCTGTGCGCCGCATCGCAAAAACGGAGTAACCCCTCACGCCCACTCTCCTCTTCCGCCAAACGCATACGACGAAATTTGCTTTAAAATCACGGCGAGTTATCGTTTCTTTCATTTTTTCGGAAACGATAATTTGAAAAAAACGGAGAAAAGCAGAAAAAGCCAAAAAGAAACGACGATCTTCTTTCGAAAATCGTCGTTTTTTGGTGCGGGCAACAGGGGTCGAACCTGCACGCCGTGCGACATAAGATCCTAAATCTTACGCGTCTGCCAATTCCGCCATGCCCGCATATAAGCCGCGCCCTCCCGGACGCTTTTTTATTGTAGCACAGATCGATTTGCTTGTCAATTGCACAAACCCTCGCAACGCTTGCAATCCCGCGCCGAATCGGATATAATGAAAGAAAAAATGCAAAAGGGAGAGCGGCAATGGATAGCTCAACAAAGGCGCTGTTTTTGCGCGCCGCCGAACAAATTCAAATTGATGCCGACAAAGAGACGCTTGCAGCCATGGAAGGCTTCTTGGCGCGCGCCGAGGCGCTTTTGACGGTTGACGACGACGGCTGTTTGCCGACGGAGCGCATCTGCGCGCCGCTTTGCGCACAGCAGGATGCCGCGCCGGACTGTCTGCCCGCGGACGCGCTTTTGCTGAACGGGCGCTTTGCGGACGGCTATTATACCGTGCCGACCGTTCTTGCGCCGAAAAAGCCGCATTCCGCTGCGCCACCGGAGGAGGGGGGCGGAGACGATGCTCTCGCTTGAGCCGCTGCAAGCGGCGCTGCAAAACCGCACGCTCAGCGCAGCGGAGCTGACCGCCGCCTGCCTGGATGCCGCAGAGAAGAAAAAGGGGCTGAATGCCTTTCTCACGCTTTGCGGCGAAGACGCGCTTGCCGCCGCGCGCAAAAGCGACGAACGCCGCCGCGCGGGCGCGCTTCTCTCCCCGCTTGACGGGATTCCCTTTGCCGCAAAGGATAATCTTTGCACCGCCAATGTTCGCACAAGCTGCGCCAGCCGTATGCTGGAGCATTTTGTGCCGCCTTATACCGCCGACTGTGTGGCGGCACTGCAAAGCGCCGGCATGATTTTGCTCGCAAAAACGAATATGGACGAATTTTCCATGGGCTTTGACACCGCGACCTCTTATTTCGGCGCCGTGAAAAACCCGCTGGATGAAACCCGCATTCCCGGCGGCTCCTCGGGCGGCTCTGCCGCCGCGATTGCAGCCTCCGTTGTGCCGGCGGCGCTTGGAACGGATACCGGCGGCAGCGTGCGCGAGCCGGCGGGCTGCTGCGGCTGCGTCGGGCTGCGGCCGAGCTACGGTGCCGTTTCCCGCTTCGGCATGATCGCCTATGTCTCCTCCATGGACACGGTGGGCACGCTCAGCGCCACGGTTGCGGACGCGGCGGCACTGCTCCGTATTTTGCAGCGCCCCTCCCCACGCGATGCGACAAGCGCCGCGACAAAGCCTTTTTCAGGCTGCCCCGAAATCGACCCGACAGCGCTGCGCATCGGCGTTTTGGCACCCGAGCACCCGCAAACCGCCGCTGCGGCACAGGCTTTGCAGCGGCGCGGCGCGCATGTTTTTCCCGCCCGCCTTGATGCACTTTCCGTCTGCGCCGATGTTTATGAAAGCATTGCACTGTGCGAAGCAACGCTGAACCTCGGCCGCTTTGACGGAATCCGTTTCGGTGCAGACACCCCGCAGGCAAAAACACTGCGGCAGATGTATCATACCGTGCGCGACGGAGGCTTTGGCGCGGTGGTGCGGCAGCGAATTCTGTTCGGAGCCTTTTTGCAGCTGGAGGAAACACGCGGCCGCTATCTTGCGCATGCCATGCGGCTGCGCACAAAAATTATCCGGCAGATGCAGGCGCTGCTCGGCGGCTGCGACGCTTTGCTCTTTCCCACCCTGCCGGGCGGCATTTTGCCCTGCGGCGCCCCGCAGCCGACGGGCAACGCCCTCAGCGTTTTGCCGTCCCTTTGCGGCCTTCCCGCGCTCGCCGTTCCGTTTGGGCGCGAGGCGGGTGGGCTTTGCGGATCCGTTACGCTTTGCGGGGCTGCCTTTTCGGAGGGGCTGCTGCTCTCCCTCGGCATGCTTTTGGAACAGGAGGGCAAATAAATGGCTTATACCGCGACAATCGGGCTTGAAATTCACCTTGCCCTTTGCACAAAAACAAAAATTTTCTGCGCCTGCCCCATTGATGCCGCCGCCCCGCCCAACACCCATGTCTGCCCCGTTTGCCTTGGCATGCCAGGGGCAATGCCCCGCTTCAACCGCGCCGTTTCGGACTGTGCCGTGCGGCTGGGTCTTGCGCTCGGCTGCAAGGTGCACCCCGTCTCCGCCTTTGACCGCAAAAGCTATTATTATCCCGACAACCCGACCTCCTATCAAATCACGCAATACGAGCGCCCCATCTGCACCGCAGGCGCCGTGCCGATCGAAACGGAAAAGGGGATTTCTTCGGTTCCGCTGCGCCGCATTCATATGGAGCAGGATGCGGCAAAGCTGCTGCATCGAAACGGGCAGACCCTGATCGACTGTAATCGCTGCGGTATCCCTCTGCTCGAAATTGTGACCGAGCCCGCCCTGCATACTCCGGAGGAAGCCGCCGCTTTTCTCACGGCGCTGCGCGAAATTGCGCTGCATCTCGGCATCAGCGACTGTAAAATGCAGGCGGGGTCGCTGCGGTGCGACGCAAATATATCTCTCTCCGACGGCTCGGCACCCGGCGTGCCCGTGGAAATCAAAAATCTCAATTCCGTAAAATTTCTGAAAAAAGCGCTGGACTTTGAAATCAAGCGGCAAAGCGAATGCCTTTTGCGCGGAGAGTGCATTGAAAAGCAGACCCGCCGCTATTCCGAGGGCGACGGCACGACCGTATTCATGCGCAAAAAGGAGACGGTTTCGGAATATCGCTATTGCCCGGAATGGGATCTCGGAGAGCTCTGCCTTGCCCCCGGGGAGATCGCGGCGCAAAAGGCGCTGCTGCCCCGCCTGCCCCATGCCGCCCGCATGCGCTACCGGACCGCTTACGGCATGAGCGAAAAAGAGGCGCACGCCATGACCCGCTATCCCGCGGTGCACCGCTTTTTCGAAGAATGCGTGCGCCTTTGCGCGCCGCCCGGGCTCTGCTGCGCGCTGCTGATGCAAACGCTGTTTCCCCTGCTGCCTGCAGATGAAGCAGATGCAAAAATCAACACGGAGCCGCAGGAGCTTTGCGCCGTTTGCGCCATGCTGCAAAGCGGGGAGCTGAGCCGCCAAAACGCGGCGCGCCTTTGTGCGCTGCTTTTTGCGGGAGAAAAAGATGCCCGCGCTCTTGCAAAAGCGTATGCGCTTTGCACCATTACCGATCGCGCCGTGCTGCGCGCCGCTGCGGATGCCGTTTTTGCCGAAAACCCGCAGCTGCTTTGCTCCTGCCGCCTGCATGAAAAAGGCGCGCTTGACCGCGCGCTGGGGCTCGCCCTGCACAAAACGGACCGCCGCGGCGACGCGACAATTCTGCGCAGCCTTTTACAGCAGCTGTTTGACGAATAAAAATAACTCGGCTGTCTTCCCTTGATCTGTACCCCCTGAACCGGGGATCCGGTATAGGGGGTACATTTATTTTCTGCTGCATCCGAGATGACGCTTCATTCCTTTCCAGCATCAATGCTTTTTGCAAAGCTTTCACTTTTATCCAAGCGCCACATCAAGCACCATCATCAAAACAAATCCGATCACCACGCCTGCCGTGGAAAGGCGCGCACCGCGTTCATCTCCTTCATGCCCGCCCGGAATCAGCTCATGCACGGCGACCAGCACCATCGCCCCCGCGGCAAACCCCAGCGCCCAGGGCAAAAGCGCCGTTGTCAGCCCGACGAGCGCTGCTCCGGTGATCGCCGCCAGCGGCTCCACAATGCCGCTGGCCTGCCCGAGCAAAAAGCTGCGCCCGCGGGAGAGCCCCTCCCGCCGCAGCGGCAGTGAAACGGCTGCCCCCTCCGGAAAATTCTGAATCGCAATTCCAAATGCCACGGTCGCCGCCCCGAGCAGCGCTTCCGAGGAAAAGCCGTTCCCGCGCAGCGCACCGAACGCCACCCCGACGGCAAGCCCCTCGGGAATGTTATGCAGGGTAATGGAAAGAATCAAAAGCGCCGTGCGGCTGAGTCTGTGCGTTTTTGCCGTTTTCCTTCGGGTCAGAAAAATCAGGCGGTCGCAGCCCCATAAAAACAGCACTCCGCTGAGAAACCCGAGCGCCACCACACAAAAGGCCGGCAGCCCGCCCGCCGCCTGCGCCAGGGCAATGGCAGGCTGCAGCAGCGACCAAAAGGATGCTGCAAGCATCACCCCCGCGGCAAAGCCGAGCATAAGCGTCTGCGCCCGCGCATTTTCTTTTTTGAAAAAGAGCACAACCGCGGCTCCGAGCGCCGTAAACAGCCATGTGACAAGGCTTGCCCCGAACGCGAGCAGAACCGTATGTTCCTGTATCATGTTCTCCCTCCGCTTTTTCGAAAAACTTGAAAGGGCAAACCCCTCTCATGCCTTTATATGCAAAAAGGGAACGATACGGCACCGCAAAAAGGCTGCAAAGGAAGCCTTCCCTTGCAGCCCTGCAAAAATTTTTCAGTTTTGCGTTTGCTTTTTCGGCGGCTTTGCAGCGCCGAGCTGTGCCAGCACCACGCACGCAAATACCACGCCGCAGCCGCATAGCTCCACGGCGCTGAGCCGCTCGCCGAGAATCACCCAGCCCGCAAGCGCGGCAAACACGGATTCCATGCTCATCAAAATTGAGGCAAGGGCGGGCGGCGCCGTTTTCTGCCCGAGAATCTGCAGGGTATAGCCTACCCCGCCGGACATCACGCCCGCATATAAAATCGGCATCCATGCCGCACGCAGCACCGAGAGAGAAACGCTTTCAAAAAGCAGCATCGGCACCGCGCTGATCAGCCCGCATACCGCAAACTGAATGCAGGAAAGCAAAACGCCGTCGGTTTCTGAAAAGCGGTCCACCAAAAGAATCTGCACGGTGAAAGCCGCCGCGCAGAGCAACTCCAGCCCATCTCCAAGATAAAAGGAAGAAAATCCGCGCGAGAGGCAAAGCAAATACATGCCCCCCATGCTGCCGAGCGCGCTGAGCAGCACAATCGGATGCAGCTTTTTCCCCACAAGCGGGGAACACAGCGCAACAAACACCACATACATCGCCGTTAAAAAGCCGGAGCGCCCCGATGCGGCGACCCCCTGCGGATAAGCGGCAATGCCCGCCTGCTGCAAATTCACCGCAACGCACAGCGCCGCCCCGCAAAGCACACCGCCGAGTATCGTGCGGCGCAGCCGCGCCTTTTTTTCCTCTGCCGTCTGCGCCGCGGCGGCGGCACGCCCCCCGGCGGTTTTCTTCCAAATCGAGCGCAAAAGAAGCAGCAGCGCCAAAAACAGCGCCGCCATCAGGGAGCGGACCGTATTGAAGGTAAAAGCCCCGATGGAATCCGCCGCGGCGCTTTGCGCCACAAACGCCATCCCCCAAATAACAGCCGTCAGCAAAAGCAGCAGCGAGCCGCGCAGCGATTTCATCGCCTCTCCCCCTTTTTCATCGATTTGTCTGCGCGGAAAAATTACCCCCGCAAACCGTTTGCTTTCCGCGGCGCGCCGCGCCTGCGGAAACCATGCGCCTATTGTACCACACCGTGCGCCCCCTGTAAAGCACCTTTTTTCGGTATTTCGCCGGTTTTTTCACCCCGTAATCGATTTTGATTGACAAACCCGCGCCCATATGATACCATATAAATGCATTGAGGGGGAGACACCCATCCAAAAAAACGCACAATGCAATTTCATTCTCCCGGGGGTGACACCCATCGAAAAAAACATCAGGGTTTTGGATGAACTTGGAAGCGAATATGAAGCAACCTGGCTAAAACGAGCCAAAGGTCTTGTAAAACACGGCAGGGCGCGCTTCATCAATGAAACCACCATATGTCTGTGCGTCCCGCCGATGATGAATCAATCGGAGGAAAATAACATGTCAGAACATAACATGGAAAACACACGGCACATACACTCGGATTCTTCTCCTTCCGCACAGAACGCGGAACAAATCATACCGGCGTTGCAGCAGCTGCAGAGCACGCAAAACGCCATGGCCGCCATGCTCACAGAGCTTTCGAAAAATCTGCAGCAGTGCACCGGGGCGATTCTAGGCGTCTCAAAAGCCCTGCAAACCGAAAGCGAAACACTGTAGGATGCCCTCGACGATCTCTCGGGCCGCATCGACGTTGTGGAGGATATGCTCGACGATGCCTGTCTTTTGCCGTATACCGGCTTCCCGTGCTCCGGGCGCCGCGATCCGGGAGGTGCGTCGTCCAATCGCACACCGCGGGGAAAGGAGCCTCCGCTCGCTCCCGCTGAATTTGTTGTGCAGGAAGAGTATACCTTAAAAACAGACGATTTCGGCAGGTTTATCCCGCTCTCCCGCGAGAGCGTTATCGATGTTCTGCAAATTCCGCATAGCGCACTGCTTCAAACGGAATTTTTCCGCGAGCTGCATATCGATAAAGCCGTTTTTGCGTCCCCGCGCCTTTCCCTGCCGCAGCAACTGTTTTACCTCAGCACGCTGCGCGCCGTTTCTTTGCCGGATTCGCTTGAAACGATCGGGCGCGCCTGCTTCCGCAGCACGCATTTGCAAGCGGTCGTCCTGCCGCCCTCTGTGCGAACCATTGAAGACGAAGCGTTTTTCGGAACAGAGCTCTCCGGCGCGCTGCACATTCCGCAAAGCGTACAGAGCATCGGTGCCACGGCATTTTACGGCTGCCCGAACCTGAGCGATATTTATCTTGAAAATCCGTCGGTTCGGTTGTGCACACGCATGGGGGACCCGATCTGGTCCTTGTCCCCCTCGTTTCACCTGGCAGGCTGCAAAACGCCGCTCGGCTACGCCCGCATCCACGGCTATCCGGGCTCCACAGCCGAGCAATATTGCCGTGATCTCGGCATCTCAGACCATTTCGTTCCGATTCTGCCGCAGGAAGAATCTCCGGCAGAGTAACCGCCTTTTTTCGGCACTCTGTAGCCGCCTCTTTCATGTTTTCCACGATGCATCCCTGCATTTTTCGGGGATGCATCTTTTTCTTTTTGCCGCGAAGTTTGCGGATTATACTCTTGGCCGTTCCTGTCGAAAAGCAAAGATCCATCATTAAGAAAGACGCCGGTCTTTCCACGATGGATCTTAACAAATACGGAAATCATTAAAAGCCTTACTAATCTGCTATTTTTCGGTTCTCCACTTGAGAAACTCATTACGATCTAACATGTTATAAATATGAATCTGCGGATCTTTTTTCCTAGCCTCAGCAATTCCTCTTGTGATATAAATATCGTCTACAAAAGTGGACGGAATTGCCCCGTTAAATGATTCTTTTTCAAGAAAATAATATGAATTTGCAACATGGAAAGCGATATATATAATTTCCAAATGGTGTCTGAAAAAAATCAAGCATCATTTTGCATATTCCTCGCTTTATTCTTTATGAAGATACATTTCCATTTTCCATGTGATAAAAACAGTCCGCTTTTTCAAAAAAGCTTCTGTCATGCGTTGCAACAATCACGCATTTTTCCTGCGCGTGCGCCAGCCGCAAAAGCAGGGAAAAGACGGCATCGGCATTTTCCGAGTCGAGATTGCCCGTCGGCTCGTCTGCCACGATGATTTGAGACTGCGCTGCCATGCAGCGTGCAATCGCCACGCGCTGCTGCTCTCCGCCGGAGAGCTTTTCTACGCGCCGCTGCGCCGTTTGCGCATCGATCCCGACTGCGCAAAGCGCCTGCTCTGCCGCTTTTTGCGCCTGCTCTTTTGCGGTGCGGTGCAAAAGCTGCGGATACATAACATTTTCAAGCGCCGTGCGCCCGGGCAGCAGCAGATTCCCCTGGCTCACGGTTGCCGCAACCTCCCTGCGGTACCAATCCAGCTTCTGCGCAGTCAAAACCGTATCGTCCAAACGGATTTCTCCTTTGCAGGGACAGTCAAGCCCGCCCAAAAGATACAAAAGCGTGCTTTTTCCGGCGCCGGAACGCCCCGCAATGATGCTGAGCCGCCCTGCCGAAAACACGGCATTAACGCCGCAAAGCGTTTCGGCGTTTGCCCCGCGATACCGATAATGTACCCCATGCACCGTCAACTGCTTCATTTCACCCCTCCTTTGCCTGATAAAGAACAATCAGATTTTTCCGCACAAAGCTCCATAGCAGCAGCGCCGTCGGCAGGAAAGATATGCCGATTGCCGCGCACAAAAACAGCCCTGCCGCCCGCATGCCGATGCCGCGGAAGAAAACCCCGCACCAAAGCAGCGCCAATGCGCCGCCAAGGCCTGCCAACAGAAAAAAGTGCGCACACAGGTCCCGGAAAATGCGCGCGGGCGTCTGCCCGAGCAGTCGCAAAATCAAAATTTCTCTACTGCGGCTTTGTGTCCAAAAGCCGCAAAGCGCCGCACTGGCAGCTGCAAACAACGCACCGAGCCAACCCGCGCAGCGGCGCTGCAGCACGGTCCTTTCCTCTAAAGGGCGCACTGCTTTTTTCAGCGCCCTGTCATTGCAAAAAATGCCGTAGGATCCGTTTGCGGATTCGTTCAGAACGGATAAAATGCGCGCTTTGAGGGCATCAATTTCCCTGTTTTCCGCAGGATCAACCGCAAGGCGCACCGAATCTGCCGCAAGCTGCGGCAAAAGTTCCTCCGGCACGGCTAAAAGACAGGCAACACAGTCTGCCGTTTCGGGCAGACTGTCCGCCGTGGAAGCGAGCACGCAGGGCAGCGTTAAAATCGAGCCGTTGCTGCCGGAAAACGCAAGCTCAAAGCGGGCTCCGACGGAAAGCCCTAGGGATTTTTGCACGCTTTCTGACAGAAGGCAAGGAACCTGCCCCGTGAAGCGCTCGTTTGAAAGGCAAGCCTCCGGGCTGTTACATGTCGCCCCCTTCTGCGATGACACAAGCTCTGACGAATTTGCGGAAAAAACGGCTTTTATCGCAAGGGAACTGTTTTCCGCTGCGGCAGAAGCGGGCGCTTCTGCGTCAGCACAAAGAATTCCGGGCTGCGAGGAAAGCGCCTGTACCTCCGCGAGCGGCAGGCAAAGCCCGGTGCTGCTGCCGTCCTGCGCAAGCACATCCATATAGATTTGCAGGCTTTCGTATAATTTTACAACGGTTTTTGCGTCGCGGTCCGCTCCTGTTGCAAGCAGCGCCGCGCTTCCTGCCCCGATCTGTAAAAACAGAATCACAAGAAGAGGCAGCAGCGGTTTTCGCCATAGATATTTCATAGGGCTCTCCTCAACGCAAAAAACGAATCAGATTTTGCCGCTTCAAAACTGCGCTGTAAAGCAGAAAACACAAATATGCCGCAAGAAGCTCTGCGCAGGCAAGCGCCGAAAAGACACCGAGCAGCGTTATATCGCCCGGCATGGGAACCCCGTTTTGCGCAAACGGCTCCGCCCAAAAGACGCGAAAGAGCAGAAATGCACAAACGGCGGCAAGAGCAACGCTCGGAAGCCCTGTGAGGAAGAAAGCGCACTGCGCCGCGGCGAATGCTTCACGGCGGGTAGCGCCGAGCAGGCGCTTGCGCGCAAAATCCGTGCGAAATCGGAAAATGAGCAGCAGCGCAAACACAGCGGCGGCAATCGAAAATGCAGCGCCCGCGCCGCACAATTCAAGGGTATGCCTCTTTGCGAGGGCGGAAAAGCCCTGTGCAAACGCGGCATAGCCCATATCTGCTATTGAGAGCGCATAGCCCTGCTGCCAAAGTGCCTCCTCGTTTTCCGAAAGAAACGCCTCATACTCTGCCCCCTGTACGGAAAAGGAAAAGCAGCCTGCCTGCACGGAGGCTTTTGCGGGGAGAATCTCCTGCGGAATCAGAATTTCGTTGTGATTAAAGGCGAACACATCCGCATTTTCGCCATTGCGCGTTGCCTGTGTATAAATACCGACAATTTCGAACCCGCCGTACGCCGCATAAGGAAGCACGGCATCGCCCGAGAACGGATAGCCGCTTTGGCGGGCATATTCTTCCTTGTCCACCGTTTCCCTATAACAATCGGGGGCGATTTGCAAAGAAATCGTATCTCCGACTGTCAATCCATTTTGCGCAGCAAAAACTCTGTCAACAACACAGACCTTTTGTCCCGCGTCGCTCGGGCTCAGTTCTCTGCCGAGCGTCACCTCAATTGCCCCGCGGGCAACCCCCGGCAAAAGTCCCATATCCGAAACGGTACGCACGCTGACGGCATCCTCTAAAGCATCAATGATCTCGCAGCGCTCCCGCAGCCCCGTGTCATCCAAAAATGCAGAAATCAGCGCCTCGGCTTGCGCGTCGGTACAATTTCTCGGCAGGCGCAAAAAGGGCGAGCTCCAAACGGGATCCTCCATCGGCATTCCTTCTGCCTGTGCAATGTCGGCGGCATAAACGATCAAGCTGCTTGGTTTTCCCTCGGCATCCGCTGTATAACGCCCGACAAGAAAAACCCGATCTCCCTTTGCAAGCGGAATTTCCGTGCTTTTCTGCAGCAGCCCGACAACCATGCCTGCCCATTGCCACTCTCCCGCATAACAGTGCAGATCGCCACGACCGAACTGGATCAGCGTTCCGGCGGGCATTTCGATCCGCTCCGGCTTTGCACTCACCGTGCCCGATAAAAACAGCTTTTTTTCAAGGCTGAAGGTTGCGCCGAATACATCCGCAACTCGGGTAAGTCCGGGTGCTTTTGCGGCAAAAATGTCGCTGCACATAGTGCCGCTCACGCCGCGCGCCTGTTCGATCTGCTCCTTAACGGAGAGAGGAAGATCGGTGCACCAGGCATTTTGCGCCGTGTGGTTAAAAACCGTGCCGATATATGCCGTGCTCGCAATGCTTTGGCGCAGTTGTAATCCGTCAAAATAGGCGCGCGCGGAAAAAAGCAGCATTGCTCCCGTGATGAAGAAGAGCAAAGCGGAGGGGAAAAATTGCATCCATCGCAAAATTAACCAACTCTTTTTCATAACACTAATTCTCCCGCGCATACAGATCAAGCATTTTCTCATCAGTATAGTCGCCGAGCGATATGAGGTTTTCCGGCCAATATTCACATGGATTTCCTATATTTCTTCTCTTTAGTAAAATTATACCCTATGCTCCATTGCCTGTCAATAAAAATACATTCATTTTTTGAAATTTAAAAGCACAGAAAACATACATTGCATGTTTTCTGTGCTCTACGGCTTGCAAACTATTTATTTATTTCTCGAAATATGCAAAATCAATGGGATGCTGCAAAAACCACTGCATCAGCTCCGCAACGCTTTCATAGCTGTCCGCAAAGGAGCCGCTGATCCGATACCATCCGTTTTCCGTTCGGAAGGTCAGCGTTTTTTTGCCGCTTTCGCTGACGCCTGCGACAATGCGCGTGCCCATATAGTCCGTAACGGTCTCGCCCTTTTTGGCGATCGGATTTCCGTTTTCATCAAGCTGCACGAAAATCAGATCCTGCGCCGCATTTTCTTCTTCTTTCCCGGCAATCACGCAAAGGTCGCTGTAATTTTGCAGCACCTGCGCATCCCGATGCATCCAAAGCAGGGTAAGAAACAAAAAATTCCCCTGTGCATCATACCGTGCCCCGGCGGAAAAGCCTTCGTGCCCCTCCATCACCGGCAGCATGCCGCTCTGCTCAAGCGCCGCGCGGTCGCCCGAAAAATCGGCTGTGCTTTGCCCCGTCAATTCAACATCCGGCAAAGCCGCATCCTTTTCCGGCGTGCTTCCGTCGCAATCGCGGAACAAAGTCGCCGCCAAAGGCATTGTGCCGTCGCCCGGCACCACCGTATTGTGCCGATACAAAAGCACACCCGCGCAAAGCAACATTGCAAAGCATGCCGCAGCGGCGCCAAAGCGCAGCCAAAGCGTTTTTCCGCCCCGTTTTTTCTCCGCAGCCGCCGCAATATATGCAGGGTCGATCTGCTCCATTTTATTCAAAAGCTCATTTCCTCTCATATGGAATATCCCTCCTTCTCAAGATATGCCCGCAGCGCATTGCGGCTGCGGAAAAGTGTTGTTTTCACACCGCTCTTTGTCATGGAATACCGCGCCGCGATTGCGGAAATATCATCACAATAGAAATACCGCCGCACAAAAACATTGCGCGCTTTTTCGGGCTGCGTTTTCAAAAAGCCGTTGATCGCCTCTGCAAGCGCCATATCCTCAACGCGGCAGGCGGTATCATCCGGCGCGGCAATGCATTCCTCAAGCTCTGCGCTCAGCGTCTGAATAGGTGCGCAGCGGCTCAGTGCATGCGCCGCGCGGCAGCGGTTCAGCGCAATATGCCGCGTAATCCGCGCCAGATAGGCATACAGATAGCTGCGCGGGTCCTGCGGCGGAACGGTGCGCCAAACGCTGAGATATACATCGTTTTCGCATTCCGCCGCCGTTTGCGCATCGCCGACAATGCGCAAAGCGATTTCCCGCAGCCTTTTTCCGTATTTTTCTTTTGTTTTTTCGATTGCCTGCTCCTCTCGCGCCAGATACAGCATCACAATTTCGCCGTCCTCCATGCCCCTCCCCCTTTCTTTCACTTTACTGAAGGCCTTCACCTGTATAAGCACCGCTTGCGCCGCTTTGGTTACACCCTTTTTCTTTTTTCTCAAACTTTCCGCAAAAAAGGCGGCGCCTGACCGGACGCCGCCTTTTGAATGAAGAATCAAGAATGAAAAAAGGAAAGCTTTATGCAAGCGGGAGCAGGACGGTCATCGTGGTACCCTTGCCCTCTTCGCTCTGCATAAAAATTTTGCCGTGATGCAAAAGCGTTGCATGCTTGACGATGGAAAGCCCGAGCCCCGTGCCGCCGGACGCCTTGGAATGGCTTTTATCCACACGGTAAAACCGCTCAAACACGCGGTCTTGATGCTGCGGAGGAATGCCGATGCCCGTATCACTCACAACGATTTTTGCCATACCATCCGCCGTGCCGATTTCAATGTGCACCGTGCCGTCCGGGCGGTTATATTTGATGGCATTATCGCAAAGGTTATAAATCACCTCGGAAAGCAGCGACGGCACGCCGCGCACCGTTACGGGGGAACCGGAAAGCGTCAGAGTCACGCCGCGGCGCTTTGCCTCATCGGCAAGGCTCTGCACGGTTTCATCCGCCAAAGCATACAGCTCCACGGTGCTGCTTGGCAGCTCCCCGCCCTCATCCAGCTGCGAAAGACGGATAATGTCTTCAATGAGGGTGAGCAGGCGCGATGCCTCGCTGCGGATATGTCCCAGAAAGCGCGCGCGGTCCTGCTCCTTGACCATGCCGCTTTCCAGCAGCTCCGCGCTGCCGATAATGCCCTGCAGGGGCGTTTTGAGCTCATGCGAAACATTTGCGGTAAATTCGCGCCGCTGCTGCTCCGCAAGGGCTGTCGCACTGACATCAAAGGCAAGCAAAACGCCGCCCATGGGATGCCCGTCCACCGAAATTGCGCTGACATCAAACTGATATTCCCGCCCGCCGAGGCTTTGCCGCACCTCGCCGTGCCCGGTTTGCTTTGCATCGTCCAGTGCGCGGATCACGGCATGGGTGTGGTCCAGCGTGAGAAAATCCTTGCCCAAAACAGTATCATCCGCGCCGAAAATGCGCTGCGCCGCGGGATTGATGCTCAGCACCGCGCCCTTTTCATCCAAAAGGACAAGCCCCTCGCTCATGGAGGCGGTGATCTGCTCAAATTCCTGCGTTTTGCGGCGGAAAAGCGTTTGCTGCTCCGTCAGAGCAAGGCGCTGCCGATTGATGCGGCTCAGCAGCGGCGCAATTTCTTCATATGCATCGTTTTCCAGCGGATGCTCCAGATCCAAATGGTTCAGCGGCTCAACAATGCGCTTTGCAAGCCCTGAGGCAAGCACGGCGGAAAGAATCAGCGCCGCGAGCAGCACCAGCAAAAATGCGGGCAGCATGCCGATGAGCAAAAGGCCGACCGTTGCGCGGCTGACGGCGATACGCAAAACAGATCCGTCCGCAAGGCGTATGGCACTGTACATTGTTTTTTGCAGCAGCGTGCTTGAATAACGGGTGCTCTCCCCGGTGCCGTTTTTCCGGGCATCGATAAATTCCGCGCGATCGGCGTGGTTTTCCGCTTTTGCGCTCTCCCCCGCCGTATCGTAAAGCACCGTGCCGTCGGCAGCAATCCATGTAAACCGTTCCCCGGCATCTGCGAGCGTTTCAAGATAGCTCTGCCCCTGCGTTTGCACCGCCGCGGCTGCGAGCGAAACCTCCCGGCGCAGCGCCTGCTTCTGCACATCCGCAAAATGGCTGTAAAGCGCCGCCGTAATCACCGCAAATGCAACAAGCAATACCGCAAGCGCGGTCAGAAAGATCGAACGAAATATCTTTTTTGTCATATCTGCCTCTCTCGTTTATTCAGCATTTTGGGGCACGGAAAGACGGTAGCCCACATTGCGCACCGTCTCGATTCGGCTGCCCGCATCGCCGAGCTTTTGCCGCAGCGTGCGGATATGCATGTCAACCGTGCGCGTTTCTCCGCAGAAATCCACGCCCCAAACCTTGTTCATCAGCGTTTCGCGCGAAAAAACGATTGCGGGGTTTTCCAGGAAAAGCCGCAAAAGCTCAAATTCCTTATAGGTCAGCGTAACATCTCTGCCGCCGACGCTGACAAGATGCTCCCGCGGGCGCAGCTCAATCTCACCGCTGCGCAAAACCGCATCCTGCGGCGCCTTTTTCTCATCGCAGCGCCGCAGCACCGCGCGCACACAAGCCAGAAATTCCATAATGCCGAACGGCTTTGTCAGATAATAGTCTGCGCCGAGGTCAAGGCTTTGCACCTTATCGTATTCCTCGCCCCGCGCCGTCGCCATGATCACGGGGATTTTCGCGGTGCGCCTCTCGGCGCGAATATGCCGCAAAAGCTCCACGCCGTCCACCCCCGGCAGCATGACATCCAAGATCACAAGCTGCGGCAGCTCGGTGCCAAGCGCCTTCAAAAAGCTTTCGCCGTCTGCAAAGCCCTTTGCTTCAAACCCGGCGCTGCCGAGCGCATACAGCTCAATATCGCGGATGCTCGCATCATCCTCAACGCAGAAAATCATCTCAGTCTCCTCCCTCGTGTACCCCCGTTACCGAAAAGATCACCCATTCGGCAATATTGGTGGCATGGTCGCCGATGCGCTCAAAATATTTTGCAATCATCAAAAAGTCGACAGCATATTCCCCGCTGCCGGGGTCATCGGCAATCGCATTGATCAGCACCTTTTTCTCCTGCAGAAAATAATTGTCAACAATATCATCACTGGCAACGACCGATTTTGCAAGTGCAAGATCGGTTTTGACATATGCCTCAACGCTGTCGGTCACCATGCCGATGGTCGCCTGCGCCATCTTTTCCAGCGTTTCCATCTCGCCCGCGCGATAGGGCCCGAGAAATTGAACAATCTCGGCAATATCCTCCGCCTGGTCGCCGATGCGCTCCATATCCGTGATCATCTTCAGCGCTGCGGAAATCTGCCGCAGATCCCGCGCAACGGGCTGCTGCTGCAGCAAAAGCTTAAGGCACATCGCCTCAATTTCACGCTCCTTTTGGTCGATCTCGCGATCCAGAGGAGCAACGCGTTCCGCCAGCGCCGCATCTCCCTTTGTCAGCGCTTTTGTCACCAGCGCGATCACTTCCTCGCAAAGCGATCCCATTTCGATCAGCTCTTTATTCAGGAGCGCAAGCTGTTCATCAAACCGGCTTCTCATTTTAACCGAACCTCCCTGTGATATAATCCTCCGTGCGGCGATCGGCAGGCTGCGAAAACAGCTTTTCGGTCGCATCGCACTCGATCAGCTCGCCGAGCAGGAAAAACGCGGTGCGGTCGGAAATACGCACGGCCTGCTGCATGTTGTGCGTTACGATCACAATCGTATATTTTTCCCGCAGCTGCATGGCAAGCTCTTCGATTTTCGAAGTGGAGATCGGGTCAAGCGCCGAGGTCGGCTCATCCATAAGCAGCACCTGCGGCTCCACTGCGAGCGCACGCGCAATGCAAAGGCGCTGCTGCTGCCCGCCGGAAAGTCCGAGCGCGTTCTTTTTCAGCCTGTCCTTCACCTCGTCGAAAATCGCCGCATCCCGCAAGGATCGCTCCACAATATCGTCAAGCTTTGCTTTGGAACGGATGCCGTGCGTGCGCGGGCCGTATGCCACATTGTCATAAATGCTCATGGGGAACGGGTTCGGCTTTTGAAACACCATGCCGATCTCACGGCGCAGCTCATTGACATCCACGCCCGGGGCAAAAATATCCTGCCCGCCGTATTCGACCCGCCCCGTGATCTTCACGCCCGGCACAAGATCATTCATGCGGTTCAGCGTTTTGAGAAAGGTCGATTTTCCGCAGCCGGAGGGTCCGATCAACGCGGTTATGTTTTTTTCCGGAATTTCAATATTTATATGATGCAGCGCCTGATGGCTGCCGTACCACAGGCAAAGGTCCTGCGCTGTCAGAATTGCGCTCATAGGCTCCTCCTCTTTTCATAATGCTTTCCGATTGCCGATGCGGCGAAATTGCAAAGCATCGTCAGAATCATCAAAATTGCGGCAATGGCAAACCCGACTTCAAATTCGCCGCGCTCCTTTACATACATATAAAGCGCCACGGTCAGCGTCGCCCCGGAGGACGACATCACATTCATCACGCCGTGCATGGTATGCGCAACACCCGCCGTAAACAAAAGCGCCGCCGATTCGCCTAAAATTCTGCCCACGGAAAGAATGCAGCCCGTGATAATGCCGTCCACACAGCCCGGCAGAACCACCGTGCGGATCACGCGCCATTTGCCCGCGCCAAGGCCGAATGCGCCCTCGCGATAGCTCTGCGGCACGGTTTTCAGGCTCTCCTGCGTGGTGCGCAAAATGGTCGGCAGGTTCATAATCACAAGGGTCAGCGCGCCTGCCCAAAGGCTTGTGCCAAAGCCGAAAAACTCACAAAACAGCAGCATACCGACAAGCCCGTAGATAATGGAGGGGATGCCCGACAGCGTTTCCGCCGCATATTCGATCACTGCGACCATCTTCCTGTTTTTGGCATATTCCGTCAAATAAATCGCAGCGCCGACGCCCAGCGGCAGCACAATGGCAAGCGTTGCAAGCACAAGATACAGCGTGTTCAGAATGTCCGGCAGAATGCCGATGCGATCCTCGATCACGCTCGGTGCCGTAAAGAGCAGCTGCGGCGTTATATTCGGAATGCCGCGGATGAGCACATAGAAAATCAGGAACAGCACCAGCGCCACGACCAAAGCCGTGCAAAGCCCCATCAGCGTAAGCATGAAAGCCCCGTAGGCACGCCTTTTTGCAGATAGCTTTTTCATTGCTTGCTGCCCCCCTTCTTCAGAAAGAAGTTCAGCGTTGCGTTGATCAGGAGGATAAAGAGATACAAAACCAGCGCAATGGAGAACAGCGCCTGCCGCTGCAGTCCGCCCGCATAGGACATTTCGCTGGCGACGGCAGTCGTCAAAAAGCGCACGCTCTCAAAAAGCGACGGCATATTGCAGGCATTGCCCGAAACCATCATCACCGCCATTGCTTCGCCGATGGCGCGCCCGACCCCGAGCACCACCGCCGCCGCAATCCCGCTTTTTGCGGCGGGCACGCTGACGCGGAAATAGGTTTCCACCGGCGTTGCGCCGAGCGCCAGAGAAGCGTCCTCATATTCCTTTGGGACCGCCTCAAGCGCCGTGACCGACATTTTGATAATGGAGGGCAAAATCATCACGCCAAGCACAATAATCGCCGCAAACAGGCTTGCCCCGTCTGCAAGGCCGAACACCCGCCGCACGCCCGGCACGAGCACCAGCATGCCGACAAGGCCATATACCACGGAAGGAATGCCCGCCAAAAGACTCACCGCCGCCCCGACCGCATCGCGCACGCGGCGCGGCGCCACCTTAGAGAGGAACACCGCTGTGAGAAAGCCGACAGGCACGCCGAGTAAAATTGCTCCCGCCGTGCCGTAAATGCTTGTTAAGATAAAGGGCAAAATGCCGTACTTTGGATCCGTCTTGGAGGTCGGCATCCATTCCGTGCCAAACAGAAAGTTTGCAAGACCGATTTTTTTGATTGCGGGAATTCCCGAAATCACCAGATATACCGTGATCAGAAGCACAAACCCGACTGCCACCACTCCGAGCAGCAAAAAGATGCCGTGAATGATATTCTCAAGCGCTCTCTGGCCCTTTTTTGCATGTTGCTTCATGTCGGTTGTCTCCGATTCAGTCTGCGACAGGAACCGCACCCGCCTTGGTGATCACATCGTTTGCCGCAGAAGAGGTTGCATAGTCGAAGAATTTCTGTGCCGTTTCGCTCAGCGCCGTGCCCTGCTTTGTCACCAAAACGAACGGACGCTGCACTGCATAGGAACCGTCCTTCACGGTTGCCTCCGTCGGGGCAACGCCGCCGACCTTCAGCGCTTTTACCGTGTTCTTCACGGCACTCAGGGACGCATAGCCGATGGCTGCCGGGTTGCTTGCAACGGTGGTGATTACGTCGCCCGTGGAGGTCAGCTCCTGGCGATATTTGCACTTTTCCGCCGTTTTTGTGATGGATTCAAATCCGTCGCGCGTGCCGCTTCCCGCTTCACGGCCGATCAAAACAATCTCGCCGTCCGCGCCGCCGACTTCGTTCCAGTTTGTAACCTCGCCGGTATAAATCGCGGCAATCTGTTCCACGGTCAGGTCATTGACAGGGTTTTCCGGGTTCACGATAATGGCAATGCCGTCCAGCGCCAAAATCGTTTCGGTAAGGCCGCTCTGCTTTTCCTCATCCTTCAATGCGCGGCTCGCAAGGCCGATGTCGCACCTGCCCTCGCTCACAGCCTTGATGCCGGAGCCGGAGCCGGTCGGGTTATAGGTGAATGTAACGCCCGCGTTGTCGTTCATAAAGGTTTCGCCCAGCGCCCCGATTACCTTTTCCATGGAGGTGGAGCCATCAGTGGAAACGCTCTTTGCTTCCTGCTTGCCGCATGCGGTCAGAGCCGTTGCGCCGAGCAGCGCTGCCAGTACGATTGCAAATATTTTTTTCATATTCTTTTCCTTCTTTCTCTTACATACCCATATTCTTTTTTCTTTCTGGCTCTATCATACGGCGGGTATGTAAAATGGAAAAGAATTGTTTTGTAAAATCCATGTCAAATCGCTGCGTTTCTGCCTTTATTATACCAAAAGAACGCCGCTTGTCAACAAAAAGCGGAAAAAGGGGCCGCGCGATGCACAGCCCCTTTTCCGATTTCACCGTTTTTCTTAACCGACACGGATTACGCTGAGGTTTCCGAGAAACGCATCGGCGCTCCCTTCGACCGCCGTCGGCGTAATCGCCCCTGCGGAGCGATTCACAAGGCGAAGCGCCGTACCCGCCGCAAGCGCTGCCACGCCGCTGCCGTTTACCGTCATCACCGTCTCGCCGTTTGCCCCCGCGCTGCCGCCGACGGCATAAACCGTGCCCGCCGTATCCTCAAGCGTCACCACGACACCTTCGCCTGCAGTCGCAGGTGCTGCGCTGAGTGAATACAAAAACAGATAGGTCCCTGCCGCATTCACCGTAACAATGCCCGCCGTATCACTCAAATCCGTGCCGACGGTGCGGGTATTTGTCATGGGAATCTGCGCACCTGCCGCAATTTGTCCGGATGCTGCCGCAGTGTCAAAAACGGCTGCATTGAAGCTCTGCCCGGCAGGTCCTTGCGGGCCTTGCGGCCCCTGCGGTCCCGTCGCGCCGGTTGCTCCCGTGGCGCCGGTTGCACCGGCGGGTCCCTGCGGTCCCGTTTCGCCGCGTTCGCCCTGCGGACCCTGCGCACCCGTCGCACCGATCGGACCTGTTGCGCCGGTCGGACCGGCCGGACCCGTTTCACCGCGTTCCCCCTGCGGGCCTTGCGGTCCCGCGATGCCTTGTGGTCCCTGCGGGCCGGTTGCTCCCGTGTTGCCCTGCGGGCCGCGGGGGCCGATCTGCCCTTGCGGGCCGCGCGCGCCGACGCAGCAGCCGCAGCTCCCGGAACAACTGCAGTTTTCAGCGCAGCCGCATTGACTGCACCCGCAGCCCGTGCTGCAGCAAGCGCCTTGCGCGCAATTACACGCCTGTGCACAGCCTGCGCCCTGCCCGCAGCCGGGTCTTTTCCCGCTCCATGGGCCTTGTGCCTGCGCGTTGCAGTATCCGCGATAAATATTCATAAAATCGTCTCTCATTGGCTTGCCTCTCCTTTTTTGCTTTTTTTAAAATGCCCTTTTTTCGAAAAGGTTTCAAATGTGCAAACTTTCAAGCATCCCGGCATGCCCAAAAGCAGTATATGCAAAAAAGAGACACTTTGCCTTGCCGCCTGAGAAAAAAGCCTCCCGCAGCAGCTGCTGCGGGAGGCTTTTGCGTATTGCTTATCTGCTTGCGGCTTTTTCGTCACACGCCGCGCTTTACATAGGTCGTATGCAGCAGATGATGCGCCTTTTCGCTGCCGGGGGCACCGAGGAACTCCTGATAAAGAGTGCGGCAGACCTCGCTCTGCTGCGATGAGCGCTGCTTTGCATGCGCATCAATGGTATACAGCGCCTTTGCGCGCAGGCTCTTCAGATCGACATTGGCTCTGACGGATGCCGGCTGGAACGGTTGCCCGCCGCCGTTGACGCAGCCGCCGGGGCAGCCCATGATCTCAACGAAGGTCCAGTCTGCCTCGCCGGAAGCGATCTTATCCATCACAATGCGCGCGCCTGCGCCGCCGGAGGTGATGGCGACCTTGACATCCATGCCGCCCATATGCACCGTGGCTTCCTTGATCAGATCCGTGCCGCGGCATGCGACAAGATCCACATTTTCCAGCGGCTTGCCCTCGAGCGCCTCATATGCATAGCGCACCGCCGCCTCCATCACGCCGCCGGTCGCGCCGAAGATCACGGCGCCGCCGGTATATGCGCTCAGCGGATTATCAAAGGCTTCATCGGGCAGCAACGAGAAATTGATGCCTGCCGTTTTGATCATACGGGCAAGCTCCCGCGTGGTGATCGAATAATCGGTATCATATGCTCCGCTTGCATCCTGGTTTTCTCTGCGAATCTCAAATTTCTTTGCAATGCAGGGCATCACGGAAACAACCACGAGATTTTCGGGGTCGATGCCGGCTTTTTGCGCATAATAGGTCTTGATGATCGCGCTTGCCATCTGCTGCGGAGATTTGCAGGAGGAAAGGTGATCGATCAGATCGGGATACTGATGCTCACAGAACTTGACCCAGCCGGGCGAACAGGAGGTGATCATGGGCAGCGTGCCTTTGTTCTTGATGCGCTCCAAAAGCTCCGTTGCTTCCTCCCAAATGGTAAGATCGGCTGCAAAGTTGGTATCAAATACACGGTCAAAGCCGAGGCGCCGCAGCGCAGCCGCCATTTTGCCCTCAACATTGGTGCCCACGGGCAGTCCGAACGCTTCGCCGAGCGTTGCACGGACTGCAGGGGCGGTGTGCACGATGACGGTCTTTTCCGCATCGCCCAGCGCCGCAAACACTTCCTTTGTGTTATCATGCTCCATGAGCGCGCCGGTCGGACAGGCGACCACGCACTGCCCGCATGCCATGCAGGCAGTCTCGCTCAGCTTCTTTTCAAATGCGCAGCCGATATTGGTATCAAATCCGCGCTGGTTTGCGCCGATCACGCTGACAGACTGTGCGGCGCAGCTTGCCACGCAGCGGCGGCAGAGAATGCATTTGTTGTTGTCACGCACGAGCCATTCGTTTTCGTCTTTTTCATAAACGGGCTTATCGCCGTCGAAGCGGTCCGCCTGATCCACGCCGTATTCGATGCAAAGGCGCTGCAGCTCGCAGTCACCCGTTTTCTTGCAGCTCAGGCAGGAGCGGTCATGGGTGGAAAGGATCAATTCCAGCGTGTTCTTTCTTGCATGACGAATCTTTTCGGTGTTGGTGCGCACCTGCATTCCCTCGCTCACGGGGTATACGCAGGAGGTTACAACACGCGCGGGCCCGAGACTTGCGCCGCGCATCTCCGCAGCTTCCACAACGCAGATGCGGCAAGCAGCGATTTCATTGATTTTCTTCAAATAGCACAGGGTCGGCACATCCACCCCGGCGGCTCTGGCTGCCTCAAGGATCGTAGAGCCCTTGGGAACCTGCACGGCAATGCCGTTAATAACTACATTCACCATATCCATTGTTTGTTGCTCCTTCCTTTTCTCAGCCCTTGACGATCGCGTCGAAGCGGCAGGTGCTCATGCACACGCCGCATTTGATGCATTTCTGCGTATCGATCGTATGCGGCTGCTTGACGGCGCCCGAGATTGCGCCCACCGGGCACTTTCTGGCGCAAGCGGTACAACCGCGGCATTTTTCCGAATCGATCGAATAGGAAAGCAGCGCCTTGCAAACGCCGGCAGGACATTTTTTATCGACGATATGTGCGATATATTCATCGCGGAAATAGCGCAGCGTGGAAAGAACGGGGTTGGGTGCCGTTTGTCCCAAGCCGCAGGCAGAGTTTTCTTTGATATATTTTGCCAAATCTTCCAGCTTGTCAAGATCCTCCATGGTTGCCTTGCCGTGCGTGATCTTGTCCAGAATTTCAAGCATGCGGCGTGTGCCGACGCGGCACGGCGCGCACTTGCCGCAGGATTCATCCACGGTGAATTCCAGGAAGAACTTCGCAATATCCACCATGCAGGTGCCTTCATCCATAACAATCAGCCCGCCGGAGCCCATCATGGAGCCGATGGCAATGAGGTTGTCATAATCAATCGGCGTATCGATCAGGGAAGCGGGAATGCAGCCGCCGGAGGGACCGCCCGTTTGTGCCGCCTTGAACTTTTTGCCGTGCGGAACGCCGCCGCCGATGACCTCGACGACCTCGCGCAGCGTGGTGCCCATCGGAATTTCGACAAGGCCGGTGTTTGTAATGTTGCCGCCAAGCGCAAAGACCTTGGTTCCCTTGGAGCGCTCGGTGCCCATGGAGGCAAACCAATCCGCGCCGTTTAAGATGATCTGGCAGATGTTTGCATAGGTTTCCACATTGTTGATAATGGTGGGCTGACCAAACAGCCCCTTCACAGCCGGGAACGGCGGGCGGGGGCGCGGCTCGCCGCGATTGCCCTCGATGGAGGTCAGAAGCGCCGTCTCTTCGCCGCAGACAAACGCGCCCGCGCCGAGGCGCAGCGTAATGTCAAAATGAAAGCCGGAGCCGAAAATATCTTTGCCGAGCAAGCCCATTTCCCTTGCCTGGCCGATGGCAACCTGGAGGCGATGCACCGCGATCGGATATTCTGCGCGCACATAAATATAGCCCTCGTCCGCACCGATGGCGTAGCCGGCAATCGCCATTGCCTCAAGCACCGCGTGCGGGTCGCCCTCCAGAATGGAGCGATCCATAAACGCGCCGGGGTCGCCCTCGTCCGCGTTACAGACGACATATTTCTTTTCGGAAACGGAATTTTTCGCAAAGGTCCATTTCAGACCCGTGGGGAAGCCGCCGCCGCCGCGGCCGCGCAGCCCGCTGTCAAGGATTGTCTTAATGACATCGTCCGGCGTCATGGTGGTGAGCACCTTTCCGAGCGCCGCATAGCCGTCCATGGCGATATATTCGTTGATATCCTCCGGGTCGATCACGCCGCAGTTTCGCAGCGCAACGCGCTTTTGCGTTTTATAGAAGGTTGTATCGTTCAGGGAGACATTGACCTGCTCGCGGACATGCTCATCCACATCCTTATATTCCAGCCGTTTCACCGGGCGCCCTTTGAGCAGATGCTCCGTCACGATTTCGGGAACATCCTCTGCGCTCACGCGGGAATAGAAGGTTCCGTCGGGATACACAATCACAACAGGACCGACGGCGCACAGCCCGAAACAGCCCGTGCGGACAATTTTAACCTCTTCGGCAAGCTCTGCCGCCTGCAGCTCTTTTTCAAAAGCCTCCTGGATCTTATCGCTGCCGGATGAGGTACATCCGGTACCGCCGCAGATCAGTACATGTGCTCGAATCATCTTTTGTTTTCCTCCTTGGTTATTCAGCCTTGCCGATGGTGTATTCTTCCACGATGCTGCCGCCCTTGATATGCTCGGCAACCACGCGTTTTGCCTTTTCGGGGGTCATCTTCACATAGGTGACCTTGTCCTTGCCCGCCTGCATGATCTCCACAACCGGCTCATACTGGCAAATGCCGATGCAGCCCGTCTGCGATACGGTGACATGGTCCGAAAGCCCTTCGTTTGCAACCGCTTCGACAAATGCCGCCAGCACAGGGCGCGCGCCCGCTGCAATGCCGCAGGTCGCCATGCCGACGACGATTTTTGTGTCCGCACTGCCCTCGCGCAAAATTACGCGGTCTTTCATTTGCTCGCGCAGAGCCGCCAATTCTTCCAATGATCTCATGTGTTTGTTTCCTTTCTTTCCTTGGGATTTCATTGCTTTTTATAACAACACGGCATCATTTCGCGCTGCCGAGCGATTCATATTGTTCGCTCAGATAGGCTTTGATCCATGTCAATACCTCCGCCTGTGAAAGCGGCACGGGAGAGAGCCTTTGCCGCAGCTCCTTTGTAAAAAGCCGCACGCCCTCTTTGCCGTTCACGGTATGTAAAAATTCGAAATCGATTGCCTCGTGCCCCTGAATCAGCGTGCACAGCGTCTGCGGGATATCTCCCGGCGGCAGCATATCGATATGCTGCGAAAAAAACACCGCGCGCACAGTTGTGCCGTGCGGCTTTCCCGCCTCGCTCTGCGGCATTGACTGCACCGCAAGACTCCCGCCCGTTTGTTCGGCGCTCTGCCGCAAAAGCGGCAGCCCCAGTCCCACGCGGCGCGTGGTACGGGTGGTATAAAACGGGTCGGTCACGCGAGCAAGAGTCTGTGCATCCATGCCGCAGCCGTCGTCTTCGATGCACAGCTCAAGGCGCTCCCCGTCCTCTTTCAGTGTAATCGCAATGCGGCTTGCGCCCGCCTTTGCGGAATTTTCGGCAATATCCAAAATATGAAGAGACAAATCTTTCAATGCTTCTCTCCTCTCAGCCATGCAAAAAGTGCCGCGCGCTGCTGTGGTGCCTCCTGTGCGGCATCCAGCCGCAGGGGCAATCGCTCCGTGCTTTGCTGCAAAAAAGCGTCGGTATGATGTGCGTCGCTGCCGTACAGCCTTGTTTTTCCGCGCAGCGCCGCATGCGCAGCTTGCAGCGCCTCCCTTTTTTGCGCCTGCCCGAGCTCGTAGAAAAGAACGGGCAGCTCCGCGGGAAAATCACCCAAAATGGCAAGGATCCCGCCGCTTTGCCGATCGATATGCGCGGGATAACAGATCCCGCCGCACCGTGCGACAAGCGCGGGTGCCTTTTCAAGCGGCAGCGCCGTCGCCGCGCCGAGCAGTGTGCTCTCCTGCCCGCAAATTACGCCGTCCGCATCCACAAGCAGCTGATTGCCGAAAATCTCCGGGCGGTTTTTCACGGGCATGCGCAGCGGCTCCAGGCAGCGCTCAAATTCCTGCGCGCCGTCAAGCGTTTCAAACAAACACACCATATGCACCTCTTCCGCGCAGGTAAGCTCCATGCCGGCAATCGGCACCACGCCGTAGGCGTCGCATGCCGCAAAAAATGCCAGGCAGTTTTTCGCGGTATTATGGTCGGTCAGCGCCATAAGAGAAAGCCCGGCAAGCTTCCCGAATCCCGCCAGCATCTGCGGGGTAGCACCGTCATCCGCGCAGGGCGAAAGGCAGGAGTGCACATGGAAATCGTAAAACGGCGCTTGCAGCGTGCTCACAGCCCCGCGGCGGCAAGTGCCGCAGCCATGGCATAGGCGCTGCGCTCCGTTTGCAGCAGAGTAATCTTATGTTGCTTTGCCGCGGTAAGCAGCGCCGCATCCGGCTCTACCCCCTCGCACAGCACAACGCAGGCGACCTCTGTCAGCGAGGCGACCGCGCAGACATTGACGCCCGACATGATCGTGAGCCACACATTATCCTTTTTTGCCTGCCCCATCACGCGCGAAAGCAGATCTCCGATATAGCAGCCGCGCACCGGGGCATCCGTCTCTTCGCCGCAAAGCACCACAAGGGAAAAGCGCCGGATCAGCTCTGCAAGCGTCATGAGTCGTTCACCTCCGTGTCCGCCGCTTCATTTTGCGGCGTCAGATGCATTTGCGATGCATAATCGCGAATGGTTTTGCGCATGGAAACCACGCAGTCGTAAAGCTGCGCCTGCCCGCGCACAACATCCTCCGCAAAGGCGCGGCAGTTCGGTGCGCCGCACGCCCCGCAGTCAATTCCGGGCAGCGCCCGGTGCACCTCCTCCATGCGCGCCATGAGCCGCATGCTCTCCCCGAGATTTTCGGAAAGGCGGGTCATGGGCGTATAGCTCGGCATCTCTTCAAAGAAATAATCTGCCGGGATATAATCCTCGCCTCTTTGCGGCGCATTTTGGCTGATCGGCAAATACCGCCGCAGAGAGCGAATGCGCGCTTTCGCAATAAAGGGATTTTCCACGGTCATCACCCCGCCCACGCAGCCGCCCGGGCAGGCGTTCAGCTCAATAAAATCAAGCCCCTGCATATTTCCGTTTTCAATCTGATCCAAAACGCGCACCACATTTTCAATGCCGTCCGCCGCTAAGTATTTTTCATTGAAAATTGCCGTGGATTCCCCTCCGGAGGATGCCCATGCAACTCCGATCGCTCCGCTTTCGCAGGCGTGCCGCGGGGTTTCACGCGGCTTCATCACGCCCAGCAGCGCAAAATAAATCTCCGCCATGGATACCACAGCATCCACCGCGCTTTTGTATGCCCCGAACCCGTTTTTCACATAGCTGACCTTTGCCGGGCAGGGGGAGATAAAGCAAACGCCGATCTGCTCGGGCGCAAGCGCGGGATGCGCTTTTATCGCCCGCCTTTTTGCAAGCTTTGCCGCAATCTCCATGGGCGGAAGCATCGGCATGATGTTATCCCGCAAATACGGAAAGCGCATGGAAATCAGCCGCGTTACCGTCGGGCAGGCAGAACTGATCACCGGCTTTTTAATGCCGGGCGTCGCCATATACATTCTTGTGTATGCACTGACCAGCTCCGCTGCGGAGGCGACCTCATACACATCGTCAAACCCGAGGGCATACAGCCCGTCAATGATGTAATCAATGTCCTCAAGACCGCCAAACTGCCCGTAAAGCGACGGGGCGGGCAGCGCGATTTTGTACGAAAAGCGATCCATCGCGTCAAGGGACGCAAAGGTCGCATGCTTTGCCTTGTGCGGGCAAACGCCGATGCAAACGCCGCAGTCAATGCAGCGATGCGCGTTGATCACGGCGCGCCCCGCTCGAATCCGGATTGCCTCCGTCGGGCAATGTCTGGCACAGGTCGTACAGCCCGTGCATTTTTCAAGATCCAGTGCGACGGAGTGTTCATATTGCTGCAAAACAGCATCGCTCCTTCTTCTGAATAATCAAATAATCAAACGATTTCAGCCGAGCAGCACCCGCATGGTAATTCTTGTGCCGATGCCGACCGTGGAATCGATCTGCATGGAATCGGTATAGCGCTTCATATTCGGCAGCCCCATACCTGCGCCGAATCCAAGCTGGCGCACGCGGTCGGAGGCGGTGGAATATCCCTCTTTCATGGCAAGGGCAACATCCGCAATGCCCGGTCCGTTGTCGTCAAGCACAATCGTGATCGCATCCTCGTCCACCGTCACATCCGCGCTTCCGCCCTTGGCATGAATCACCATATTGATCTCGCCCTCATACATGGCAATGGAAACGCGCCGCACGATTTCGGGCGAAATTCCAAGCAGCCGCAGCCGCTTTTTCACATCCACCGAGGCTGCCCCCGCAGAAGTGAAATCCTGCCCATCCACCGTATAATGAAAGTGCAATGCCTCAGGCATGGCTCTCACCGTTTGGGCGCAGCCCGCCGCTGTAAAGAATGCCGCAGGCTTCATACATGCGCTTGCTTGTGGTCATCAGAACAATGCCCTGCTCTTTTGCAAGCGCGACCATCTCCTCCGTGGGCTGCTTGTTGCGGACAAAAACGACGCAAACCATATCCATCATCTGCGCTGTGCGCACGACCTGCGTATTGATAAGACCGGTCAAAAGCACCGCCTGATCCTTCACATAGGCAAGCACATCGCTCATCATATCACTGCCGCAGGCGGAATCCACCCGCGCCTCGGTATCCTCGGCACACAAAATCTTCGCGTCGAGCAGCTCTGCAATCGTCCCGATCGTCATCATGGCTTATGCTCCGAGATATTGCGAAAGGATTCCGTCCACATCCTCGGGGGCAAGCCGCCCGTATACCGTGCCGTTGACGGTGAGCACAGGCGCCAGACCGCATGCGCCGATGCAGCGCGTTGCTTCCAGGGAAACCTTGCCGTCAGACGTGGTCATGCCGGGCTGCAGATGCATTTTTTCCTGAATACGCTCAATGATTTTTCCGGAACCTTTGACATAACAGGCGGTTCCGAGACATACCGCGATTGCAACCTCTCCCTTGGGGTTGAGCGCGAACTGGGAATAGAATGTTACAATGCCGTATACCTCTTCCAGGGACACATGACATTTTGCGGCGATAATACGCTGCACCTCAATGGGCAAATAGCCGTAAAGCTCCTGCGCCTGCTGCAGGATCGGCATCAGATTGTCAGGATTGCAATCATACTCCTCACAAATCCGTTTCAGCGCTTCCTCCTGCTCCTTCGTCCCGTGAAAATCCACCGTCGTGAGATTTTTCTTCATGGTTTGGGTCTCCTTCTTTTGTTTTTGGCGAATCGATATTCCGCAAATCGATATGCGGTAAATCGATATATTATGATTATACAATATTCGCGCGCAAAAATCCAGTCCCTGCGGAAATTTTGCCGATTTTTTTGTATGAAACGTGAAATTTCATGTCAAACCTACGCAATGCGCGCTTTTTTTCTTGCGCTTTGTGCCGTTTTGCGATATAATGGGATGAAAAAAGCCGCAAAATCAACTGCGGCACCAAAGGAGGCGGGCGCATGGCAATCACCCTTGGCAATACAAAGCTGCGGCACGGCCTTGTGCTTGCCCCCATGGCAGGCGTGACGGACGGGGCGTATCGCGCGCTGTGCCGCAGCAAGGGCGCGGAAATGACCGTAACGGAAATGGTCAGCGCCAAGGCGGTCTACTATAAAGATAAAAAAACAAAGCTGCTTGCGCGCATCTCCCCGAAGGAAGCCCCCTGCGCACTGCAGCTTTTCGGCAGCGAGCCGGAAATTTTGGCATATGCCGCGGCGGCGCTTTGGCGGGAAAGCGAAGAGGCGGCAAAAAACGGCGCGGAATGCGCCGCACCGTGCGCAATCGATTTGAATATGGGCTGCCCGGTGCCGAAAATCGTCAACAACGGCGAGCGCAGCGCGCTGCTTCAATCGCCCGCGCGCATTCGGGAGATCACCGCGGCGGTCAAAGCAGCCGTGCCACTTCCGGTAAGCGTCAAGCTGCGCATCGGCTTTACCGAGCAAACCGTAAATATTCAAGAAACCGTCTGCGCCGCGGTCGAGGGCGGCGCAGATCTTATCACCATCCACGGCAGAACGCGCAGCCAGATGTACCGCCCCGGCATAGACTATGCCGCCATCCGCCGCGGAGTGGAAGCGGCAAAGGGTGCCGTCCCCGTGCTCGGCAACGGCGATATTTTCTGCGCCGCCGACGCGCGCCGTATGCTGCTTGAAACCGGCTGCAACGGGCTGATGCTTGCCCGCGGCACCCAGGGCAACCCGTTTTTGTTTGCCGAGGTGCTTGCCATGCTGGAAAACCGCCCGTATTCCCCGCCGTCCCCGCGGCAGAGGCTGCAAACCGCGCTGCGCCAGGTCGAAGCAATGGCTGCAGAGCACGGCGAGCTTCCCGCCGTTTTGCGCGCCCGCAAGCTGCTCTGCTGGTACAGCGCCGGGCTGTGCGGCTCTGCTTCCGCCCGCCGCCGCATCAATGAGGCGCAAAGCCTTGCCGATGTCCGCGCACTGATCGAAGCCCTCATGGCGCAGCAGCCAAGCTGATCGCCGAGACACTTTTTCATCAAAATTGACGGCAGCCCGAAAAGCAAATCGCTTTTCGGGCTGCTGCCTTTTTCTTTCGGCATTTATCACTGCTTTGCGTTTTTCAGAATGCTTTCTGCGCTGAGACCGTATTTTTCGGCAATATCATGTGCATAACTCAGCGGGGCGGCATAACCGCGCTCAATGCGAAAGGAGCGAGTGTGGCTGTCCGGCGCGAGAATAGCACTGTAATTCATAACACCTATTTTTCCGTGTGCCCGCGCGGTAATTTCCTCTGCTGCGGAGCAGAGCGAATGCATATGCGTGATAAGAATGCCGTGCACACCGAGAATGCAATATGCCTTTAAAACTTCTTTGAGAATGCAGACCGCCTCTTCACTGTTTGTGCCGGTCAACGGTTCATCATATAAAAAGACGGAACGCTGTGTTAAAGCGGCACTGATATCTGCCAATTGCTTGCATTGTGCGGAGAAATTGCTCTCCCCGAAAGAATGCTCCGGCTTTTGCTTTGCAATGAGAAACAGGGCATCGCACAATGGCAACGCAGCTTCCTCTGCACAAACAGGAAGTCCCAGGAGAAACATAGAAAACATCCATCCGATAGATTCGGCATAGACACTTTTGCCGCCTTGATTCGGGCCGCTGAGCAAAAGGATGCCGCAGGTTTCATCGAAGAGAAAATCATTGGGGACAGGACGTGCCTCCGGATTTTCGAGAAGAAGCGCCGGGTGATAAACCGAGCGAGCCTTTCCGTTTGTATCGCTGCGGATATCGGCGCGGCAAAGCGGCGAATTTGCAGCTTTCAGCTTCTGCAAAAAAGCAAGAGATGTGCGAATCATCAAAAATTCGTCAAAACTTTTCCAAAGCCATGCAAGATTTTCTGTGATATACTGCCGGATTTGCTTGCCCCAAGGGGAAACCCCAAGCGAAAACTGCTTTGTGATCGCACGCAAAAGAGTGCCGCGCAGCACGGCACTTTCCTCTTTGGAAAGTCCTTTTGCGGCAGGAATCAACGGAGTGCATTCCGTTGCTTTCTCCGGTGAAAAATCAAGGCGCAGAAAACGGTCAACAATGCTTGCAGAGGAAAAGGCGGTTTTGTTGATGCTGACCAGCCCGATTTCCGTTGCCCCGAATTGAGCATCCAAATTGACGCCCAGCGTAACGCTTTTGAGAGAGCGGATCTTTTCCGTTTCCCGGGAAAGATTCTTTTTCAGCTGTCGATGCTCCGGCGAGGCAAAAATCTGCATGATGTGTTCCTCAAGGGCGCAAAGCGGAGCACTTTTTGGGGGATGCTCGGAAAACAGCGCAGCGAAAGCATCAATAACATCCGTATACAACGCAAATTCACGAATTGAGAAAACAGCCTCTTCCGGGGATTTCGGCGCAGGAGGCGTTTGCTGTAAAAGGACAATTTGCTCCAGAGCTTCGCAGGCGGAAAGAAACCCTTGTGCAAGTGCCTTGTTTGTTAAAAGCTCGAAGAACAGGTCGTTTCTCTTTTTGATGCTTTCGCGATTGTTTGTGAAATACGAAGAAATGTCCGAAACGGGGCCGGGCAAAAACAGATAGCGCCCGATCTGCAGCTCCTTGACAAACCGATAATCCGCAAGCGGAGCACGGGGATCGTTTTCATGCCACAAAAGACTGAAAAAGGGGACAGCTGCCGATGTATTTTTCATAAGCGGTACCTCTTTTCGATTTGATCAAGAGAAAAACAACGAGCGGATGCAATGCAAAATGAATTCCGTTACCTGTTTTCTGCAGAAAACCGCAAGCAGCGCAAAAAGCATAACCCAAAGCAGAGGAAAAACTCTTGCATAGCCGAATTTGCCCCATGCTTTGAGAAAGCCGATGAAGTCCTGCAGCCAAAAAGCGAGCAAAGGAACTGTAACAATAAGAAAATAATTCTGTGAAAAGCAAATCAGAAAAAACATCCAAAGAGAAAAACACAGCGCAGCCCCGAGCAAAAGCCGTCGCGGAATATAAAGACGATATTCCGCATCAACATAGGGTTGTATTTTCCGAGAAAAAAAGCACATAACAGATCCTTTTTATGGTATTTGATTTGTATATTCAAAAAGGCATCTTGAAAGAGAAAAAAGCTTTGTTTTGTTTTTGCGTCTGGACTTACTTAGAAATCATAACAACCCTGAGAAATCAAATAGCAGGAACCATAGCCTGCTATTGATAACTCGCCGCTATATATAGAACAATTGGAAAAAGAGGGTTGTAGCCTTCTGCGTTTATGTAAACGCTTCATCCAAAACAATTCCGATAAATTCCACTGAGGAAATACCGTCGATGTTGTCGATATTAACACCGTTACGTTGTAGGCAAGACAAAACCCGATCGCTAATTGTTGAATTTGACACTTCTATCCCTCCTTGAAATATATTTTATTGTATAAATAGTATAAATCATATTCACTCATTTATTTGTCGAAAAATGTCGAATATGAAAAATGCTCCAAAAATTGTACTTGACAAACAAAACACACTGAAGCCGTAAACTGGAAATGCTATTGTTATGTTTTAAATTACTCGGAAAAATGCTTGCTTTTCTTAGTTTAGCTGCTGCGCTGAGTCTTTTTTTAAAAAATTGACGGCAGCCAAAAAAGCAATTCTTTTTTCGGGCTGCCGCTCTTTT